>Ga0100403_1000151_pt1 | contig 63385 bp, 67 predicted proteins | sample CryGeymet201501t_FD_83663 | JGI IMG/M metagenome (GOLD analysis project Ga0100403, IMG submission 83663) | Groundwater microbial communities from Crystal Geyser aquifers in Utah, USA - Crystal Geyser metaG 2015-01t | ecosystem: Environmental > Aquatic > Deep subsurface > Groundwater | place...
GAAGAATCGATAACCTTCCTCCTCTTTTTTTAAGTTATAGTCGCAACAATATCGCTACAACGAGTGGCGACTATCGAAGACTTACTTCGAGAAGTGTACAGAGGATTATAAATAAATACACTCGATTAGCAGGAATAACAAAACATGTAAGCCCACACACGATGAGACATAGTTTTGCAACCGATCTACTACTAAATGGAGCAGACATACGTAGTGTGCAGAGTATGCTGGGTCACAGTAATATAAGCACTACACAGGTATATACACACGTCACAGACCAGCATCTAAAAGACGTATACGAAAAGTATCATAGTAAAGATAATACTCCTGCCTAAGATGCGCAATTAGAACTGTAATCGGCTGCGTTATCTGTTACCACAAAGTTCTTACAAAAATTACCAGTAATATCTACTGAGGCATTTGGGTATGGAAAGTTTGGATCCGACATCTCTACCCTACTTTGAACTCTTCTAAATATATCATTTGCACGCCCAGTCGAATCAATTGCGGGCTGTACACCGTCAAAGTTAACTACACCAGAGCTGTCATTAAGTTCAACGCTATAGCTCGAACCGTGATATATAGATGACAACCTCAGGAATGCGTTACGATCACCGCCACCTATTGCAGATGGTAAAATTATCTCAGCAGAACAAGCGTATCCACCAGCACTTATATCTCCAGAACAAGTGACGCTACGTGGAATTATTGTCGCAGATTTTCTAGGACCGTAGATATTCACTTCATCGGGCGACCTACTGTCTGACAAAGCAACACCTTTGGTTCCGTTAGGGTATAAAAACACCGTACTATTATTACTACTTCCGGAACTATTCTCATCAAAACTACTTAGAGTAAAATCTGAGCCGTACTGCATCAGCTGAACCCTCACTATAGGCGGCCTATCTACAGGCCAATTGGACGGAGTATACAGTGGCTTACTTATTGATTCACTTTCCAAATCAACATCCGACACATTTTGCATATCACTATTACTAAACCATCTAATGGTTACGCTGCTAAACGCGCTCACTCCTACTAAGGGTATAATTTTAGATCCATTTGGCTGCAATGAACCCTTAAAATCTGGCGTTTGCATTTGCACTAATGTGCAAGTATAAGCCTGGTTGAGACTTAGGTCGTTTGTTGATTGTTGGACAAGCACTTCATCACTATTAACTGAAACAACATTAGATACGAATTCATTACACTCGGTAGAATTAATATCACTAATTATTTTTGCACATCCTGGCTTCGTAGAATCATCCAAACACACCTGATACTGTGCCATAACTCTCTTAACGTCTTCGATACCAGCTAGTGCCGAGTCATTGGCACTCTTAGACAAATCGACAACCACGGCTTGTTGTTGTTCGCTTATCATTAGCCTTGTGAAACTAACAGTTATAACACTAATTAGAAGGGCTGCAAATATGATAACAAATAAAGAAACAGCACCTTTTTGATTATTCTTGATATGACGCATATGTTTATTGTAGCGCATTTGTTGACCTTGCGACTATATTGAATTCATTTATTGAACAATATGTTAAATCTGCATCTAAATTGTCCGGTGTCTTACAGCTTGCATCATTTGAAGCGATGGCCGCTTGGTCATTAGTTCCGACTATATATGATATATAATAAACGCTTTGCTTTGACCTACTGTCCGAAGCAGAAGCTTGATTTGTAATACTAAAATTATGCAGGGCAAGATTTCTATCACCTGCCGATAAAAGCTCTATAGTTCCGTCAGCGTCGATATTTTTTGACGGGTCAGTACAATAGCTACCGCCACCGTCAGGTGCCTTAACTAGTCTAATTTTTTCAGAAGATGAACTATAGACGTTACTATTACTAGAATTGGCAGATTCATCATTCACAGTCTTACCATAGTTCCAAATATAACTATATTTACCAACACACAGTCTACCGCCCCAGCTTTGAGGTACATATTGTTTAGCAGATAAAGATAGGTCGAGTGGCTGAGATTCACCGATAGATTTCTTAAGATCTGAAGATATCGACCTACCCGCAATATTGACTTCTTTAACAGTCAGACCCCTGTTATACATCTCGCCCATCCTTACAACGGTCATCGCAACAGCTAACATCAAAGTAGACAGAAATGACATCGCCAGCAGCAACTCTATAATAGTAAACCCTCTTTTATGGTTCATATAGCCTCACTATCGTTCCTAGGGTGACAGGAACATTTGATCCAACGCTATCCCAACAGGCTCTAATGTGAAAATCTATAAACTTATTAGACGAATTAGATTTTACAGCTTCTACCCAAATGCCCTCAACACTAGCTATTATAGGGGTTGTTGATGGCGGAGTAGTGGCTGGAACCGTCAGATTATATCTAACTCTAGAATAAGTAGGCACCGAACTTGATATAGGCGTGGTATTATCAACCTTTGCTGTTTTTGTATTTACTATAAAAGAACTACTGGAGACACTACAATCACCCAACTGGGACGCTGAAGTTACAACCTGATTATCTATTATCTTTTGCCATTCGGCAGCTGGGGTTCCGGAAATTATATTTGGGTATGCCGAAATATACGAATCATGCAAAAACCTAATGGCCTCTGCCTGAGAGTCCATTTCTTCTCTAGCGAGAGAGATCTCAAGCGACCTCTGTACAGTAGAAAGTCCCGAATTCATAACAGACATACCCCCAACGGCTACTAAACTAAACGTAGCAACAGCAAACAATACTTCTATCAAAGTATCACCCCTCTGCACCTTAGTCCGTCCTAACACGTCGTTAGCCCTCCTTCATCACTAGACCTAAACTGCACATCCGACTCCGATGTGGCTTTGTAGTTTATAAAGACAGATAATCCATCACCAAAGACCAAGCCTCCTGAATCAATACAAATTATTTGCTCTGCCCTTCCTGGCGTTGCATTAGCATCCACAATCATATCAACCAAAGGTATTTTAGACTCACTGTTAAAAACATAAACACTGCCACTGACCGGAGACCTGAGTATCAATATGTATATGCTCCTTGGTTTATTTGGAGATTTCGCACCAGGTCCACTTGTTGGCCAGGCTATTTCCGTGCCCCAGTCCAAGGAAGAAGTATCTACGGATGAGTCAAGAATCGACATATTCATAGATTTAAGTAACGATACATCTGCAAGATTAGACGAATTACTGGGATTATAGGCACCTATAACACTACTTACAGCTACTTGATCGCTGACTATCTCAATATACCTACCCATTAGCACGCAATCAGACTGCCCCCTTGGTTTTGTCAGACCAGAAGTTTGCACATTAGCGTTACTATCACAAGATATTTGAATAGGTTTAACCTCATTTTGAACATTTACGGTGCTGGAAAATTGCTCCTGTATCAAGGATTTAAGACTATTAACGCTATCCCTATATCTTTGACTATTTATATTTGCGCTAACACCAACCAACAAAGCCACAACCATTACAGCGGTAATAGATAAAACCAACATTGTTTCAATAATAGTAAAACCCTCTTTATATCGGTGTGTCATTTGCTTTAATTATAGCATAAGCATAAAAGCATCAAACTAATACAGTAAGCTAATATACCATTCGAATAACAGATTACCAACAAGCATCGCTATGACAGCCCCAGCTATCAGCATTGGGCCAAAAGGCACCCTAGACTTACGTCCTATTTTGCCAAGCAACATCAACGGTATGACTATCAAACTGCCGACTAAATTTGCCATAAATAAAGCAATAAATGCCAATCGCCAGTCTGCCAAAAGTAGCCCAAGACCAATACCTAGTTTCACGTCACCAAAACCTACCCACTTATGCTTAGATACTACATAGAGAAGATAGTATAAACCACCCAGTATCAAAACAGATCCAAAAACAGATCCAACAGCGTATAGTTTATCATCAGAACCAACAACTGTGACGATTGAGGCAATAAGACCTAATCCAATAACCGAATAATTTACACCGTCTGGCAACATGAACCATTTAGTGTCGTAGACTGTCATAATTGCAAGACCTACACCCGCCATTAACCAAACAATTATGGAGATTATACCCATGCTAGACTCTAGAGATAATGGCCACAGCAAGAAAGATACTACAAAGAACAGTGCCAAACCAAACTCTATTAAAGGCTCCATATAGCCTATATTGTGCCTACATTTTCGACACTTACCACCAAGCTTTATCCAACTAAATAGAGGTATCAGATCATACCAGCGCAATTTATAGTCACAATTTAGACAAGTCGATCTATCATTTAATAATTTGCTGCTGTTTAATTTTTTAAGTTTTTTATACTCCGCATGATCATATTCTTTCCCACTACTCTTGTAGTAAGCTAACTCTCGAGCCCTCAAACGCCAAACACTTGCTCCCGCAAAACTACCAAGCAGTAGACCTAATATTCCTAATATTATACTTATAAATACTTCATTCATAAGCACTATAATAACACCTTTGGAGATAAACAAAAACTCCGATTTTATTCGGAGTTTTTGACAAATACATACAAAATGTCTAGTTGTTTACGCAGGCCACTCCACCACCTTCAAGGTACATACTAAGTGCAACCTTCTTTGAGCTTGCTGATACAAGTGCACCATCGAGACCACACGATCTACCCGTAGAGTAATACATAATATTCTGAGTAGCCTCACTAAATACACCCGCAAGGTCAGCGTTGTTCGACGTCAAAACATATGTAGTAGCGCTATTGTTACCCGATCCAGCTCCGAGTGGATCAATGAATGAATCCCCGGCAGCAGTAACTATATATTTATCCACGAATGACTGAAGACTACTACTTGAAGGTAACGCACCCTTATTGTTCGACTGATAATTATTTATAGCAGTCTGAGCCCTACTTAGGTCTGTTTTTCTTTGTCCATCACGCTGTGCACGTTGAAGTGCCGGAAGCGCCAAGAAAACCATCAAAAATATTAACCCAGCGATAGCCAAGACCAACACAACTTCGATGATCGTAAATCCTTTTGTTTTTTTATGAGTGTTCATAGAAACTTTTCCACCTTTCAAATGAACTAATTGTTTAATTAATGTGCTTATGTATATGTTACATTATAGTCATAATATTGTCTAGACATTAACTCCGTTCACTAAACTATATATAGGCAACAAAATTGCTCCAACCATTCCACCTGCAACAACAGCCAAAACCACCATCAATATCGGCTCAATAGCTGTCGAGATATTCCTTACTTCTTCATCTAACTCATCTTCGTAAACCTGAGCAACCTTACCCATCATCTCATCAATACGACCAGACTGTTCACCAATCTTTATCATCTGAGGCACTAGAGATAGTATATAGTCTTCAGCCTGAAGTGCCGTAGACAAAGGTTTTCCACCCTTTACTTTCTCGGCAGCTCGCAAAATACTCTTTTCAAGTATAGTATTGTTCAATGACTTACCTGTAATACGTAACATATCAAGCATACTTACACCTGTACTTAATAAGGTTTGTCCGGTTCTAGTCAATCTAGCCATGTATAGTTTTCTAAACATCTTGCCAAATACCGGCACGTTCAACTTAAAACCGTCCTTAAAAGTTATACCTGAATCTGTTTTGAGATACTGCAACCCAAAATACATACCAAAACCTAGCACTATCAGCACAATCCACCAAAAATTTACCAAAAAGTTAGCGGTTGACACCATAATCTGTGTAATAAGTGGTAATTGCTTACTCAAGTCTTCGTATAGCTTTTCTACCTGCGGAACAACTGTAAAGAGCATGAAGCCCATTACCGCAAATATAACTACCAATACGATTATAGGATAGGTCAAAGCACCTTTAATCTTACTGGCGATAGCGGCATCTTTTTCTTGCTGATTCGCAACTCTCTGCAGAGACTCGTCAAGAGTACCAGAAAGCTCACCAGCAGATACAAGTGCGATAAATACGGCATTAAACACTTCAGGGTATTTGGCAAAAGAGTCAGATAAGCTCTTTCCACCTTCTACTGATGCGGTGATTTCCTGAATTATCGACTGCAATTGCTTATTTTGAGTTTGCTCCAAGGCCGTATGTAAGCTTTGGGCAAGAGGTAGACCAGCTCCAATAAGTGTCGCCAGCTGTCTAGTGAACACGATCTTATCTTTTGTAGTAATCCTGCCCGATAGTTTAGCTAAAAACCCAAGTTCCCCAGATTGTTCTTTGATACTAAGCGGTGTAAATCCTTGCTTTATAAGCAAACGCCCCGCGGCACTCTCGGAATCTGCCTGCAAAGTAGATTTTACTACTTTATTTGAAGCTTGATCGCGCGCCTCATAAGAAAAGGTTTTCATTATCCCCTAATCAACCTTTCAAATTCGATTAAATCAACTGCGTAGTCTCGAGCATTATCGTATGTTATAGTCCCACTCTGAACCAAGCCAGCAAGAGTCCTGTCCATAGTCTGCATACCCTGATCAGCACCAGTCTGGATAACGGCATCAAGCTGATGCGCCTTACCTTCTCGAATTATATTTCTAACTGCAGAGTTAGCAACCAAAACTTCAGCCGCCACAACCCTTCCGCCGCCTATAGCAGGTATCAAGCGCTGAGAACATATGGCCATCAATATATTTGATAACTGTGCCCTAATTTGAGGCTGTTGGTGAGGAGGGAAAACGTCAATCATACGATCGATCGACTGAGCAGCCGAGTTCGTGTGAAGTGTTGCAAACACCAGGTGTCCCGTCTCGGCGATAGTAATAGCCGCACTAATTGTCTCAAGGTCACGCATCTCACCAATAAGAACCACGTCTGGATCTTGACGCAAACTTGAACGAAGAGCCGCGCTAAAACTATAGGTGTCATAATGAACTTCACGCTGTACAACAACTGATTTCTTTGACTTATGAGTAAATTCTATCGGGTCTTCGATGGTGATTATATGCTGAGCTCTTTCGGTATTAATCTTATCCAAAAGCGCAGCAAGAGTGGTCGATTTACCACTACCAGTTGGCCCTGTGACCAGTACTAGTCCACGAGGATAATCTGCAAATTTCAAAACAGCATTTGGCATACCCAGTTCCACCAAAGATTTAATCTCAATCGGGATAAGCCTTAGAGCCGCAGCTAGGTTACCTCTCTCGTGATAAGCATTAACACGAAATCGCCCTAACGTACCAAAAGCAAAGCTAAAGTCAAATTCTTTATCTTTTTGGAGTATTTGCCGCTGATCTTCATCTAAGATTGCAAATATAAGAGTTTCAACAGATGGCTCGTCTAGAGGATTGTATCCGGCCATTGGGACAAGAGACCCGTCAACACGTAACATAGGAGGTAAACCAACCTGAAGGTGAAGGTCAGATGCGCGCTTGCGCACAACTTCTTCCAACAATACCTCTATTCTCAACTCTTGATTATTCATATTATTTATTCCCCACTCCTTATTTATGCTGTATCCGCTGCTACTCGATTAACTTCTTCTATAGTAGTAATGCCTTGAAGCGCTTTTAGATAACCATCTTGTCTCATAGTTATCATACCTTGTGACACAGCTAATCTCTGAATTTCAGAACTAGTTGCTCGATTGATTATTAGATTTTGAATATCGGTATTAACATCCATCACTTCATAAAGCCCAGCTCTTCCACTGTAACCATGTGGTTGCTGAGGGCTATCAATACCTCTAACTAAAGTATAAGCGCTTTGACCAGCTAGTGGCAAGTCTTTATATCCCAAATCTTGTGCAACCGCAGCAACCTCAGCCTTAGTCTTGGGTAATAAGTGACCGATAGTTCGTAATATATTCTGTGTTTCTATAGGATTTGACTGATATGTCTCCCTCTTTGGGCCAACTCTTCGAACTAATCTCTGGCCAATAATAGTATTTACGGTGCTAGCTATCAAAAACGGTTCAACACCCATATCCAGTAGACGAGGTAGCACACCGGCTGCACTATTGGTGTGAAGAGTGCTGAATACTAGGTGCCCAGTAAGAGCCGCCTGTACGGCCAAGTTGGCTGTTTCATCATCACGAATCTCACCTACCATTACTACATCTGGGTCTTGACGCAATATCGACCGAAGCCCCGTGGCAAATGTTAAACCAACATCTGCGTTAACTTGGATTTGATTTACACCATCCATTTTGTACTCAACCGGATCCTCTAGTGTGACGATATTCACAGTATCATTTTTAATTTCTTTTATGAGCGCATATAAACTCGTTGACTTACCGCTACCTGTAGGACCAGATGTAAGTATCATTCCGTTTGGATGTTTTATACCGTGTCTAATCACCCTAAGGGCACGCCCCGCATAACCCATTTCTTCGATATCAAATGAATTACCAGACTTATCGAGTAGACGAATAACCACCTGCTCACCCCAAACAACAGGACTGATTGCTATACGAAGATCCACTTCTTTATTTGCGACTTTTACAGTAAACTGACCATCTTGTGGAATCCGATGTTCGTCAATCTTAAGACTGGATAAAATTTTTATTCTACTGACAAGTGCTGGCTCTATACTCTTTGGAAGCTGCATAATCTCCCTCAACACACCATCAACTCTGACCCTAATCTTTAAATTCGATTCAAGCGGTTCTATATGAATATCGCTTGCACGAGTCTTTACTGCATATTCCAAAATAGTGCTCAGGGCCTTGCTTATCGGTGAATCCTGAACAATTGTTTTAACATTTTTTTCGCTATCGGTATTAGCTTCATTTTGACTCGCTTCGGCTGCTGCATCAACGCTCGAAAGGTCTGTTTTGTATTGATCCAGGATATGACGAACACCGCCCTCGGATGCCATAAAAACCTTCAAAGGTCTTTGAATCTTATTCGACAAATAGTCCACTGCCTGAACATTATTTGCATCTATCATAGCAACTGCTAATCTATTTTGAACTTCAGCTAAAGGTACAGCCATAAAACGCTCAGCTATATCCTCGGGTAATAGATTTAAAATACTTTGTTCAATTAAGCTATTAGTTAGATTAACGTACGGCACGCCAGATACTTGAGCAATTGCATGAGTAAGCATCTCATCATCTACCAATGCGTCATCACCCAGTATCGCCAATAAAGGCTTACTTTCAGCAGCGGACTTCTTGGCGGCTTCATCGAGTTTTTCTTTTTCAACCAAACCCTCGTCAACTAAAAGTTTTAGCAGTTTATCTTGTATATCACTTGTTAAAAGCGCCATAGCAAACTACCTAATTTGGGCTCTGAGTTACGGTTGAATCCTGGCCACTATTAATATTGACCTTGACCGAGGGGTTGATTGCCTGAGCATTAAACACTTCGGGGTCCGGCTCGGTAACTTCAGTACTAATTGAATCTATGGTCTTAACCTTTTCGCCAGCATTTGTATTACTGCCTATTAAAGCATTTCCGACAAAGTAAGCTATCATAATGCTCGCAGAAGCTATTAGTATAATCATTGCAAAATCTGATTTTTTCATGGCTTAACCACCTTATCTCTTAACTCTACTAATCGCGCGGGCTCGTAATATGCCTTTGCCTGGACAGTCATAGCACTAGCATCTGGCCCCTTGCTCTCTATACGTAAAGATACTATATCTATAGATCTTATAGACCTCTCGAGCTTACTCAAAGCCTGCTTGAGCGCCTCTTCGGATCCACTTACGGTAAATCTAAAACTTATACTTGGCTGATCTACTAGCGGAGACGTAATACTAGAATTAACCTGAGTTTCAGAGTCTACAGGATCTACTTGCAGAGCATCAAGAGTTAAGCCACTTACATCATTAAGAAGTTTTGTCTGTAGTGAAGCACCCAGAGCCAAAGCATTTGCCTCCGAAGGAAGAGCATCCAATATAACCTGAACAGGCTGATCACTCGGATCGGACTTAACACTAGATAGAGCGCTATTACTGTCGAGTACTCTTATCTGAGATTTGAGCTCCTCGATATTTTGATTGTTATTATTCAAAGTAGCAATAGTTTTGTTTTTCTCTGATAACACTTTTTCATTAAAGAGTAGCTTCTGAACCAAGAATAGTGATCCCACCAAAGCAAAACCAACAACAACAGAAGTCACAACTACCCATAAAAACATCATTCTATTAGCCTTAGCTATCTGTGAACGTTTTCGAATTGATGCATCTTTAGACTGCATATTAATTAACCTCCTGTACATCTTTTGCCTTATCGACAAACAGACTCTTTGGAACACCCAGATAAGAATCGGTTGCATCACCATTGTTAGAAATAGTGACCTTCAAATCTTTTGAGGTAGTGGCAAATAGTTCAGATGTATAATCAAATTTTACAGAAAATCTCAAGACTTTAATACCAGAAGAATCCTCTCCGTAACTTGTATCACCTACTACAATGTTCGAGGCAAGATCAATTGACTGATCAGCCCCTTCGCTATCTTTGAAGTTGATCTTCGCACCCTCTAGTGTCTTCTTGAATACCTCTACTGCCGCATAACTATTCTTGGCCTGGCCCTCGATAGTTATGTTCGAATTATCTGAATCAATAGCTAGGGTCGAAATCTGAACGTCATTTGGAGTTGGAGGTATTATCGCTCGCAGTACATCAAATATTCTTGAATTAATTTTTATCGAATTGTGTATGTCTGATATCTTGGTAAGTTGATTTTGAATCGTGATAGTCTTACTGAGGTCTTCAACCTTTGAAAGTTCTTCACTCTTTTTGGTTATATCACCGTCAGCTAGGCTAGATCGTACTGCTTGAACGCCATAAACGTATCCAGCCAATAGAACGACTGCTGCAATAGATACTATTCCAACAATTATAGACATAGAAATAACCGTAGCTCTAGACCTTTGAGCATCTAGAAGCTCCTGTTTTACGTCTGGAATTAGGTTAATCTCAATCATTACTTATTCCTCCGCTGTGCAAGACCTATAACGGCTGCAAACTCTGAAGCAATAGCCGCCAACTGCTGTTGGTCTGACTGACCAACCTTGACCCTCTGCCATGGATTAGCTAGTGTTGACTGAATTCCAGTTTTAGCCGTAACATAAGCCCCAAACTGAGGTATGGCTGCACCAAATCCAGACAATAATATACCTCCAACTGGCGTATTTGGATAGTGTGTTTGGAAAAACTTAATAGACTTAATTAGCTCTGATGCAAAATTTTCTAAAGTACCCTCGATAGACCTATAGACTTGACCCTCTAGCCTGTCTGGCGCAAGGCCAAACTTCAAGATAAATTGACGAGCCTGGTCATCTTGAACATTAAGATTCTGAACAGCTGCCTTAACTAAGGATTTTATACCCATAGGTATTGTTCGAACCAACCTTGGACTATCTCCGAAAGTTATAGCAAGATCAGTAGACTGTTCACCTACATCGATAATCAATCTCGCGTCTTTAACTCCGCTAGGAAGAAGTGAACGAATCATAGCAAGTGGGTCTGGTTCGGCTGCTATAACATTTAGTCCCAAAGCCTCTATAAACTCCAATCGATCCTCTGCAAAGGCGTTAGCAGTACTCGATAGAAGCACCTCCTGCTTTGTCGGGTCATGAAGTGATTGTCCAAGAAGCGCCCAATCAACCTTTGCTTCATCGATAGACATAGGTATATACTGATCGATTTGATACTTGATAGTATTTTTAAGTTCAGTTTCAGGCATCATCGGTATGTCGATCACCGTATTGAAAGTCTTCGAAGAAGGTAGACCAATAACAACATTTTTATCTTTGATACCACTCTGGCCTATAGCGCTCATTATAATCTCACCGAGTCGTCGCCTACTCTCTGCAGAATCACTACTACTGGTTTTGTCGTCTACAGGGGCATAACCATAATGCTGCAATACCCAACCATCTGATCCAGAAGGTGCCAATTGCACTACTCTAATAGCGTTAGTACCTATGTCTAGCGCGAAAAAGTTGCCCACTCCTTTTAATAATGCCATATTGCTTATCATTATACATAAGCATAAGGCGTAAAAGCAAGCGATTGTCGTATTATTATAATCTTGGTGGAAGAGCTGTTGTATATACGGTGCGAATAAGGTTAGTTTCCCTGGACTGGTTATAGGCCCAAAGATAAGAATCAGGTCGAATGTTGAATATTTCAGCAGGAGTACCGCTATCCGCGCCGGTACCAGACCCAGCAGTTCTTTGTAGGTACAAATGATTAGAGATAACTGGACCATTTACCTGGAGTTGCTGATTACAAACAGCTATAGTCAATCGAGTCCCGTTTGGAGCCTCTGAACACGTATTTATACTGTTACTTGCAATCAGCCATGCGTCTACGCGCCCGACACCACCGGCTATATTTATATTCCTGGCGATTATGACAACCTGAGGTATCTCGCTAATATCCGTAAATGGACCATCGTCATATACGATATTACCGTTTATAGAAACATCCGTATCCTTGGCGTTAATCACCAACCATCTTCCCTTGGGAATGTTACTAGTATTGATCGCTAGTGGACTCGTAGCCCTAAACAATCCGACATTAGAGTTATTAGATACACCCGCGGTATCTATCGTCGGCGTACCACTACTAGTCACAAAGCTTGCCGCAATACTAGGCAAAGATCCAAGGCTATTATAGCCACCTATAGGGCTACTGCCCGAGCAGGCAGCTGTTACAGCATTTGAAAAAGTCAGATAGCTTCTATTACAGTTATTAGACCCGCTCACTCCATTGTTTGGCACAGAAGACAAAGCAGAACCCGATGCTAAACCACTGACACTTCCGACAGAAAATATACCATATTCAACCCAGCTACCATAGGATAGGCCAGATTTTATAGTGATACCCGCATCTACCAACCCCTGGACTCTTAGGTCTCCACCAAGCACCTGAACCTTAGGCTTACTGCCTATAACCATACATATCGGTGCCGAATGAGTCCATTCGCTACTATCATTTGACCTTGGGTTTAGTGAAAGTGTTACACAAAGCCTCGTTCCTGCGGGTACATCCGGCACATCGAACGCCCGAGGGTCAAAATTCTTTATACCAACAGGAAAATTACTCGATGAGCTTGAAAATAAACCATCTTTAAGTGTTGGCTGCGAACAACTTACGCCAGGTGATGAATAAAATGTACAAGGTGCAGAAGATGAGTTTCCACCACTACTCCTTGGTATAGCGGTTCCAGATGGAACATTAAGAACGTTTATTTCCCAGGCTGTACTACCAGAAGAGCTATTGCCACTATTGCTCACATAGGCGGTGAATCGAACCTCTTCGTCCACACTCACAACAGATGATGAGCTCAGATTAACTCCAGGTGATAGACTATAGTTATTCGTCTTCACGCCTCTTAGTGCACCCATTGGATTTCCACAATTTCGTTTTATCATATAGTCAGTTATCCCATTGTACGAGAAGACAATAACTCCATTCGGAGAAGAGGTACCCGAACTATTATGCCAAGTAATGTCACTTGTATTACTACCGTATGAAGTGTTTATAGTATTATTATTTATACCAGCATTTGCCTTAGACACATTCCAACTAATACTCCCTGGATAATTTCTAACTTTATTAGCCCAGTCATTGACGTCGGCATCATTTGGTACATTCCTGTCGTAACTTACGCCATCAGAACGCATAGTCTGTATGATAAAATTAGCACCTACGTAATCCCTTGTTATAGGATTAATAGCCTTATTGGCCCCATCACACACAAAACTTCTTGATCTATAATGTAATGCCCTTATATAACTTATTAATTCTTCCTTATTATTTACACATATCGGAACAGAATCCCTAGATCCATCCGTAACAGAATCACTCAACACAGCAGCAGAAAAACTAGTAGGTTGATCCGTAAAATAACCTCTACCCGTAGATGGAAAACTAGTTGAACTGACCGCGCCAACATCAGATGGCATAAACGCCGATATAAAAATCATCACAGCTATACTAATCTGCAAAAAGACACCGGTTTTATACTTTATAGCGGCCTTTTTATGCATCAGTAAGTTTCCCCTCTAGTAAGTCAGCTAGGTCGTAAAGATAATCCCTTTCCTGGTCACGCGCCGGGTCACTGGTTGGCCACGAATCTGCAGCTAATCTATAATATTTCGCAGCATTTGGCTTGTCGTCGGTATTATAGTAGGCATCGGCTATATTCTGGTAATCCTGATAGTTCAATTGTTCGTCGTTTATAATCGGCGTGTATGCTTCAACTACAGCATTATAGTCCTCTTTTAGCTGTTCTGTATAAACTAATAATTTACGATTATCGACAGTGTCATCAGCTGCAACCAGCTCTTTTGCTAAATTATTTGCTTGGGTCTTATCACCCTGTTGAATCTTCTTATTTATCTCTACCTTTTTTGCTTTAGTATCGGCTTTATCGATAGGCTGTGTATTATTTGTAGTTCCAAACCCTGTAAAGAAATAATAGGCGACCCCAGCAGTTGCAACTAGTATTATTACTATAGATACAATGAGTTTCTTTGAAAGTCTAAATTTTTTCATATTTAACTTAATAATACCATAAGCAAAATAACAAATACACACAAACTACATCTGTTTTGTTATAATAATACATACATGAGTTTATCTATCGGTATCGTAGGTCTACCAAACGTCGGCAAGTCGACGCTTTTTAACGCACTCACAAACAACGACATACTCGCCGCCAACTACCCTTTTGCCACTATTGAGCCAAATACTGGTATTGTTCCAGTTCCCGACGAGCGACTCCAAAAATTAGCCGACATATATGGATCAAAAAAACTTCTACCCTCCACGGTGACATTTGTAGATATCGCCGGTCTAGTCGCAGGTGCTAGCAAAGGTGAAGGCCTAGGGAATAAGTTTTTAGCAAATATACGTCAATGTGAGGCTATCGTGCACATCGTCCGAGCTTTTGAAAACGACGACATCGTTCATGTTAACGAAAAAGTTAGTCCGATTGATGATATCGAAATCATAAATACCGAGCTAATACTTGCCGACCTACAAACTATTGAAACACGTCTCCAAAAACTTCAAAAAGAAGCAAAATCAAAACCAGCCTCAAAAGCTAGCTACGATTACCTCGAGACACTCAAGCGACACCTAGAAAGTGGCACAACCCTATCTTCACTACCAAGCCTCGATCTTGACGAGATAAGTGATCTCAATCTACTAACTGCAAAGCCAGTAATCTATGCTTTTAATGTCGATGAGGCCACACTTAGCGACACAGAAGCCCAGGATAAATTATCTAAATTAGTATTACCATCCAAGTCGATTTTTGTCTGCGCCAAACTTGAGGAAGAGCTAAAAGGTTTGGATCTAGATGATGCCCACGAACTGCTAGAAAGCTACGGAGTCAAAGATACCGGACTTCAACAGCTTATTCACAGCGCCTACGAAATTCTCGGATTACAAAGTTACTTAACCGCTGGACCGCAAGAAGTCCGAGCCTGGACAATAAAAAAAGGCGCTACTGCGCCCCAAGCTGCTGGAGTTATTCATACCGATTTTGAACGCGGGTTTATAGCCGCCCAGATAGTAGACTTCGACGACCTCATGACCGCTGGTAGCGAGCAAGCTGCCAAATCAGCTGGTAAGATGCGCACCGAAGGCCGCGACTACGTCATGCGCCCTGGTGATATTGTTGAGTTTAGATTTAACGTTTAGATAATTGTAATTTATAAAACCGTTCGCTATTGCCTTTTGCACCCGAAACTTCACTGTCAGCTTTATCGACGACCACAAACTTCTCTTTGAACGTCAATTCTAAGTTTTGCAAAATATCACGACGAATAGCGCTATTTTTTATAACGCCATTATTCAAATCACTCGGTTGACCCTCGAACTGAGGCTTAACCATAGCTGCCACTATAGTATCTGGCCCGCAAAACGTGATGATAGCCGGCATAATCATCCGTAGACTAATAAAACTCACATCTATAACAATAATATCTGGATATTCATTCATCTTAAAATCACGAATATCGGTTTTTTCGTGTAGTTCTATCCTCTTGTCGCGACGCAGGCTCGGGTGTAGTTGATCGGTACCTACGTCGACTGCGTACACTTTTTTGGCACCATTTCGAAGCGCATAATCAGTAAACCCACCGGTACTACTACCGACATCTAGCACCACTTTATCCTGAAAATCAAGTTTCAATATTCTCGCTACTGACTCTAGCTTGAGTCCAGCACGGCTCACGTATTGATTCTGAGCCGTAAGCTTGATATCGGCCGATGAAGCCACAAACACGCCAGGTTTATTAATCACTCGTCCACCCACACTAACCTTACCCATCTTGATCCAGCTCTCAGCCTGAGAACGTGTCGGCGTAAGACCGCGGGAAGTCATCTCTATATCGAGTCTCTGTTTAGTCATCTTCATCACCCCATAATCCAACTTTATCTACTACTTTATATAAGCCAGACTTAGTTTTTTCAAGTATAGAAAAGCCCCCAATTTTAAGTTCTGTGCCGTCTTTTAATACTTCATGATTTTTGACAGTAATATGTGGGTCATACGGCTGAGTATAGGTTTTGTCGTGCAATAATTCGCCCAATGCATATATATGAACCAAGTGCATACCAAGTAGCTCTAGTGAGTTTTTAAGTTTTTTAACAGGTACGTCTTCTGCGGGACCAAACATACCATCGCCTTCGACAGTGACCATAAAAGGACGGCACCTGTTCAAATAACCCCTCATCCCTTCAGTAAAACTTCTATCATATGGCATCTCCACTGGTGGAAATGTAGTTATATGGAGTGGCAATTCACCAGATGGGAATTCCTGATCCATTTTAACCTCATCAAGAAAAAAAGCGGGGACAAATTTTGTACTCCGCTCGCCTTCTCCTGGCATATTAGTCTTTCTTTCTTTCGCGATATTCGCCAGTGGTCGTATCGACAGAGATTACGTCTCCAGTCTTTATAAAAGCCGGAACTTTAACAATCAGGCCAGTTTCAAGCGTTGCATCTTTTAGCACACTACTAGTAGTGTCACCTTTTGTGACGCTCTCGCAGTAAGTCACCTCGAGGTAGACGTTCTTAGGTAGTTCAACGTTTATGATAACACCGTCAAATGACTGCAGGCTCAACGTATCACCTTCTTTTAGATACCCAGTTGCACCCTCGACAGTTTCACTATTTAGTTCAAACTGCTCAAAAGATTCTGGATCCATAAAATGATAGTTATTACCGTCTGTATACAAATATTGTACAGTGCGATTAGTTACCTCAGCTGAATCAATCTTGTCTTGTCCCTTGAAGGTTTTTGGTATAACACTACCGTCGATCATATTCTTTAGTTTCACATTGACGATACTACCGCCACGACCAAGTACTTTTTGGTTGTATTCAATAACACGAAAAGGCTTGCCATCTATTTGGCAGACAACACCTTTTTTCAAATCTGTAGGCTGGTATGCCATAGTAAAATCTCCGTTTTTTGCTATTAGAAGGTGGAAGGTGGCTATTAGCGCTTAGCTGCAGATTGCCATCCTACGCTATATTCCAATAGCCATATTCTATATTCTAATTTAACCCTGTGTTACGAATGGAAGCAAAGCAAGGTGACGAGCACGCTTGATAGCTACTGCTAGTTGACGCTGTTGCTTGTTTGATAGACCAGTCTTACCGATTGGCTCAATCTGTCCATAAATATTGATAAAACGCTGCAAAGTTTTTACATCTTTGTAGTCAAAAAATGCAGGTGTATCTTTTTTGAATCTTTTAATTGCCATATTTGGCTCCTCTCGTGGGTAGAATGTGGAAGTTAGCTATTAGCTATTGGCACCTCTCGTACAAACTACCTTATTAATTATTAAGTTTGCTATTTTCTAATAGCTATATTCTATATTCTGGGATTCCTAGAAAGGAATCTCTGATAGATCAATTGGTTTGTCGTCGATATCTTCGATAACGACATCGTCACTCTTCTTTGAAGACGAGCTACTAGCGGCAGGACGTGAGTCTGAACCACCATCATTACTAGGTCCATCAAGGAAAGTAACATCTGTAGCTGTGACTTCGACGCGGCTTCTTTTCTTGCCAGTATCTTTGTCGTCCCAGCTATCTTGGCGTAGGCGTCCTTGTACTAGTACACGACGACCCTTGCTTAGGTATTGGATAACTAGATCACCTAGTTTTTCCCAGGCAGTAATTTCGAAGAAATCAGCAGTATCATCTTGACCGCCTCTATCAACCGCAATACTAAAGCTTGCAATAGTTTTACCTGTACTTGTTGTACGCTGTTCAGGGTCACGAGTTAGGCGTCCCATTAGGATAACTTGGTTGATGCTTCTTGCCATTTCCTATTCCTCCTCTTTAGTGTCGTCTTTGTCAGAAGATGTACGGTTTTTTGCCGCCTCTTCTTGCTCTGCTAAGGCTTTTAGTCCTTTTTCGTCTACTGTTACTAGTAAGTAACGAAGAACTTCGTCAGAAATATTCAAGATATTGCTGATTTTTAGTGGAGCGTCACTTGGTAGTGATACATTCATGTAAACGTAGACTGCAAAGTCTTCTTTCTTGATACGGTAAGCAAGTTTTTTCTTGCCCCAATTATCTTCTTGGGTAATTTTACCGCCAGCAGTAGTGATAATCTCACGCACCTTTGCAAGTGGCGCTTCGATATCTACTTCTAGATCTGGGTGAATTAGAACTGTTAGTTCGTAATCTTTCATTTAGATTTCCTCCTCTGGAATCCTTATGGATGCCCGCATCGTGTACGGGCCGAGTTGATAACCCTTTGATTATAGCAAAAATGTGTGGATAAGTCTATAGGACTTACAGTTTATGATTATGCGGCTAAGTAATATTTTAGATATAAAAACTGTCCCAAGAGCTTGGTTAGATTGACTAAATACCCTCAACCTTATATAATAACAAAGCTGTACCAAACCAACCTCTACCCCCACTAGGAGGAACATGGCTACTCCAGCCGGCAAGGTAATGCACCGAGTAAAGTTTCATCAAAGCGGTGGTGATCTCGTACTGATGGTCATGCTTGACCCAGCTACGGTTCGCCGATCTGCTGTCCCAACTGCATCCGGAGGTGTCGCAAGACAATCGATTCTGGATTCAGTGAAGAAATCTTTTGCTCGAGAGCACGGCAACAAAGCGCCCATAGTGCAATTCGCCCATCTCAAAATAGAGGTGTGCGAAAAATCATGCGCGTGACATCCGCCCGCGACCCGTCTGCATCACTGCGACAGGTCGCGGGCGCTTCAATTTGCTATATATTGACTATTTTACTACAGTATGGTATAATAGTAAGATATGGACAGATCAAAAGTAAGTGAGTTTGAGATATCGCCGGTAACTATTCCGCAGGACAGAGCGGAATTTTTTGAAGACCCTATCGCTATGGGTGTGATAGAGATGTATCGGCTTCTACACCCGTACCTCGATACAAAAGTGCCTACGGCCCTACAAAAAGTACTTGATCGGTATAGTAGTTATGACGTAAACGTCGCGCACGAACCTCAAAATCCAGACAAGATGTTTGGTTTCGTATCAACCGATAATCAAACTGACGAAGACAGGCTCATGATTAATGAACTTGCTGTCGTTCGGCGTATGCGACGAAAAAATATTGGCTCTGCCCTACTCGATCATGTAGCGAACGAGGCCCAGCGCCAGAATTTACACGGAGTTAGTGTCCAATCTAATCCTGAAGCTATGCGATTTTACAAAGAAAATGGCTTCGAGACCGTTGACCCGCGCGAAGGTATGATGCAGCTTGATATAAAGAATAATAGTCATGTATTAAGTAAGTAATATTATGGAAATGGTGTTAAAAAACGTGAACTCATCTGAATTAGTTATTGCTCGTTATGAATTTCCCGATTCTGTCGAGAATACTCGTCGATGCGCCGTGGGTAAAAAAGTACTCGAGCTATATGGCATTATTCAGCGTTCGTTTGATCATGAGGATGACATCGCGGTTGCTCGTGTAATTGATTTTCACAAAGACCGACATATTCGCTACGCACACCCAAATGACGAGATAGACACCACTCTCGGCTTCATCTCATACGGTATTGATCCTGAAGTAGATGGTGCATACATCCATCACCTTGTCGTGGATGAAGAGCATAGAGGCAGAGGTATAGGCTCCAGGCTTCTGCGTCATGTTGAAGGTGAAGCAGAACAGTTAGGGATTGGCTCGATAACACTTCGTGCATGGGAAGATTCGCCGGATTTCTATTTGCGTAAGGGCTACCGCAAGTTAGATGAACAAGACAATATTATGCAGTTACGCATCCCAAGAGTTTAAATAGTCAAAGCCACACTCAGGACAACAGCCAATAGCCAAAAAGCTCCGCGATATCGAGCGGCTATTTCAGCATCTTTTGGCCATTTCATTGCCAATAAGTATACCGCTGTCATAAAACACCAAAGAACTAACGCAATGATACCACCAGAGAGGCCTAGCAATAAGCCTATTGCAAAGCCCAGTTTGACACTTCCAAACCCCAACAACTTGCGCTTAGCCAGGAAGAAAAATGCAATATATAACGATATTCCAACCACTATCGCTCCCCACATGTGATCATATACAGTAGCGATAGATCCGCCGTCTAGCCAGCCGACATATGTTAACAGTCCGGCAGTCAAGAACAGCATAAAAGTTAAACTATCTAGTATCATCCCCTTGAGTCGGTCATAGGTTAAGGCAATTGCTACCAGCAGTCCTCCCGCAAACCCCCATAATCCGATGTTGATTAGTTCGTATGACATTATGTAGTTATTGTAGCACTAAATATAATCTCTTCTTTTGACCGCAAAAGAAGTAAAACGGCTGGGGTGGCTTCAAAAGCGCAGCTTGCGCTCGCCTTCCCTCTTCTCTGGAGACTGCGAAACTCACCTTTGGCTTAAACATTCTCGTCTCACCGTGAATAGTAAAGCCTCGCTCAAATCTGGCTTTCTGCAGATACCCCAGACCCCGAAGGTTACGACCAGTATTTACTATCTATAAAAAATACATTACAGTTATTTTTAGTCCAGGATTCGAGAGAAGGGATAGACCATGGACTCGCTCATACTAGTTATTGCGCTTGTAGTCGCCACTACAGTCACCTACTTCATGACCCGCATACTCGATAGAGGAGAACCTCAACCCATCGGATTGCCGGCACGAATCACAATGATGATTGTCGGCGGCATCGGCGCCACATTCATCGTTTACGCCATTGCACCGCTATCGTTATTCACAGTTATAGCGATTGCCGTGTTGGTGCCGCTGATTTTGTTTGTGGCGGTTATCTGGCTGATGTTGGCTTACTCGTAATCATTGACGCAAGCATTGTGTCTCCCTATCTCTCATCCCGGATCTGCCTCGTCTTAGGACGGGGCTTTTCCTTGCTAATTTTTCTTTTACAGTCAAAAGAAACAAAAACTCTGGAGTGGCTTCAAAATAATAATCAGTAAAACTCACCTCGTATTAGCATCAATACTTCGATAATTTAGTATTAAATGTAAACTATTCTGCTTCGTAAATATTTTTTCTTAAATCAGCAATTCGATCTTCCAAGCTTTTAGTATCAATCTCGATCTTACGGTAAAAAGCCAATATCTCGTAGTGAAAAGACGAATGTTTTGAATTAATAATCATTTGATCAATAAGTGCTATATACTTAACTCTCTCAAGGCCGATCATCTTCTCATAAGCAGCCACTAGATTGTACGCACGACAACTCTTTATAAATGCCTCGTCAAAAATATATACTATTAAACGACCCCTATCGGGCTTACTAAGTAAATTATAATCCGCGTTAATAAGCCTCTTTATTAGAGGGTAACCTCTATCTTTCAATGAGCTACTGTCCATATCTATAGCCTTAAAGGTCCTACTCGCAAAGCTACGAACAACTCTCTTGTCTCTATTAGAGCCAAATTTCTTAAAAAGATCATTAATTGCGAACGACCTATAGGTATAGAGCTCGTCTAAGGTCCTCCTTACTACTTTCTTTTGATTAATATTTAATCCAATCCTAGAAAGACGACGGGAAGCAGCCTGTATGAGTAGTTCTCCCTTTTCATCGTCGGGAACGAAAAGCATTTGATCATCAGCATAACGAAAATAAGTTGCGCCATACTTCTTCGCAAGCTCACTCATGTAATAGTCATAATCTTGCAAATAATAATTAGCTAGTAATCGAGAACAATCCCCAAATGCATCCTGTGGAATACCTACACTTCTCTTGTTATACTGAGTCACGAGACGATTGCTATAGCCAAGAAAATACATTAATAGATCAAGAATACCCGATTCACTATAGTCGATATCCCTACGTATTTTATTTTCTAAAATTCCCAGCTGAATGTTGTCATAGTAATTTGCAATATCCAGCTCATAAACAATATATCCTCCCATTCCTCCAATATTTAATTCCTGAATTTTAGCGTATACTCGTGCATTATAGTCACCGTAATATTTAGACCAAGCTGCTGGATTGTATGAATACGTAAGCTCATAATCCCCGTAAATATCTTCACTATTCTCAAGTCTTCGTATTTTTCCACCCATAGACCATCCGCCATAAGTACCCGAAATTCTATTCTTTGCAATCACATGTTCGAGTTTACGAACACAATAATAATAAACGCTGTAATCAGCTAGATTAAATATTGGAATCTGTCTAGCTACACCATGGCCTTTATCTAATTCTTTAACCGTCAAAGGAAGACTCGGAAAATATTCAAAACTTCTTAATTTTAATTTTAGGTCTTCTAAAAACGGTACCCGGTACTTGCGCGATGCATGGACACGAAGATCATTAATAATACGCCAAAAATCTTTATCAACAATTTTATCAATATCATCAAACATGTAAGATCATTGTAACTCCATACCTAAAGCTATCAAAGCTAAAGCACTTATACATTTCTGTATTTATTTTGTTAAATTTGGTAATAGTAGTTAAATAGAGACAATAGCCAATAACTAAGGAGTGATAACATGCCCACCACTAATCAGCTACAGCAAATAAAAAATAGCTTAACCACATACAAGAAAAGATACCTACGTAAAGAGTTCTCTAGCTTGGATGAATCTGCAACTCGTATAATGACAAACAACTTTTTAACAGACATCTTGGGATATAAAGAATTAGATGAAATCAAAACAGAATTTAGAATCCGCTCAGAATATGCCGACTACGTAATCCAGATAAAGCGCAAAAAACACTTTGTAGTTGAAGTGAAATCAATCGACCTAGACTTGAACGAAAAACACCTCCGTCAGAGCTTAAGCTATGCCGCAAACGAGGGAATCGACTGGATCCTACTACTTAACGGTCGTGAAATACAGCTATTTAGGGTAAACTTTGGAAAGCCAATATCCACTACATTAATCTACAAGTTAGACCTTATGGATTCTGACGATTTCAAGAAGGCTCCAGAACTACTCTGGAACCTTACGAAAAGGGCCGTAGAAAAAGGCGATCTAGAAGATTTCTGGAAAAGAACAAATGCTTTAAATCCTATAAATCTCGCTAAGACACTCTACTCTGAAGAAATTGTAAAACGTCTACGCAATGACCTAAAAGAACAAACTGGAATATACTTCCAAATGGAAGACGTAGCCGCTTCGCTACAACATGTAATATCTGTACCAGTAGACTTCCCTAAGCCAAAGCTTAGATTAAAGAAAAAACCCGCAGTACAGAGTAAATAATTACAGTTTTCCACACTTTATATAATTCCGCTGCACTTTTCGTTTTTATTCGCTAATTTGTGCTACAATTTACTTATGCTTACTAAAAAACAATCTCAAGTACTAAGTTTTATTGAAGAATATATTTCAAAAAATGGCATCCAGCCAACTCTTAAGGAAATTGCTGAATTCTTAAATATCAAATCTACTTCTACTATACACAAGCATATTAAATTATTGGCAGAAAAAGGTTATCTAAATAAATCAGAGAATTTTAGTTCTATTAGTATCGATGAGCCCAATTCTAACTTAAGTGAAGTAAAAATACTCGGGTCAATTGCGGCAGGAAGTCCTATATTAGCACTTGAAGAAAACGAACCAGCTTCACTAACAGTAAGTAACTTACCTAAGGGCTCAAATTTCTATGCCCTAAAAGTCAAAGGCGATAGTATGATCGAAGACGGCATATTTGATGGTGATACGGTAGTAATAAGGCAACAAAACACTGCGATAGATGGCCAGACCGTAGTCGCAATTGTAGATAAAGAATATGCAACTCTTAAGAAAATATATAAAGAAAAATCAGGCTACAGACTTCAACCTGCAAATCAGACAATGTTACCAATATATACCGACGAAGTTGAAGTTCAGGGTATTGTTTGGGAAGTTAGACGTTCATTCAATTCCAAACTTAAGGACACGCCTGATAAGCGCGCCTACAAAACTGTAGACCTTTTTGCCGGAATAGGTGGTATAAGACTAGGTTTTGAACGAGCCGGTTTCGAAACAGTATTCTCAAATGACTTCGAGCCCGCTTGTAAAAATACCTTTGACTTAAACTTTGATAACTCAAAGCTTGTTGTTGAAGATATCACGAAAATAGACGCTAAAGAATTACCAAAATTTGATTTTCTACTTGGCGGATTCCCCTGTCAGGCGTTTTCTATAGCTGGATACAGAAAAGGCTTCAAAGATGATAAAGGAAGAGGAAATCTATTTTTTGACGTAGCAAGAATACTAGATGAAAAAAAGCCAATGGGCTTTTTGCTTGAAAACGTAAAGAACCTTAGAACCCATGATAATGGTAGGACCTTTGAGATTATTGAGAGAACTCTCAAAGAGCTTGGATATCATGTAAAATCCAAAGTCTTAAATAGCATGGAATACGGCAACGTTCCACAAAATAGAGAAAGAATCTACATCGTTGGGTTTAAAGATAAGAAACATATAGATGCTTTCGAATTCCCTGAAAAAATACCACTTAAGAAATCTGTACTCGATTTGTTAGAGAAAAAACCAGTTGAAGATAAATACATATACGACGGAAAACCACTTTTTGACCGCATAAAAAATGATGTAAATGAAGTCGGTGCCGTATACCAATGGCGCAGACAATACGTTCGTAAAAACAAAAAAGGTGTATGCCCTACCCTAACAGCTAATATGGGCATGGGCGGTCATAATGTACCAATAATATTCGATGGTAAAAATATTCGTAAGTTAACTCCTCGCGAATGTGCAAGAATTCAAGGCTATGACGATTCGTATAAACTACCCGCTAACTTACCAGATTCTAAAATATACAAGCAAATAGGAAACTCGGTTAGTGTGCCTGTAGTTGAACGGATTGCAGAACAAATCATTCATGCGATAAATTAAATATTTTTTATATATTCCTCGAATGTACCGGGTGGCATAAAGTCGATTTTGTATTTACTACCAAAACGCGTTATTTCTACAGAATCTATGCCAAGTTTTAGTAAATGCTCGTAAGTAAGTACTTCACCCTCCTCCAGACCTAGGACGTCTCTTAGTAGCCAATTTCCAAGGTCAATATTTGGGTTACTCATAAGGGCCTTGCCGTCATCTTGACATACTTTAACCGTCAACTCATTTCCGTCGGGTAGTATGAGAGAGAATGGCGTATTGCTAGGCGGTAGTATATCATGTGCTTTTTTCCTAACGCTACTTGGAATCGGAATATACACTTCCTCAAATGCTCTTTTGCGCCCACCAGCATTCCATTGATTAAGACCGCTCCTTGGATATACAAAGTTTTCTCCCTGATTTAACCCATACAGAGGAAGAACCACTGCGTCTTTAGATGCAGTTTTACGTTTAACTACTTCTTCAGGCTCTGAACCCAGGTCCAGGGTTTTTATTAAGAGGAACGGGTCATCATAGATTTCTACTTCCGTATCAACCAAAAGGTTGTCTGCAGTAAATACTTTATAAAGAGTACTTTTTGACATATTAAATGAGTAGTTTGCATGAGTATCTTTAAATGAAGTAACATTTCCTTTAACGGAAAGTATTTTAATAGACTCAATATCAATCCTATCCATTGGTACCTCAAATACGAAGACTCGACCCTTAGACCTTCCAATACAGTGGTATATATTTTTTTCTATGCCGTATGTTCGTGCTACAAAATCAATACGATCATTACGAAGTGATGATACGGCTATAATTCTTTCAAGAGGATCGCTACCGCTGAATAATGACATTTTTTTATTAAACTCTGCAATCTTTTCAGTTGAACTTAGCCCAGAATAAGTGAACGTCTTCACGCCTACGCCAATATTGCCAATTTTCGCATCTATCGCTATATCAGATCTAGATAAATTTTCAGCACCAAAAATACGACAATATAAATATTCGGTTGTTCGATAGTGTAAATACGGGATATCACTTTCTGAGAATAGATTAGAGAGTGCACCTAGTTTAGATAGAGAATCTCGATAATCAACGATATCTTCTTTTTTGTAGTTTAACATCTTAAGCTAAGTATATAAGTTTTGGTTTAAAAAACAAACCAGGACATAATCTTTGATAAAGTTGGGTTATTTATATACTCGATTTCCGTAAAACAGTATTACTACCCTTCCTGACTTAAATTTGTAAAGCCATAATGCCCATACCTAGCCGTCTCTTCATAGATCGGTCGTTTCAAATCCAAGAATTCAATAATTCCGTTTGGGGAGAGGTCGTAGCCTTCGACTAGCTTCTCTACTCCGTCGACATTTGCGGTTGCCTGCAAGGGCTGATCGTAGCCGATGGCGTATGTCAGTGTCACATACACCTCATGCGCTTGGAAGCTCTGTAGATAATCTACAGCAATCTTGCGGGCCATATAGGCACCCGAACGGTCGACTTTGCTCGGGTCTTTGCCACTAAATGCCCCACCACCGACAGGTATACGAGGGCCGTAGTTGTCGACGGCGAGTTTGCGTCCGGTCAGCCCAGCGTCGGCGTCGAATCCGCCGATATGCCAATCCCCCGCTGGGTTAATATGCAGTTTGGTAGATGGTAGTTGGTAGGTAGTAGATGGTAGGGTCTCAAGCCAAGATATGACTACTTTTTCTAGTTCGTCGTGTGGGGCGTTTTGGAAGCTAGCGACTATCGAATGAATACCACCATCCTGCGTCGTAACCTGCGTCTTGCCATCATATGGCCATATTTTATATAAATATTGATTGAGATTGCGCGCTAGTACGTATTCGAGCGGCAAGAGCTCGGGCGTCTCATCACACGCATAACCGACCATTATCCCCTGATCACCTGCCCCGCCGCCGTCGACGCCGTGCGCTATCTCGGGACTTTGACGAGCAATATGCTCGATGAGCTTCACGTCTCCCGCCAAGCGCTTCACGATAGACTCTACGTCGACATTTTTGGCGTGAGATGACACTTCACCCGTGACGAACACAACTCCATGTCCACCGGCTACGTATACAGCTACCCGAGCATCTGGATCTTCTCGCAGATGAGCGTCCAAGATAGCGTCAGATATCTGATCACAGATCTTATCTGGGTGTTTCGGTGATACACTCTCGGCTGTTTTATAAATTGGCATAAAAAATACTCCTTTTTACATATCTTTCCGCCCGCATTGGTAAGATAAAAGGAGTTGCTACTCTATCTGTCCCGTATGGGCTAGAAGGGGCACCGTAATTAGCTAATAGCTTGTAGAAGATAGAAGATAGCAAATGCCATATTCCATAAGCCACATTCCAATAGCTGAATCCGGTTGCCGGCAGGTCATAGAGCTAGTTCTCTCGCTGCACTCTGGATATGCTGATTGTTAATGTTTACTTATCGATAATACCACAGCTATTAGGGTCTACGAAATTACATAGATATATTCATACTAGATATAGAACTCAGTGGTACCCTGACAACTCCTTGTTTCTCAAGTTTCTTCGGTTTGGCGACATTGATATCAGTTAGCTCGTAACATATTCCGTAGTCTTGATTAGCCAATTGCTCAGGGCTACTGACTCGTCCTTCTCTGTAGATATGATCATTAAATAACGCAACTCCCGCAAGTGTACCTTGAACCCTAAATATACTATCCTCTCGGGTTCTAGTCTCTATAGGCTGAAAAATAGAATTTTCTCCAGGTATATAGACGTCCTTGCTAATAATATCCAGACCAATATCCAAATTTTTGACGATAGCTCGATTTGTACCATCTACGAGTTTGGCGACAGAAGCTAACTGCCTTTTGTGACTAATATCGAAAAAGCTTTGTTGTCCAATCAATAATCTATGGATCTCTTCATCCCTATCAGCGGCATCGATTATTCCCAGTATGCTGTCTTCCATCACGTTTTCAACTGGTGGTTCGGCAACATGTAAAAGTGTTACCTCTTCGGGTGCGGCTGATATAATATTGGTAATACTCATCCTGGTACTTGCTGCCGCGATTGCATATTGACCAGCAATAAATGAATAACCGAGCCTAGGCTTTTCTTTGGTTCCCCTAACAGAAAATCCCTCGCTTATGGCAGTTTCACAGATATTCGAGGTAACTTTCTTAAACGTTACCTTACTACCATCTTTTTTATATTTGACGGCGTTTTCAGTACAAGTTCCTGTAACCAAGAAAGTGTGTCTATGATAAGGCCAATCTTGGTCTAACTCATTAATTAAACGACTGCCAGTCTCATTTAAGGCATTTCTCCACTCTTTACCACTTTTGTCAGCTAACGCTGCCTCTAGTTCTAGGTCTGCCATCAGAAGTCTATAATGAATATCTTTCAAAACACTCTCAAGCTCTCTTTCCTCGGAACTCTGACTTATCTCTGCTCTCTCTTGCATGTAATCAATATATAGTTATAACCTCGAGTATTCAAGCATGAGTAATATACGTCCGAAGATTATCGCTTGATTACATTCGGCTCACGGATGAAGAAACCGTGGGTCGATGTGTAGTTTTTTGGCTGCTGGTTGGTGTTTTGATCGGCTAGGTCACGGTACTCATAAATCGCATTCAAACCCATTGCGCGCCAGACGCTTTCTATACCCTTTTCGTAACTCACGACTGCCGTTGATTCTATCACCGGTTTTCGATCTAAGTCGAGTACGGTTACCTCGATACCACTAGAAAATCCCATCCTCTGGCGTTCAGGGTTGATAACAACGCGAACCAAGCCGCCCATAGGCACGAAACCTTCCCTCTCCTGCATTAGCACCACCGCCCCAAGAACTCGAGGTATACGTTCGTTGGGCGTCGGCCTGACTCTTTCCGCGCGAAGTGACTCAGTATGATAATAGTCAAGCTCATCCATACCTATGAGCCGCATATCATCATTTGGTTGGATAGTGTATGACATGATTAATTTATATTATACCTTGGGACGAAAAATGCTAAAAGAGATAGCCAAAAACAATAAATATAAGTATCGTCGCGCCTAGAGTCTTTCGAAAATAACTATCACCATCTATAAGTTCCATTGAAGCCCAAGCAACCAATACGACACTCTGAATAACCCTGAGTACATCTACAAGCGACCCAAATTTAAGATCCCACAACAAGATTGTCAGGATTATCCAAATAGATAGCAAGGCGTTTGGAGGTTGAAAGACAGTCCACCTACCGTCTTTGTCTTTGAAAAATCGTTTTACAGAGCCTATTAAATTATTTGTTCGCATGCGTTCACTATAACAGAGATTATTTTCTATATTCCCAGACGTTCAAGGTATCCTCACCGTCCGGCACATTCTCTCGAAAAGTATAACCAACCTTCTCGGCGATTCTATTGCTAGCTATATTTTCTGGACGAGCACGGATAATTATATGGTCAAGACCAAGCGTATCAATTCCAAGTCTAGTCAGCCTCTCGGCTACTTTAGTTGTTATACCCTGGCCAGAAACGCTTGAAGCTATCCAATAACCAATCTCTGGCTCTTTATCATCAAGAAGATGCATCAAACTAGCGTGACCCACCATCTCACCATATAGCTCTATGCTGTAACCGTATTCTTTGCCGTCTCTTCGGCTAGCGAGCATCAGATTTATATATGCCAACGAATCCTCAACAGAATTAGTGTGTTCAACCCAAGGTAACCATTTACCGAGATATTCTCTATCTTTTTGAACAAGTTCAAACATCCTGTCGGCCTGATCGGGTCGAACTTGGACAAGATGTAGCTCTGGTTCTAAATCAAGCTCCATAAAAGGCAGTTCTTCATGATTTAATTTCTCTATCATAATTAAATATTAACAGACTACATAATAACTTAATACCGAATAAATGAGCCCGGGTCCAGGCCCTCCTGGTCGTTATTCTGGTACTATGGCGAAAAAGAGTACGTTTTTGCTACTTTTGACACCATAAGTAGTCTTACCCTAGATCGTCTGTCATATCGCCACTAATATCTTCGAGGCTAGATATCAGAACTTCACGAGGCCGAGCGCCATCTGCTGGGCCGATAATACCTTGGTCTTCCATAGTCTCGATAAGTCGAGCAGCGCGAGCATAGCCGACGCGTAGACGACGCTGTAACAAGCTAGCACTAGCTTTGCCACTATCCATAACAACACGTAGAGCGTCTTTGTACATATCGTCGTCACTACCGCTATCAAAGTCCATCACTACTCCGCCCTTGCCGTTCAACTGAACTGGCTGAGAAACAACTTCGTCGTTGTACTGCGGAGGTGACTGTAGATGCAAGTGAGTAATAATCTTGTGCACTTCATCGTCGGTAACCCAAGCACCCTGTATACGCTTCGGTTTGTTCATCGAAGGTGTTAGCATCAGCATGTCACCTTGTCCAAGTAGCTTCTCGGCACCAACTTGATCGAGGATAATACGACTCTCGATCTGACCAGCAACCGTAAAGGCAATACGCGCTGGAATGTTGGCTTTTATCAAACCTGTGATGATATCTGCTCTCGGGCTCTGAGTGGCAAGCACCAAGTGAATACCAACTGCCCTAGCTTTTTGAGCCAGACGCACAATCAACGCCTCGACATCGCGTCCAGCGAGCATCATAATATCTGCCAACTCATCGATAACAATCACGATGTAAGGCATGGCGCCGTTTTCGTGCTCTTGTTCGATACCGTCTTCGTCAGCAACCATGATCTTTTTACCGGTCGACTGAACCTTGTGGTTGTAAGTCTTGATATCTTTTACACGGTGTTCAGCTAATAATTTGTAGCGTCGCTCCATCTCATTAACTGCCCATTTAAGCGCACTGATGGTCTTGTCAGTTTCGGTAATAACCGGAGTAAGAAGATGTGGGATATCTTGGTAAGACGCCATCTCAACTTGCTTTGGGTCAACCAATATCAGTTTTAGATCACTAGGACTGTTGTGATACAGCAAGCTAGTTAGAAGCGTGTTTACCATTACTGACTTACCTGAATTGGTCTGACCAGCGATCAAAAGGTGCGGCATCTTGTTTAGCTCACCTACAACTGCGCTACCCGAAATATCTTTACCAACAGCAAACGACAATGGCTCGGCTGAAGCTTTCCATTGAGGGCTAGTAAGTATAGAGTGCAAACGAACATCAGCTGCTTTGATATTTGGCACTTCGATACCCACAGCGCGCTGACCAGGGATAGGAGCTTCGATACGAAGACTCTGGGCAGCTAGATTTAATGCAATATTTGTCTCAAGTGCAGCAATCTTGGAAAGTTTTACACCACTTGGTGGTTTGAGAGTATATTGAGTAACCTTAGGGCCAATATTTGCACCTTCCATGTCGACAGATATATCAAATTCACTCAAAGTGTCTTTTATGATCTGAGCATTTTGTTGGATATCCCCTGCGTCGGCTGGAGATTGTTTCTTTTCTAAGATATCTAGACTCGGAGCTTCCCAGTTCGGATCACTAATCGTAACTAAGGCTGCACCGTCTTCGGCAGATTTATCCTGCTTGACGCTGTTTTTAAAGTTACTTAGTTTGTTTTGTTTAGAGTCCCCTGAATCTAGCGTTGGAACACCAGCGTTTAACTTGAACTCTCCATCAAGTGAAACTCTATCGGAACCATCTACCATGGCTGCTTTTTTCATAACCTTAACATTTTGTTCGAGCTCTGAATCGTCGTTACGAATAAGTTTCCATAACTTAGAGATAACAGTCAGTGGCGAAACGCGAATAACAAATAATGTAGTTGTAACAATAAGTAGTACATACAAAAATGATGCAACACCACTATTTACTAGTGTTTGAACGGCTTGGTTGACCCAATCACCTATAACACCGCCGGTATACTCACCTTTGCTGTTTTTGAGTAGTCCAAAAAGTGCTGAAAACCAGATAATAACAAGACCAGAGGCGAACCTCATTACAAAAGGAAGTTTGTTATCTTCGGCGCGGAATATTTCAACAGCGACGTAAATAAAAATGATCGGAATCACATATACGGCATAGCCGATAGTATCTAACGCTGCACGCTGTAGCCAATCGAGTATTGGTCCACCGGCGCCAAACCAAGTAATAACAAGTAATAGAGAGGTAGCTATAAGACCAACGGCCCAAACCTGGGACCAGAAACCTACAGGTAAATTGTGCTGCGGACTAGAGTGTGCTTTGGACTTTTTTGAATGCTTTTTCTTTTTTGCCATAATCTACCTTATTATATACGCTTTTATAACTTATATTATAGCAAAATTTACTACATTTTGCAAGAGGCTTATGGTTGCGATTTTATATGTGAACTATATACTGATAACAATTGCACTCAACCGAAAGGAGGGGGCAATGTCCCTCCAAGAAATTGTAATTACCTTACGTCGCGCCGAAGGTGTTAAGTTGGTTCTAGGTTTCAGAGGCAAGTGGCATAGCCAGCTCAATGACTGCTCGCTTCAACAAATCATCTTCCCCGATGAAGCCACGCCTGGATCACTCGACCTTTTTGAACAGCTTCGAAATGACGCCGAAACCAGGCTAAAAGTTTTTGTCTGGCCCTCTTACGAGCACAGCAACAACCTCAAGCTGGCCGAAACTTTCGCTGGCAAACTGATTGTCGAAGTTTTTAGCAAAAAAGCTACCGACAAACTAGTTCGCGGGACAGAGCTTCGTCTCCACCCAAGGAAGCGTAGTGGCCAGGCTACTGGTCCATACATCTGGAACGACAAGGTCAAGAAAGTGGACACCTGACCCTGCCTCGCGTTGAGCCTAAATAAAAAGGACTCCGCGAGCGGGGTCCTTTTTATTTTTACTGATTTCTAGTAACCGCGGTTTTCGACACGAACAAGTGGATCAACCACTTCTGTATCAGGAAGCTGTGGCTCTGGAAATTTCTTTTTCTCAAGATCTTCTAGGCGGAATGTGTTTCCAGTCGGAGCATCTTTGGCACGAGGAGCTTGGTTATCGCGACCACTACCACCGCTACCACCAACTTCGTTTATAACTGGAATAACAATCGGTGTTCGGCGAGTCTGATCGTAAAGAATGTGAGTTATGTCGTCTTTTAGTTCTTTCTTGATAACATCGAGGTCTACACGTTTACCGCTAAAGGCGCGTGCAACTTTTTGCTTCAAGTACTGACGAATCGTACCCATCAACTCTTCACTATCACGTAGATAGATAAATCCACGACTAATGATGTCGGGACTAGTAAGTAGGCGTCCTGAACCACGCTGAACAGTAAGTACAACTACGAACATACCTTCGGTAGCCATGTGAATACGGTCTTTTAGAACCACTTCAGACACGACCGAGCCACTATCGTCATACATGATTCCACCGACTGGTATACGACCAGCTTTTCGGGCAGTTTCGTGGTTGATTTCGATAATGTCACCACTATCACAGACGAAAATGTTTTCACGAGGGATACCATTTTCTGATTCGGCTAAGCGCGCACTATGTGCGAGCATGTGATATTCACCGTGAATCGGTAGGAAATACTTTGGATTAAGAGCGTTATTTAACTTGACGTGGTCATCATAGTAACCATGACCCGACAAGTGAAGTGGACCGATACCCGTAAGATGAGTCTTACCGTTTTGGATGACCTCACTACCTTCACGCATTAGACCATCTACCGTACGAGTAACGTATTTTTCGTTACCTGGAATTGGGTTTGAGCTAAAGACAATGATGTCAGAACCCTTAGCTTTGATAAACTTGTGTGAACCAGAAGCCATACGGTTCAAGACGGCGTTAAACTCACCCTGCGAACCAGTACAAATAATAGTTACTTTGCTATCAGGTAATTTGATGATGTCTTCCATCTTTATGACTACATCTTTTGGAACTTTTATAACACCGGCACGAAGAGCAACTTCAAGGTTCTGGATCATACTGTAACCGGCAAAGGCTACCTTACGATCATGCTTCTTGGCTTCCTCTAAAATACCCTGCATACGGTGAATCTGGCTACTAAAGCTACTTACAATCAAACGGTTACTTGGGTATTTGTCCATGACCTGGCCCATACTACGCTGGATATCGAATTCGCCATGCGTGTGGCCACCATCGGACTCACAGTTAGTTGAGTCGCTCATAAGCATCAAGATGCCTTCTTCGGTTGCAATCTGAGTTAATCGTGGAAGATCAAATTTTCGACCATCGACTGGTTCTTCTTCGAAACGCCAGTCCCCCGTGTTGATCAGTACGCCGATTGGAGTACGAATAACTATGGCAGTGGCATCAGGAATAGAGTGATTTACTCGAGCTAGCTCGATGCTAAAGTGTTCACCGACCTGTACGATTTCATGAGCATCTGGATCCATCTCAACATAATCTGGCTCAAAACCACTCGTAGCGTCTTCCATAGTTCGTTTAACCATACCAAGCGTAAACTTACTTCCATAAACTGGAGCAGGAATCTTGTCGGCCATGTGTCGATATGCACCGATGTGGTCAAGGTGACCGTGGGTAAATACATGACCCTTAATCTTGTGCTTGTTCTCGATAAGATAACTAATATCTGGCGTAATGTAGTTGATACCAGGATAATCAGCACCTGGGAATAAAAATCCACCATCGATAACGAGAATTTCATTGCCGTATTCGATCGCCATCATGTTTTTACCAATACCCATTTCACCTAGACCACCGATAGGAATGACCCTCAAGACTGGTCCATCAAGCTTTGTCTGCTTTTTTTGATCAGCTAGGCTAAACTGGCGACCGTCGTAGCCGTTATAGACAGATTTGTTTACAGGAACATTGATAATGTGTTGTGAGGCACGCATATTTACGTCTTCACTAGTACGCCTTTGGGCGCGAAACACTTCACCCTTACGTGTTTGCGTATTGGCTATGATAGTGTTGTTTGAGCGCGGACGCTGCTGTTGATTATTGTTATTATTGTTGTTGCCATTAAATGGCCTTTTGTTTTGACTATCACCTTGTGGTGTTTTGATTCTTTGTGAACCCATGAGTTTTTATATCTCCTTATTTTTTTCTAATTTCTTAATTATTTTTGGTAGCTTTGTAAAATCATCGAACAATGTCTGGCGTAAGCTTCTGTTATAGATGGCTGCCGCTGGATGATATAAAGGTACAATATTGAACTGATTACCTTCCACTGTTACGACTCGCATTTGCCCATGAACATCTGATATCTTTGCCTCTGGAATAAAATACTCCATACTGTGCCGACCCAAAGTCACCACAACAACCGGATTGATAACTTTAAGTTGACGCAGTAGAAACGGCCAAAACGCCTTCTTCTCAGACTCCAGAGGATCACGATTCTTCGGAGGTCGGTATTTTACTATATTGGTAATGTACACATCATCTCGGACTAATCCAGACTGCGAAAGCATTTCAGTAAGAAACTTACCTGATGCTCCCACAAAAGGCTTACCTTGCTCATCCTCATTTTTTCCAGGTGCTTCACCTATGATAATAATTTGAGCATTCTCGTTACCGTCGCCCATAACGAGATTCTTGGCTTGCTTGGCCAAATCTGGACAGATACCTTGAGATATAATATCTGCTCTAATTTGCTCAAGAAGCGCGTGTTTATGTATGACTTTTCCCCTAATACAAGACTACTATAGTAAGTTAAATTATAGTCTACCCTTGTCAAAAAGTCAATGTAGGAATAAATTACCTAGTCCAACCGAGTTAAAAGATTAAATTAGTAAAACCACTGCAACTACTACTAAAATAACCACCAAGACAGTAAGCCCAATAATTAGATATTTCTTTGTAGATACGCTGCTTTTCTTTCCAGTAGCTACAGCGGGCATTGGACTCATAGAAGGTACAGCACTAGTAGCGCCAGGCTTCTCAACGACTGGACCTAGTGGGTTTTCTGCAACTTGAGTGGGCTGAGTAACTGGTTCAGTAACTTGTTCACTTGCCGCGTTTAAGGTCTCTTCCATATTCTGAGCTGGAGCTTCGGTCGGCTGATTAACTTGCTCAACAGCTGACATTGGAGAAAAATTAGTATCTGCAACTGGCTGTTCAACTATTGGGTCAACAGTTTGCACAGTAGACGGGTCGACATCTACAGCTGGCTGTGGAGCTACTGTCTCAATTCCATCCACATTTTGGTTACTTTGTTCCATAGGTGACACAGGAGTTTGCGGTTCGGGTGTAGTAGAACCATCCTGTGGGACCGTATTGTTATCTTCGTTGTCTGGCTGCATCATAATCCCCTTATGCTATATATTTAACATAAGTATATATTAACAGACACGAATACTCAACTTGGGCCTAAGTAGCTGTAATCTAAAGACTAGGCGTCTTTTATGCTCAGGCTCAACCGTCCGCGCTCGTCTATACCGATTAACTTGGCTTTGACTATCTGTCCTTCTGTTAGAACGTCTTCAACTCTTTCAACACGATCGTTTGAAAGTTGTGAGATATGAGCCATGCCATCAATACCGGGCATGATGTTTATAAAAGCACCAAAATCCTTAATACTTACAACTTTACCTTCATAAATTCGTCCAACTTCTGGCTCTTCAGTCAATCCCTTGATCCAATTGAGAGCTTTTTCAATAGCAGCAGAATCAACAGCTGCGACAGTAATCAAACCATCGTCCTTGATGTCGATTTGTGCGCCAGTTTCGGCAGTAATCTTATTGATCATTTCACCACCTTTACCTATAATGGCACCGATTTTGTCGGGGTTGATCATAATTTTCTCAATCCTTGGAGCATACTTACTAAGTTTTTCGCGTGGGGCGCTAATAGTCTCGAGCATGTGCTTCAAAATAAACGCACGTCCAGGCTTCGACTCAGATAAAGCTTGTCGCAAAATATCAACAGGTAGACCATGAACCTTCATATCCATCTGGATAGCAGTGATACCTTTTTCGGTACCAGTAACCTTGAAGTCCATATCACCAGCAAAATCTTCAGCGTCGGCAATATCTGACAAAACGTAAGGCTTATCGCCGTCCATCATTAGTCCCATTGCAATTCCAGATACAGGTGCCTTTAGTGGAACACCAGCGTCCATAAGTGCTAGAACTGAGCTACAAGTTGCAGCCATAGATGTTGAACCATTTTGACTCATAATCTCTGTTACGCTACGAATAGCGTATGGGAAGTCTTCCTCGGCAGGTAGAACAGGGATAATTGCGCGCTCAGCCAAATATCCGTGACCTATCTCTCGTCGTCCAGGACCACTCAACCGTCTAACTTCACCGACAGTATAACCTGGTGCATTATAGTGATGCATGTAACGTCGCTCATAATCATTTTGCTCCATTGAATCAACCATTTGTGAATAACTAAGTGGTGCAAGAGTCACGATATTCATACCCTGGGTAACTCCACGGGTAAAGATAGATGAACCGTGTACCCTAGGCAACATACCGACTTCACTACTTAGTGGACGGATCTCATCCAATTTACGGCCATCAGGTCGAGTCCGAGAATCAACAATACCCTGTCGCACATCTTTGTGTAGTGCCATACCAAAAGCTTCATCATATTCATCTCTTTGTGATTCATAATCTTCGCCTACAGTTTCAGCCATAGCTTCGTGGAACTGATCGCGCAAGGTCGCGAGTAACTCATTTCGCTCAGGATAAGGTAGTCTTAGGTCTTCACCCAATTTACCATCCATCCATTTATCAACAACAGTTTGAATCTCTTCGTTTGGTAAAATTAAACTGTATTCAAGCTCTGTCACGCCAACTTTCTCAGCTAATTCTTTTTGCAAAGCTATAGCAGGTTGAAATGCATCAAATGCCCAAGTAAGAGCATCTGCCACATCTTCTTCTGATACTTCGTTAGCACCAGCTTCAACCATAGTAATACCGCTAGCTATACCAGCGACAACAAGATCTAGGTCACTTTCTTCACGCTCACTCGCAGAAGCAAAGGCCTTGAACTCACCACCTACTTTTGCGACACGAAGTCCAGCAACCGGGCCATCAAATGGCGCACCTGTTAATGTTAATGCCGCTGAAGTAGCTATCATCGCTACCATGTCAGGACGGAAGGATGGATCCATAGAAAGAACAGTCGCAACGGCCTGAACCTCTTGCCTGTAACCTTTTGGAAACAACGGACGAATCGGACGATCAATCAAGCGGCCAATCAAAATCGCTTCGTCACTTGGACGACCTTCGCGCTTGATAAAGCGACTGCCGCTTATTTTGCCGCTTGCATAAAATTTTTCTTCATAATCGATAGAAAGTGGAAAATAATCCATACCACTAATCGATTTTTTGCTAACCATAGCCGTACCGAGAACAACAGTCTCTCCGTATGTTACTAGTACGCTTGCGCTAGTTCGAAAACCAACACGGTTTACTTCTAGACTTAGCGTCTTGCCCGCTAATTGGGTCTCTACTTTAATAATATCTTTTCCGTATGGATTGATAACTGGCATTTTGCCTCCTTATTAATACCCACCGATAAGATAAGTAACGGGTGTAGATTTTCTCATATACGAGAGAACTACCACATCCACCACTTAAAATCAGTGAGCGCTTACACTTTCATTATAACCTAAACGATAGTAATTGTTATAACTAATTCAAATCACGACGGCGGAATATGATCATAGCAGCGATCACAAATACAACAATGATGGCACCGTAGACAGCTACATCGCTTGCCTCAATAATACCTTTGGCGACCTCTGGTGCCTGGAAGAAGTGTAGTATCGAAAACTGCTCATATGGCTCCAGCCAATCAACCGACTGAGCAAATGTTGTGAGCAAGAAACTGCCGACAGTTATAGCAACACCAAGTCCGGTGGTTATACCCTTTTTACCACTAATTAAACCTATAGAAAATATCATAGTAAATATTGCCACCGACAGTAGAAGCATCATCGAACATAAGTTCACCAAAACTTGTATATCTAGTGACTCATTTATAGACATCAGACCAATACCGATACCAGCCGCAGTGGCCAGTGTGATAATAAAGGATATAAATATACCACTAAACCATTTAGCAAGTAGTATGCCGACCCTACTAATAGGCATAGCCGCTAGAGTACGCATCTGCCCGTTCTCTTCTTCGGTAGTAGTGAGTCCAGAAGCCAATATAATAGTAAAAATACTCAAAAATATCGGCATTCTAATATCAAATAGCTGGCTACCGAGGTACGTAGACATTTCCTTGAGGTTATCAAGACTGCCTACTAACCCCTGAAAGGCTGGCGGTAGACTTTCGATAAGTTGACCAATGCCATTATCCTGATGAAAAGCCGGGTAAAATATCGTCATCAAAAAGGCGATAAAGGCCATACCTAGCCCCCAGCCGAATATAAAAGTCCGCTTGTCATACAAAGTTTTTGTAAATAAACTATACATCTTTGGTCTCCAATGAATATAATTCCTCAAATGCCGATTCTTTGTCATGATCGACTATATTTATATCAATCAAACCATACAGACTCGCCATCCAATTCTGAAGCTCGACTACTTTTCCCTTGTATACAAACTCGGTTTCAAACTTATCGTCTCCACTATCACTTCGTAGAAGCTTAGACTTGGCTGGAAGTTGGATTTTTTTCTTTGAAATAATCTTCACCATCTTGCCACCACCTCTAGTAAGGTCTGCCGTCGATATATCCTTTATGAGCTTACCTTCACGAATCAGAAGTATCCTACTGCAGACGTCCGTTACTTCATTTAGGTAATGTGAAGACATGAATATCGTAGTACCTTTTGCAGATTCTTCTCGAACAAGATCGATAAATACCTGCTGCATCAAAGGATCAAGTCCACTACTTGGCTCATCCAAGATCACTAACTTTGGACTCATCATAAACGCAGATATCAAGGCTATCTTCTGTCGATTACCCCTAGAAAGGTCGTGTATTTTCTTGTCTAAATCTGGATCAAGTTTATCTATCAATTCACCTAATCGGCTATTGTCTCCTAGCGAAAACTGCTTGGCAACAAATTTGAAATACTGATTACCAGTAAGGTTTTCAAATAAACTCATATCACCACTTGCAAATCCTATATCCTGATGACTATTGTGTGCGGATTGTGGCAATATCAATTGACCAAAAAGTTTAACGCTACCACTACTTGGTTGTAAAAATCCTAACATAGTATTGATAGTCGTAGACTTACCGGCCCCGTTCAAGCCAACAAAACCAACCACCTCACCCGGCTTTACGGAAAAACTCACTCTATCCACCACGGGGATGCCGTCATAGACCTTAGATAGATTGTCTACCTCAATGATATTCATATGGTTTTAGTATACACCGGATACTATATGGCTTACAAAAAAAGACTCCGCACTATTTGCGGAGTCCTAGTTTTGCTACTGTCGCCTTATAGGCTTCGAAGTTTTTAGATTCGAGATACTTTAGCAAACGTTTTCGGCGTCCGACCATCTGAATCAAACCGCGACGAGCCATGTGGTCGTGCTTGTTTGTCATTAGATGCTCAGTAATCTCTTTGATACGAGTCGTAAGTACAGATGCTTGCGCCTGAGGCGAACCAACGTCTGTCTTGTGAGTTTGTGTCAAAGCGAATGCCTTGGCTTTGTTATCTGGTGTTATCATCAGATACGCATTGTAGCAAAGATTTGCATCCTTTTCAAGCATTAATACTTGGTTACAAAAAACTTGGCATAAAACACAACAATTTATCTGGATTAATAGCGTCGATATCATTGACTTTTAAGCGTTAAAATGCTATTATTTAGCCATGTGGGAAGCAATCTACGCTTCTTCGCACGGTAATTTAGCCGTACGAAGATTATTTAACTACGCCCTCGCCACAATCGTGGCGGCTTTTTTGTTGATAATCGCTATAGTACCGACTGCGTATGCCGCCGAGGCTTCGTGGAACGGTGCTTCTATATCTTATGGAGGAGAATCCTACGTTGGACCAGCTACCGAAAAGACCGTCGACGACCTAGGCCTCGCCACGGGAACCAGTGCTTATACATACGTCGAACCTCCTGTGTCTACTACGCCTAGTACATCCCCAACCGACACAAGACACATCAGAATTATATACTTCGAACCAGATGTAGATGTGTCTGTAGCAACTAGCGCCAAATATAAAACCTACGTATATCAAGGCCCAAGCGACTTCACTAACCCATCCGGTGTTGAGGATATAGTCATATCTCCCCAAGCTGCCTCAACTAGTGGTACGTCTTCTTGTAGCGATCAGGGTTCACTAGGTTGGATTATATGTCCAGTAACTAACTGGCTAGCTTCAGGTATGGACTGGGTATTTAGTACACTTAGTGGATTTTTGACAGTACGCCCAGCCGAATCCAGCCAAGATAGCGTACTTTATCACGCATGGAGCATGATGCGCAGTATCGCCAATATCGCATTCGTTATAGCTTTTTTGATCATCATATATTCACAGCTGACTACTCTCGGTATCAATAACTACAGCATAAAAAAACTCTTACCACGACTGATAGTGTCGGCGGTGCTTGTAAACATATCGTTTTACATATGTTCGATAGCGATTGATCTATCAAACATCCTCGGCTACTCATTCCAAGACTTGTTTATTACATTACGAAACTCTCTAGTAGGAACTAGCGGAAATAGCTGGGACTTGATGAGCTGGGAAAGCATCAGTGGATTTATACTATCTGGTGGAACTGTTGCCGTAGCAGGAAGTATAGCCGCAGTAACGACATTATCCACATTCGGAATCGCTGGCTCTATCTTTCTACTACTACCCTCTCTACTAGTAGGACTCATGGCAGTCCTGACTGCACTGATAGTTATGGCCGCTCGACAAGCCGTTATAACGATTCTTGTCATAATCGCACCACTCGCCTTTGTTGCTTATCTACTACCAAATACCGAAAAGTGGTTCGACAAATGGCAATCAACATTTGTAACACTACTTGTTCTCTTTCCTGCATTTTCACTAATTTTCGGTGGCTCACAACTGGCAGCCAGTGCGATTATACAAAATGCCGACTCAATAAACTTAGTTATATTAGGCATGCTAGTACAGGTTGCGCCACTACTCATCACACCTATGTTGATGAAGTTGAGCGGATCACTTGTGGGTAAGATTGCTGGCATAGTTAACAACCCTAACAAGGGAATAATCGATCGTACGCGCAACTGGAACAAGGACCGTGCAGAAAATATAAAAGCAAGACGACTAGATCCCAATACAACAAAGAAATATTCAGTACTCAAAAGAAACGCCCAGCGCTTGGATCACAATCGACGCAAGCGTGAGGCAACCAGATCGCTTCATACCGGGCGAACGGATGCTCGTTGGGCAAATTCTACAGACTTTAAGAAAATAGACCAAGGTGTGCGAAAAGCAGCTGATACAAAAGCCTTAGGTGAAACCGAGTCAGAAGTAGCTTATATTAAATCAAAGGTTAGTGATAATAAAATCCAAGAGTTGGATATTAAATTGCGCAATGCCAAGGCAGATACAGCAAACGCTGGACAAGCCGCAGACATACAGTACGAACAGCTCAAATCTTCAGACAGTAAGCTTAATGTAGTCCCTCATAGATTAAAAATCTTGGGAGATGAGGCACTAAAGCATTCTCGGGAAACGGGCGTATTAGCACAACAATTACGTAATGCGCAAACCGTTCAACAAGAAGAGTTTGCAAAAGCGCTACGCAATAATGAGCCTATGCAAATACGGGCTGGGGGTATAAACCCTCAAGGCGCCGAGTCTGCACTTGCGGCTGCTATTAGCGCTGTGAAAGAAGCTGAGAGAAAGGCTGTAGCCGAAGCCGCGACCGTTATAGAACACTACAACCTTGACGCATCTAAGCGCCAGGACTTCGCATTAGGTAAATTATCTACAATTACAGGTACGGACGACGAAGGCAATATACGCATATTCAACTCAGAACAAAAGTACACTCGTGATGCAGTTATCGATACCCAGATGACGATCGGCACAGTAAATGAAGTAGAGCAGCTTATTGCTCTATCTGGTACTGAACTACGCGACTACAGGAAGACGATTGGTGATGCGTTAGCCAAAAACAGCGGATTACGAGCTCAAGCACTACACATATCTGGTCAAACTATTGATGATATCAAGAAGGGCGTTATGATACCAGACGACTACGAAGGCGAACGTCAAGAGGGCCAGATTGACCTTAACTACGTCACTAAACGCGTTATCGAAAAGGGCAAGATGTCAGAGAAAGACTTTGCAAATATGGATGCCGATGCAGCCAAGCGATTTACTACAGTCATCAAGCAAATGATTATAGACGGCGATAGTCCAGAAGAAGTGGCTCTATTCAGTCAATCAGCACGCGATGCATTCGTTGGCGACGAACGTTCAAACATTAAGGGTGCCACACGCAAACGCTTACTGGACATTGCCCGCGCTAATGACCCCGGTTTTGACCCTGATCAACATACTGATCCACGCTAATAGCCTCATCAATATTCCACTCGCTTATACTAATACGCCTTAACTGAGTACAATACGCACCCGTATTTAGCTTACGACCTATATCCTCGGCAAGTGTTCGTATATAAGTACCACTCCCAACATGAGCTCGAATCTTAAGTTCTGGATAATCGTATGATACTAAATCAAGACTATAAATATTGACTACACGGCTTGGCATATCAATCTTCTCGCCTTTCCTAGCGAGTTTATAAGCTCGTTCCCCATTAATCTTTATAGCGCTATAGATTGGTGGGGTTTGAGTTATCTCACCCGTAAAAGTAACTAACGTATTTTTGATATCGGCAAGCTCAGGAACTAATGTCGAAACTTCAGTTATCCCACCTTCTGGATCGCCAGTCGTGCTGGTTTGGCCAAGTCTAATTGTTGCTTCGTACACTTTGTCCAACTTGCTGTATTTTTCAGCATTTTTGCATTCTTTGCCGACGACAATAATCATCAGTCCAGTCGCGAACGGGTCGAGCGTTCCGGTGTGTCCAACCTTGACTTTCTTGCCAGCTTTTTCACTGAGAACGCGACGAACACGAGCAACCACGCCAAAACTTGTCATACCCGAAGGTTTGTCTATAAGTAAAATTCCATCATCCATGTTTCATTAGTATACTAAAAATCGCCGAGACTTACTCGGCGATTTTATTTTATTGTTGACCAGGTATCTTAAATTGATCCGGCGTACTATCTGAGGGTTGAGGTGGTGATTGTGTAGGCTCAGGGGCGTATGCATCACTCAATATCTCAGGAGTTGGTGTCAATGCAGGATCGGGTGCATATGCCGAATCAGTAACTGGTGATGGCGGAGGCGGAGGCATAGCTGAAAAATCAGGAAGCGGTGGTGGCTGAGGTAATACAACCGAAGGTGATTGATTCACATTATTGTCCAGCTGAGACAGAGCGTCCTGTGGAGTCATATTATCGATAGCATCACTAGCTACCTGTTGAGAACCCACATCTGGAAGTGGAGATGGACTAGGTGTCGGAGCGTTTCCAGAAAATATATCGCTTGAAACTTCTTCAGCGTCACCCTGAACTGCACCATTTATAGGATTATCATAGGTAGGACTATCTCCTAAGTAGGCGTGTGACAAAATAGTTTTGTTTTTATTATCCATATCTTCACGATGGGCATCTTCTTGAGCTTGCTCGGAAGTCGCGTTCAATGTACCACCAAATGAAGGTTCTTCTGAGGAAGATTTATCGACAGATGGCACCTCAACCCGGTCTATCTCTGGTTCACTTTTAATTGCGTTATCTTCATGATTAATAGCATAGGCACCCTTTATTGCAGCCTCAGCTGATGACTGATCAGGGGTAGCCGTATTTTCAGCTTCAGGTGCTTCAACCGTATCAGTACCCTCTTCAGCGTCTAATGTCTTATGATGAGCATTTACACTCTTTTCAAGTTCATCTAGTGTGCCACCAGTCTGAGCGTGATCGATACTCATACTAGAGCTATATTCATCTGACTTTGGTGGAGCATACGCGTCATCAGTACCCGAGGTAGAATCCACGCTACTTATTTCGTGAGATTCTTGAAGCTTGGCGGCAATAAGTTGCTGATCTGCACCAGCAGCCATTAATTGTGCGGCAATAGTCATGACTTTTGATGAAGTTAGGTTGTTGCTGAACCTTTCAGTTACAGCGACTATTCCAGTAAGTAAGGCTGTAGCCATCTGTTGATCTAGTATCGACTTGTCTTTGTCTGTCTTGAAAGAATCGGCTAGTTCGGCCAACATCTCACACAAACCACTAGCCTGTGCGTCGCGCCATTCTATTCCACCGATATCGCTCTTTTGGTCACCCGCACTAATAGATAAAACCGTAGCATCATGCAAAATCTTACCGTGCGCCTCGAGTGCCTTATCTAGGTGATCGGGATTATCCACACCAAGGGCTATGACTAACTCAACGTTAAAATCACCCTGGCTAAAAACTAAATCGTCACTACTTATAGTTGTCCTATAAGGTGTGATGAATATCTTTACTACGTCCCCCTCAACCTTATAGCGCAAATGGTCAGCTTTTTCTTTGTCTAAAGCGATTATGAAATCACGCAAGCTATCTGTGGTGGATTCAAATGTCTTGTTCGGGTCAAGGAAGTTAATCGCAGGTGGAACGTCTCCGCTAAATATAGCAGTGGCATGCTTATCCATTTGATTTAGCATTAAGCTAAGCCCAAGAGCGGCCGACAAAGCATCGACAGACGGGCTGTCACTAACAGTAACTAAGATGTTAGTTGAGGATTTTATCTTGTCGATAATCTGCTGTTTTATCTTTACGTCGTTCATTCTATTCCTGGTTGTTTTTATTTTTATTCTAATTATAGAGTTCGGTGTAACTATACCATAAGTGTTTTGCCGTAGTCAATATATGACTCACCTCTTTACAAACTAGTGTTTTTCCCCTATAATCAACCACCGATTGTATATATCATTTTTAAAGAGTTAAAGGAAAACTATGCCAATCATCAAATCAGCTATCAAAAGAGCTAAACAAACTATCAAACGTCGTGACCGCAATGTCGGAATTAAGCGCGATATCAAAACAGCCGTTAAAGAATTTATGACAAGCCCAAGCGCAAAAACACTAAGCGCAGCTCAAAGTGAAATCGACACAGCTGTGAAAAAAAATCTCCTAAAAAAGAACACCGCTTCTCGTCGCAAAGCAAATCTATCTAAGATTGCCAAAAACGCTGGCGTAAAATTAGTCGCTACTAAAAAAGCTGCTGCACCTGTTGCTAAAAAACCAGCTACAAAGAAAGCTCCAGCAGCCAAGAAACCTGCTGTAAAGGCTGCTCCAAAAACAGTTGCAAAAAAAGCACCTGCAACCAAGAAGCCTGCTGCCAAAAAACCAGCTACAAAATAGTTCGAAAATCATAAATAAATAACCTCGCTTACGTCGAGGTTATTTATTTATGCTAGAAATCTCCTGTAGAGCCCGTCTAATCAAAAACCACGGTTCAGCGCGAGAATTTTTCATATCAGTATCGGCTTTATTCATTATATTTATAACCTTCTTGGCTCCAGACCTACCAAAACTTTTTACGTATTTTGATAACTTTGACAAAGCATATGGATGAGTAGCGATGTCACTAGCTACTTCACTAGGAGACGGTCCAAAAACAAGGGCCGCAAACTGAAAAGCCTGTCCAGCGATTAGACCAAATAACTTATAAGGATCTTCGGATTTTTCCAAAACGTACACCATATCATCTACTCGCCCACTATCACCGGAAAGTGCCGCCTCAAACAGGTTAAATATATTTTCAGAATAGCTAGCCTCGACGTACTTCTCGATTGCCAACTCATCTACCGTATCTAGAAACGATAATTTATCGATCACCGAAGACAAAGCCCACTGATCAAGTCCTACTCTGTCTATAAGTAGCTTGATATGTTTTTTGTCGATCGAAACACCACGAGACTTCGCTTCAGACTCTAGCCAATTTTCGGCCTTACTAAAATCGCGATCAGACCAATCATTTAACTCTACATAGTTAACGCGTTTTTTGAGATCTTTATAGGTCGCCGTACGCTTATCCACCTTCGACTCAATCAAAACCAAATTTATATCATCGGAGACACGGTCAATCCATTCAGGCAATCGAGTCCAGATATCTTTATTCTCAGACAAATTTCTGATTATCACCAATCTTTTATCTGAAAATAAAGTTCCCCCCATTAACATATCCGGGAGCTGATTAAGCTCTAGTCTCGAACCATCTATCATCTCTGCCCTACCATCAAAATCTTGTCGTAGGTTCGATAGATATTGCTCAAGTTCATACGTATTTGAACCGGTCAAAAGATTAATCATATTATCAGTATATCCTATAAAACCTGGCAAACGGGACAGACATGGGTGCCTCGTCCAGCAGCTTTAAATTTAATAATTTGCTCGCCGCATCTAGGACAATCCAAACCCTCGCGCCGAAAGACGCGCGCAAAATCCATATAACTACCCTTCTTGCCTTCGGCGTCGACATAATTACGATTGGTACTACCGCCTTTTTCTATAGACAAATTCATAACATCGCGTACTTCTCTATATAAAATCGATAATTCGCTATCACTTAACCCACTAACTATACGCTTTGGATGTATCTTAGCGCCCCACAGGCTCTCGTCGGCATAGATATTGCCAACTCCAGCTATCACTGACTGATCCAAAAGAGCGGCCTTTATGGACGTCCCTGGGCGTCGCCTAAATCGAGAGATAAAATCAATAGAGGTAAACGATTGGTCAAGTGGCTCTGGCCCAACCTTCTTCATAAAAGGCAGGTTAACTATTTCATCGCTTGGCATAAGTTTCATCCAACCAAATTTACGTTGATCATTAAAAAATAATTTCGATTTATCAGAAAAAGTAATCTCAACTCTAGTAGACTTATCTGGTAATTTACCAACTAAGCTATCGCTTGGATGCCCAGCTCCAAATCTTATGTCATCGTAATTAATATAGACCAGTTGCCCGGTCATCTTTAGATGAATCACCAAGCTATATTTAGTCGATAAGTCGATTATCAACACCTTAGCCCGACGACGCACGCTCAGCACGCTAGATTCTAGTAAAAAACTTTCTACATCTTGTTTAGAATTAGGAAAACTTTTTGGATTATCACTGATAACGTCAACTATAGACTTACCGACTATAAGTCGACTGAGTCCTCTTTTTACAGTCTCAACCTCTGGGAGCTCAGGCATTTGACTCAGACCTCACCAATTCCATCACATCTCGCTTAACTTGAGTAGGCGATCCATAAACGATACCCTTCATCCCAGCCATGATAGCACCATCTATATTTGTTACTATATCGTCAATCATTACGCACTCACTAGGATCGAGATTAAGCCGCTTCGCCATCTCTTCAAATATCCCAACTGATGGTTTCATCATGTGAAAATCAGATGACAATACGACTGCATCGAATATTTTATCTCTATGCTCGGGTGATATATACATATTTATACCGTCATAACCAATGTTACTTAGTAGACCTAGTTTATATTTATGCTCTTTTTTGAGCTGACCAATCCAATCGAGAAGTGAGGTATTTAGAACTTTATTTTTCCAATATTTTGATTCAATCTCAACCCGAGAAAGCTTCGTAAGCTCAGAGACCTTTTGAAAATATAGATCACGACTTATATAGCCATAATCAGACTGCATAGATAGATCTGTTAATTCGGTCGCTACGTCTGGATACTTTTGTCTCAAATCATCATGACCCGATATCACCAGCACTTCGAAACAGTCAAATATAATTGCTTTTATGGCCACCATGAACCCCCTTGATACTAACTATTATAAGTTATTTTTTCTAACAATAGCTCTAAGATCTGGTATTTGTCCGTCAAACAAAGCTTTTACCTGAGGCAAGTATGCAGTTAATGTGCCTTTTGAGCCTTCGCAAGTAGATGTCCACCTACTACCTACCACCTTATCGTCTTTTAAAACGTCAAACGAGTAAACATAACCCGACGCACATATACCGCGAATATCATTATCGTCTGGCTCTCCACTAATAAGTTCGGCTTTATTAAGGGCATATACAAACTCTGTATAGCCGGGGACATTATTGGGATAATTCTTTTCATCGATTTTGGTTGCAAGATATCCGCTATAGACTGATATGTTTCTGCCAGAAGGGCTGACCGTAATCTGCGAAGTCCTAAAGTCCTCATCGGCAACTATTGGTCCACGCACAGTCATCCGAACAGACCTGCTTACATCAGTTTTGAGCAAAGATTCCCTAGAATTATCGATCCGAGATGCAATAGTTTCGGTATTTTTAGTTGAATCTGAAAAAAAGACTACTCTAGCGAGAGAAAATAGAGCCGCTACGACAACCGCTACGACAATTAGTAGCAAGATAATCGGAAACACACGAGTTGTTTTATATTTCGCCATACTTATATTTTAGTATATTTATAAAGAATAGTCAATTATTTTTAAGGTTAAATACTATAGCTCACCCCAGTTGTGACCTATATTTACATCAACCTTTAGTTTTATATCAAGTTCTGGTGCGATATTCTCCATAACCTCAACCAATAATTCACTTACCTTTTCAGCGTTTTCGATTGGCGCCTCAATCAATATACTATCGTGTATCTGAAGAACTTGGGTGCCCATACCTTGAAGCTTTTTATCGACCTCTATCATAGCCTTCTTCATAAGATCGGCTTCGGTACCTTGTATCGGCATATTGGCCGCAGCCCTCTCGGCAGACTGCCTTATCATAAAGTTACTACTGAGCACGTCTGGAGTAGGTCTACGTCTACCATAAAATGTTTCCACATAACCATCCGTCTTGGCTTTTGTTATCGTGTCATCTATATATTTTCGGATCGGTGAACGGAGTTCAAAATACTTGTCGATGAATTTCTTAGCTTCAAAGAAATTCATTCCGGTAGCTGCACTCAAACCATGAGGACTCATACCGTAAAGTATTCCAAAATTAATCACTTTGGCATCACGTCTTTGGTTCTTGGTAACATCATCCATAGGTATTCCATACACTTCACTAGCGGTTTTGGTATGAATGTCGACGTTTCCATTAAAATCATTTACCATGTCTGCATCACCAGCAAGTATTGCCGCTAGACGAAGTTCAAATTGAGAATAATCAGCACTAATGAATACCTTATCGCCATCTGTGATGAAAGCTTTTCTAATAGTCCTACCAAGCTCGCTACGTATAGGAATATTTTGCAAATTAGGACTTGTACTACTTAACCTACCCGTACTAGCTACGTCTTGATTGAAGGTTGTATGTATTCTATCGTGCTCGTCAATCAAAAGCGGAAGTGCATCAACATAGGTATTTTTTAGTTTTGCAAGTTCGCGAGTCTTCTCTATTAGTTCGATTATAGGATGCTTGCCGCGCAGCTTATCGAGCTCTTTTTGTCCGGTACTATATCCTGTTTTACCCTTTTTTATACCAGCAGTAGGAAGTTGAAGTTTCGTAAATAACACTTCAGATAACTGAGCCGGGCTGGCGATATTGAACTCATATCCAGCCATTGAATACATTTCTTGTTCGAGCTCACCGTACTTAGATCCGAGCTGGTCACTCATGTCTGCAAGTATATCTTTGTCAATTTTTATTCCGTGATGCTCCATCATGAACAAAATGTATGACAGTGGAAAATCAAGTTCATGAGCGATTTTTGATATCTTCGGGTTTGCTTCAAGTGCAACTTTTTGATCTTCGTATACATGCCACAAAGCCGATATTTGAGAGGCTGGATCATCACCCACTTCTCCTCCGTATAGTCCAGATATTGACCGGTCTCTATTGAGTGAATTGAGTAAAAATGCTGCCTGGTGTATGTCGAATAGATCACCGAATTTTATAAAAATATCTGCATCTGCGAGCTTATGATATAGGCTCTTACTGTCATAGCTAATAACCGTAGCGAGCTCAAAAACTTTTAGCATCGCGCTGTCTAGATTACTTAGTGGAATAAAAGAAACAGACTTTTTGTTCATCGACATCCACAAATTGTTATCGTATATCTCTAATACAATTGGACCTTCAATAAGTAATTGCTCTGGCCAATCGACAACTTCTAATGTATCGACTTGTTTGCCTGGTTCGGATGACAGCTTATCTTCTATGTACTGCATGTGATCAGGTAATCTTCTCACCAATGAGTTAAACTCATATTTTTTTAATACAGACGTTATGGCCTCAAAATTAGTATTTTTGATATCAGCCTCATGCCAATCAATCTCAATTGGAGCATCTGTGAATATCCTAGCCAATTTTTGACTCATAAATGCAGCATCCTTATCCTCTTCGAGGTACGTACGTTGGGCTCCCTTTAGCTCATCTAAGTGTTCGTATACACCCTCGAGATTACTGTAAGCCGATAACAGCTTCTGAGCAGCGACTGGCCCAATCTTACGCACACCAGGTATGTTGTCGCTAGAGTCCCCAACTAGCGCCTTATAGTCGACAAATTGTTCAACGTCAACACCATATTTGTCTCTAAAAGTGTCCTTATGATAATGAACAAGATCCGTACTTCCAGTGCGAGTTATAAAGACGTCAGTAGACGGCGATATCAGCTGGAGCATATCATAATCACCCGTAATCAAATAAGTGTGTACACCTTCTTCACTTGCGCTTCTAGCAAAAGTTCCCATGATATCATCGGCTTCATAGCCATCAAGCTCATATAGTGGCCAACCAAAGGCATCAAGCAGTTCGCGCAGTATCGGCAATTGTGTATAAAAATCCTCTGGTGGCTTAGTTCGTCCGGCCTTATACTCAGGATAAATTTCCATCCTCTTTTGAGCACTAGTACCTTTAATATCCCAGGCAATGGCGATATAGTCAGGACTAAGTTTTTTAATAATTTCAATAGCTATGCTCGCAAAACCATAGACACCTCCAGTTGGCGTTCCGTCGCTAGTCGATAAACCAGGCATAGAATAATAACCTCTGTAGAAAACCGATTTACCATCAATAATTGCCAAGCGTTTTGTCATAATATAATTATAGACCATATCTACAGTTTACGTTTATTCCTGAAAATCCTTCATTGCAGCACGGCCATAAGCCCTGCGACTCTTTCTCCTTATTCCTCGTCTCTCGTACTCGCTTAGTCCACCCCATACACCTGAGTCCTGATTATATTCTAAAGCAAATGTTAGACACTCCTCGCGAGCTTCACATCTATTACAAAACTCCTTGGCTTTCTCTATCTGATTAAGTGCGGGACCACTATTGCCCACCGGAAAGAATAACTCTGGATCATCAACTTCCCTACAGGCCGCCTTTTCTCTCCAGTCCGTATCTTTATCCAAAGAAGAGCGAAACCATGTTGAACGATTAAACTTATCAATGTTTGGATTACTGTTATTGTATTCTCGCATAACTATTAGAATAACCGTAATTATAGATACTCGCAATTATAAGCATTATTATCTGTTAAAATTAGACTATGACAAACAACCCAAACGTTAAAATTCTTGCATTTGTCGGTCTTGCCGGCGCAGGCAAAAGTACAGCCGTAGAATACCTAACCGAAAAAGGATACCCTAGAGTATACTTCGGAGGCGTTATATATAGCGCTATGAAAGAAGCCGGAATCGAGATTACCCCCGAAAGCCAAACTATTTTTCGAGAAACTATTCGAGAAAAAGAAGGTAAAGACTTCGTAGTCAAGAGGATCATAAAAGAAATAAATGATCTAATTGCTGTCGGCCAACACAAAATAGTGGCCGATGGAATATACAGCTGGACAGAGTACAAAGCCATGAAAAGCGAATTTCCAGGCGAGCTAACAGTTGTTGGCGTCGTTGCCCCAAAAAGGCTCCGACACCACAGATTAAATGTTCGCCCAGATAGGCCATTCACAGATAAAGAATCCAACGACAGAGATTGGAACGAGATCGAAAATCTCGAAAAAGGTGGACCTATAGCAATAGCTGATTACTATATAGTAAACGATAGTGACGTAGAAAAAATCTACAAAGAGCTAGACAATATAATCGAAGAAATTGGTTTTTAGCCTAGATATTCGTGAAGTTTTTTGGCGTCTTTGTGTTTTCGAAGTTTGGCAAGCGCCTTTGCTTCAATCTGTCGAATTCGCTCGCGGGTTACGGCAAATTCTTGTCCAACCTCTTCTAGAGTATGAGACTTACCGTTTTCAAGACCAAAACGCATCTTGACAATCTTTTGTTCGCGATCAGATAGCGTAGAAAGTATTGATTGAACCTGTTCTTTTAGTAACTGTGATGTAGCTGACTCTTCAGGAGTTGTGCCGTCTTCATCTTCGATAAAGTCACCAAGAACTGAGTCTTCGTCTTCACCATCTCGGCCTACACCAGCATCTAAAGATGTGATGTCTTGCTTGATCTTGATAACATATTCAACCTTATCTGGTTCCATCTCAAGTTCTTTGGCTAGCTCTTCGATGGTCGGCTCACGGTTCATCTCTTGAGTCATACGACGTTGAGTCCTGAGAAGCTTGTTGATAGTCTCAACCATGTGAACTGGTATACGAATAGTCCGGGCTTGATCGGCGATAGCGCGAGTAATAGCCTGGCGAATCCACCATGTAGCGTATGTACTAAACTTAAATCCCTTGTCTGGATCAAATTTTTCTACAGCCCTAAGTAAACCTGTGTTTCCTTCTTGGATCAAGTCAAGAAAATCTAGTCCACGTCCACTATATCGTTTTGCAATAGAAACAACTAGACGCATGTTTGCCTCAGCCATTTTATCTTTGGCTTTCTTTTCTCCGGCCACAACACGATGTGCCAAAGCGAGCTCTTCTTCTGAATTAAGTAGAGGAATTTTACCAATCTCACGAAGATACAAACGAACACTGTCGTCACTAGCATCATCAAAATACTGACCTTGGGTAAGTACGTCCTCTTCCTCTTCTTCTTCGTCTACTAGTTCATCCGGATCGGGTTCATCGATATCTTTGATACTTGGAATAACATCGCCTACTACGATCTCATCTCCAATGTGTCCAATAATCTCGTCATCTTTGGCGTCTTTTTTTGCTTTAGGCACTCTTTATCTCCTTTATAAGATTGTGTATCTGTCCACGGATTTCTGTCGCCACAGTGTCATCACCAATGGTTTCAGCATCTCGTAGTTTTTCGGTTAATAAATCCTTTTGTTTTTTCTTGTTTTCTTTTATCACTTGGCGGAGCAATCGAGCCGTTTCAAAGTAACGATCTTGGTCGTTCCAGTCGGCATATCGAGCGTCGGCCTTCAATAGTAGTATTTTGACATAGGTATCGTATTTTTGCAATGCCTCAGGGGTATCCTGCACAGATACTCCACCCTCCCTAATTAGGTAATCGGCAACGGCCCGCCTTTGTTCTCCGTCAAATATCTCGGAATTAATATCTTTGAAAAGATCTCTCGTTTTGCCGTCAAAAAGTCCAACAGCCAAGACATTGTCCTGATAAACAGATGTATCAATATCTTTATCGTCACCTTTTGGATTAGACACCCTCTTCAGGGTCTTTGAAGTATCTTTTGCGGTATCACTTAGTTTGTTCTTCAGTACCTCAAGCGAAGCTCCAGTGTATTGAGCTACTTTTTGTAGGTAATGCTCTTGTTCTACTCCGTCTTTTAGTTTTTTTATAATCTCTATAGCTGCTGTCGTAAAATTACGCTTACCAGCGGCACTATCTAAATCCTCTCGCTGTGAATATTGGCTAAGTACCCAATCTATAACTGGCTTAGACTTATTTATAGCACCTAGCCACAGTGATGGATCTTGCTTGATAAGTTCATCGGGGTCTTTTGCGTCACTAGGCATAGATATAATCGTAAGATCTAACCCTACTTCTTGGGCAATAGGTATCGCCCTCTCCGTAGCAGCCAGCCCAGCCTTATCGCCATCAAATGCCAATCTCGCATGATTCGATAATCTAGACAAAGCTTTTAGGTGACTTCCTGTCATTGCCGTACCAGCCGTTGCAACAACCTGATTTATTCCAGCTTGATGACTACTTACAACATCTAAGTTACCTTCAACAATCACTGCATAATCATTAGTTCTTATAGCCTCTTTTGCCTGGCTCAGTCCAAAAACATGACGGCTTTTGTCATAAAGTATAGTTTGAGGTGTATTCAAATATTTTGGAGCATTGGGTTCATCCTCTATAATTCGCGCTGTAAATCCAATAACCTGACCTGAAGGATCCATCAAAGGAACCATCATTCGACCACGAAACATATCACCACCATAGCGGTTTAGTAGACCAGCAGCTCCGACATCAGCCTCCTTGTAGCCTTTCTTTTTAAAGAAATTAACGAGAGCATCGCCACTAGTCGGCGCATAGCCAATCCTAAAATCTTGAACAATTTGCTTACTAAGGCCACGCTTTTTAAACACATAATCAATAGCTCGCTGATTTTTAATCAGACTCTGCTGATAATATTTTGCAGCCATGTCATTAATTTCAAGTAAAAGTTTCTTGCGTTTTGCTATTTCTTGACTACCCTTGGAGTCATACATCGATAACTCAACACCAGCTTTTCTAGCCAATAGCTCCAGCGCCTGACGAAAATCCATTCCCTCGACTTCCATGACAAATGAAAAGACATCGCCGCCCTTATTTGAAGAAAAATCATGCCAAATATGTTTGTCTGGGCTTACGTAAAAACTAGGTGTTTTTTCGCCACTAAAAGGGCTAAGACCCTTAAAATTACGGCCGGCTCGCTTGAGCTCAACATACTCGCTTATCACATCCTCGATATTCAATCTCGAGCGGACTTCTTCCTTTGCGTCTTGCATAGTTATAGTATACCACTATTTACCTCTGTTACAGCTTGTGCTTTAATAGTTGATATGGAACCTAACCAACAAACACCAGGAGTATCCGTTGATTATCTAAATCAAATTGCTCCAACTACAACCAAAAGTAACCACTTTTCGCGTAACCAGTTTATACTTATGGGCTTAGGCGTAGCTGTAATCATTGTGTTGGCTCTATCATTAATAGTTTCACTAAGTGGCACATCAAATAAATCACTGCAGACACTATCCGCTAGACTAAAGAGTACAGAGACTATAGTGAATGATTCACAAAAACAAATAAAAAGCTCGACACTACGGGGACTCAATAGCAACCTTTCTATCGGCCTTACTAATGCCAACAGAGATATAGAACCTATTCTCACAAAAAACAAGATAACTGCAAAAACTATGGATGCCAAAATAGTCGCTGCCGAGTCTGAAGAGCCAGTCCTAGAAATACTTGAAAATGCTAGGCTAAATGCTATCTACGACAGAACTTACGCCCGTGAAATGGCCTATAGGATCAGCACCATAATCAGCCTGGCCGAAGACATAAAGCTATCAACTAACAGTCAGAGTTTGACTAAATTTCTAGACACAACTATCGACAATCTATCCCCGACTCAAAAAGCACTGGATGAGTTTAACGCGACCAACGGTTAGGAGTTTTCGCTCACCAAATTGTAACTAAGCAGTATTAAGCTTTTTAACTCATCATCTGGAACCTGTCCAGATAGGATGATGGTATTCCAGTGCTTTTTACTGAGATGATAACCCGGCACCACTGTCTCATAAACTTCACGAAGCTTTTCAGCAAGTATCGGGTCACACTTCAGGCTAATTCTCAGTGGCTTAGATTTATCAGCGATAAGTGCAAACATTTTTGCGTCCTCACTGTCACCAATTTTATATACAGATGTATCCTCACCGAAAGGAAAATCTAATCGCGCACCAGTAAATGTCATTAAATAGTCATGTAGTTCTTTATGTGTCATTACTTTATTTTACTCAAATAATATTTTAATTCCATAATACTTCCACGTATATCACCAAGTGCTCTGTGATCTTGTGGCTTTGCGAATTTTTTCTTGAATTTACCGTCAAAGACAACTTTCCAAGCACTAACATCTAACATGCGATAATGAAATTTCTCGGCCACGCTAGGCCACTGTTTATCTATAAATTGCCTATCCATATGTATTGAATTACCGGCTAATAGTACGTCGGTCTTTTCTCCAAAGTTTTTTTCGATAAACTTGATCAAATCCTTTTCTACGCTTAGACTTGGTTTACCGTGTTTATTTTGAGCCATCAAACCCTCGCGGGCAACTGGGTGTAAATTCCAAAAACTAGAATTTTTCTCGAAACGATCTTCGAGCAGCGCATTATCGATATAAACAATACCCTCCATAATGTCGATTTCATTAAAATCCCAGTCGGTAGCAATTGCCGCCACTTCAAGTATTGGGTCATCGAGTGGATCGAGGCCGGTCATCTCAAGGTCAACCCATAATATTTTTGCTGTTTTAGTCATAGACTAATACTACTTTGTATAGGGTTAAAATTGCAAACATAAAGAGCTTAAGTCGCCAATTTTACTTAGGTTTTTTGTCTAATCTATCCAGCTTTGATGCTTTAACTAGATAATATATAACAAATGCCGTAGCAAATAATGTTATCAAGGCGGATAATATTGCGCCCCATCCAAATGTTAACTCAACACCGCCATTTCTAAGACCAGTATGCCATACCTGGTTGGACAAGTCTTTACCACCGACTATAAACCCAACAATTGGATTTATAAAATTATCAACTATAGACTTAACGGCAGCACCGGCTGACGCTCCTATGGCTAGACCAATCGCCATGCCTACGACTCCTTGCTCGCGCACAAAATCAATAAAACCTCTTACCTTTGGCCTCTTAATAGCCATACATATCTCCTCAATTATCAATCTTTACATTATAATTCAATCAGAAATATTGTCTACATCTGAGATGGAACTTCGATACCGAGCAGGCTTAGTCCATTTTGAAATACAAAACTAACTTTTTTCATAAGCCCGATTCGAGCCGACTTTTCCGTGCTCTCTGCATCACTTATTCTTGTCGTTTCATAATAACGATTCATCTCTCTTGCTAACTCATACAAATACGTGGCTACCTTGTGAGGCTCGAGGTCGCGAGCAGCCCGTGATACGACCTCTGGGTATTCGCTAAGTTTCAATATTATCTGTTTTTCCGATTCAAAATCATAAGATGCAGTATCAACTTCATCAAACTCGATGTCGTTTAGTATTTTATTGACGCGCACAGCTGCATATTGAACATATGGACCAGAAAAACCGCTAAGAGCAAAGATACTTTCCCAGTCAAATAAAATATTTGTTCGACGATCAGCTATAAAATCACTAAACTTAATCGCCCCAAGGGCAATCTTTTTGATATCGTCTTCAGCTATCTGACGACCTTCGGTTATATTGCGTGCTTTTTCCTCTGCCTTATCTAGAAGCTCCTCCATCAACACAACACCCTTGCGACTACTCATCTTTTCGCGAGTTCCATCCTCATTTTTTTGGTCAATTGTCCCAAACCACAGATGGTAAAGTTCAGTTTCTATACCAAGTTTTTTCGCCATAGCAAATAACTGAGAGAAATAAAATTGTTGTTCAGCACCGACACAGTAGATCACTCTGTCTGGATGCCAATTCTCTTCTCTATATAAAATAGTAGCCAGGTCGGAAGTTGCATAAAGAGCGGCACCATTACTTTTTTGCACCAATAGCGGTACGTCGAAACCGTATTCGTCGAGCGGTACGATGATTGAATTATCTTCATTTTTGATAGCCGCGCCAGTTTCGAGTAGTTTTTCTATTGCGTTCTTCCCCTTAGGTACAAAAAACGCCTCGCCAAGTTCGTAATCGGTAGATATCTTGAGTCGACCCATTACTTCATGAATATGCGCCATAGATATCGAATTAAACCTTTGGCTATAATCTTTTGCTTCACTGTCGCCATTTTCTAACCGAAGCAGCCAAGATTGAACATCATCGGCCAATTCATGACCTCCGAGCTCTTTCTCTTCTTTGAGAGCCTTTTTGGTCTCTATATAAACTCGGCCAAGCTCGTATACACCATCTTTTTCTAAAGCCTCCTCGCTACTAAACCTCAAAAAACCAACTACCCAAGTGCCAAATGGCGCTCCATAATCTCCCAGATGGTTATCGGTTATAACGCTCCATCCACTAGTCTCGAGGAGTCGCTTCACAGCCCATCCTTGGTTTCCGGGCCTAAGATGACCGACACTGTACGGTTTAGCCATATTTGGACTAGGATACTCTACGACAACCGTCTTACCGCCACCCTGATTATTAGATCCGAAATTATCTGTCCAATTAGAGAGTAATGTATCGGCTAGCACCCTAGAGGCTACTCTAAGGTTTATAAAACCAGGTCCAGCAACGTTTACTTCCTCAAAGGCACCACTATCGCGTAGATTCCCGGCTAACTCCTCGGCAATTTCACGAGGATTTTTACCAAGAGGCTTAGCTAACTGCATAGCTACGTTGGTCGCATAGTCCCCGAATTGAACGTCGGGCCTAGTTAAAGTAACCTCCTGATCAACACCGTAGATCGATTTGATAATTTCAGATATCTTGTTATTCATTACTAGTTATTATATCAGAGGTGTATCACTAATTTCTATTGATTTTTTAGTGTATTTGTAGTATAATATAGGTATGGGCTTAAACCGTTAAAGCCTCGAGATAAGGGAATTAACATGACTATTGTTCTTCTAGTTGGTGGGTTTATTATTTTCTTCATGGGTATCTTTGCTATACTCACGGCGGAAGATAAGCTTGATGGGGCAAGAAGAGACGCGCTTAAAGCCCTTGGCTACGCCATGGGTATGTTCGGGCTTGTCGGATTCGCATCTGGCGCCTTATTGCTCACGAGTGAGCTTCTGACGTGAGGACCGCACTGGCCAGAACAGGGAGTTTTGCCATAACCATCTTCGAAGTAGGGAGGTTAGTCGCAACACTTGCAGTGCTGGTGATAGTCGACCTGTTACCGCCCTGGAAATAGGGTGAGCCTGTCTCAGTCGGACGTCCAGATGCACACATACCACTTGCCTTCGGGCAAGAAGCGTAGTGTGCGTCTGGCGTCCGGCATTTTTAATTTAAAGTTGATTCAATTAGTAGTTGAAAGTCATAAAATCCACTCTGGACCAAGTACGAAAGTAAATCCTTGTCTAAGCCAGTTGCAATAAAAACACCTACGATAATAAGAACAGATCCCAATACTTTCCTGAAGATACCATTTGGATTAATCCCCCACCCTAGCTTAGAGATTAATTTTTGTCCAAATACCGATATCATAAACAGCATCAATCCAAGTCCTATAACAAACGCTACGAGATAGCCTAGTCCCTCAAGAGGACTAACCGGCAAGATACTCGCTACGATTAAAGCATAGGTCGGGCTACAGGCGCTAAAAACAGGTCCTAGGCTTGCACCTATCAGGAAATCCCCCCATATACCACCTTTGGACGTAGCTTTGCCCAGGTTTTTCTGACCAATAATCGGTAATCTAGTCACCAAAGAGAATTTTTCCCACAACTGAGGAAACACCGTGAAGACACCAAATAGAGTGATTATTGCGCCACTAACAATACTCCAGATATAGCTCGGAACATCAATCAAAAGCGTCGATGACTTGAGCAACAGACTAAATACGATTATAGACACCGAGAGACCTGCTATTACACGTAGGGATCTGCTATAGCGCGAACTTGTCGTTGTCCTAGCGAGTAGTATGGGGATTATAGAGACCACACAAGGCGCAAGTACAGTAAGTGCCCCAGCCAAGACAGATAAAATCAATAAACTCACTTTGTGTTTTCCAATACAGCATCGAGCGACTTAGTCTGACCATAACCAATCCATAATTTCAATTTTTCACCGTTTTTATCTACACTTACAAAGCTAGTCTGTATAGTAACTCCGTGTTTTTTCCTGAGATCGATAGACGAATCATAATCTACCTTCAATATCTGAACACCGTCAGGAATCGTACTATCAAGTATGGCCCTATCGTAGCCACGACACTCCGGACACCAAGGTGCATAAAAGAAAATTATTGTTCGATTGTATCCAACATCCTTGATGTCTTCTTTTGAATAATCTTTGTATATTCCATTTTTTAGATTTGTATCTTCGGTTGTTTTTGAATCACTCAAACCATCACTACTAACTGAATCTGTCTGGTTTACCGACGATGGCGCCCCATTCTCCTCAACCGGATTCTGGATAACAGCATAAGCTAGTAGCGCAATAAGCGCCCCGATACCCAAAGCCCAATATACGTATTTCATTATATTATTGTAACAAATATCACTTTGCGGCGCGAATCAAACCGATAAACAGCGGATGAGCCCGATATGGTCGCGAGCGAAACTCAGGATGAGCTTGCGTTGCCACAAAGTATGGGTGATTTTTAGCTTCTATGTACTCAACCAAGGATCCATCCGGTGAAGTTCCTGACACAACTATTCCACCTTTTTCTATATCGGCTAGGTATTTTTGGTTGACTTCATAACGATGCCTGTGACGCTCAACTTGTTCAAGCTTACCGTAAAGATTAGCTACTTTTGAATCTTTTTTAAGAACAGCGTTGTAATCGCCTAGACGCATGGTTCCCCCAGTTGACTGCTTACCATCTTGACCATTCATGATGTACACAACTTGATCCTTCCCATCACGATCAAACTCGTGACTAGTGGCGTTCTCAACACCTGCTTTACGGGCTGCTGCGATAACAGCAACCTGAAGACCAAGACAGATACCCAAGTATGGCTTATTATTATCCAGCGCATAACGTGCAGCTGCAATTTTTCCATCTGTTCCCCTAGTTCCAAAACCTCCAGGAACCAAAAGCGCATCGACAGCTTCAAAATCTTTTTCCGTTGCCGTCTCGGCATTGATCCATTCGATCTTAAATCCGACTTTTTCATGCCAGGAAGCAGCTTTTATGGCTTCTACCACAGAATAATACGTATCGACGTTATCTATATATTTAGCCACAAGACCCACTGTTACGATCTTCTTGTGTTCGGCTCTATGTTCGTCAACGATATGATGCCACCTGCTAAGATCGGCTGGTCCACGTACGCCCGCAAACCGAGCAAGAAGTTTATACACTCCATTTTGAGCTATGTTAACCGGCACCTGATAAACAGTGTCAATATTTGGCAACAACTGAGTATGTTCTATCGGAATTCCACCAAAAAGACTAATTTTTTCAGCGACACTTTGAGGCGCGGGGTCATCGGTCCGAATCATAACCGCATCAGGTACGATACCAAAACCTCGTAAATCATTTAGTGCATTTTGAGCTGGTTTTGTTTTGAATTCTTTACTCGTACCTAAAAATGGAACATACACAACGTGAACGAACATACATCGATCTCGCCCTACTCTCTGAGATAACTCTCTTATAGCTTCGACGAAACTAAGACCTTCATAGTCACCGACAGTTCCACCGATTTCTACGATGTGTATATCACTTTCTTGTCCAGCATCGATTATTGCCTCTTGTATGGCACCGGTTAAATGCGGTATTAATTGAACTGTTTTACCGCCAAACTTTCCAGCCCTTTCATCGGCAATAAGATTCGATAGTAACCTACCAGCAAGAGTTGCATTTTTTTGTGTTAATTCTATATCTAAGAATCTCTCATAATGGCCCAAGTCTAAGTCAGTCTCGGCTCCATCTTTCGTAACATAACACTCACCGTGCTCAGCAGGATTTAAAAGACCCGCATCAACATTTAGATACGGATCGCATTTTTGTATCGAAACTTTTACATTTTTTGCTTGCAAGACAGCACCTATACTAGCAGCAGTAATACCCTTACCTACTCCAGACAATACACCCCCAGTTACAAATATATATTTTTGTTTTTTTCCCATTTTTGTTTCCCCTCTATGGGATTTCATTATAACACCAAATTTACGTATAGCGCTATAGGTAGGGTGTTGTAGTATTTTCACTACGCTATATATACGACTATGCTAACACCGTTCAGCGTATTATATTAACAGACAATAGTAAACTCACTAGCATTACCTACCAGTAGGCCTTAAGTATTTACCTAGATATTGATGGTTTCTTGTAGTATCTTCCAGCTTGCAAGTATCTCACCCGATGTAGTAAATATACCCCTCTTACCTTCGAGGGCATCGATTATGACATGCTCATAGGCGTCTTTGAGGTTGTCGTCGAATTTAATCTTACTTTCTTCAAATATATCTTCAGAGCCATCAATATAATTAATCCTTATGAATGTACGCTTTTCGGGCATCTTTTTGCCAGTCTCGAGTATCAATGGGACTCCAGCCCACCTGTCTGAATTACTCGTGACTGTAATCTTGGCGTATGTTTCAGTCGTACTATGGGTGCTCTCTATTTCATC
>Ga0100403_1000153_pt1 | contig 62814 bp, 71 predicted proteins | sample CryGeymet201501t_FD_83663 | JGI IMG/M metagenome (GOLD analysis project Ga0100403, IMG submission 83663) | Groundwater microbial communities from Crystal Geyser aquifers in Utah, USA - Crystal Geyser metaG 2015-01t | ecosystem: Environmental > Aquatic > Deep subsurface > Groundwater | place...
CTGCGAGCGCCGATATCCTCGGTGACGGCGCAGGAGGCACGGCCGCACGGACGGACGCTCCGGCCCTGACCGGGACCAACGTCGCGCAACTGCGTACGTTCGTGGCAGGGATGAGGGACCAGATCAGCGGGACCGCGCTGAATGCGCTCGTCGCGCTTTCGGTGCGGGACGTTCCGAGGATCGTGGCAAACTCCTGATGGAGGCATAGATGGCGACGATCCACGTGAAGGCGGCTGCGACCGGAGGAGGGAACGGGTCGAGCGGATTCCCCTACACGCTGCAAGAAGCGTTCGACAACGTCGCGGCTGGCGACGAGATCCGAGTCTGGGCGGATAGCACCTACTCCGTCGGGGCGCAGATTGACATCGACACGACCGCAGGGACTGCCGCACTCCCCATCGTCGTGAACGGCGCGAACGCTTCCGGGACGGTCGATGGTACTCGGCCTGTGCTTCAAGCGTCGGCGGCGATTGGTCGCATTCTCTACATCGGCGCGCTGGCCGACTACTATCGGATCAACTCCTTGGACTTCGACGGGAACAGTAACGCTACCGCCATCGTTGATACATCCAACGTTGCGACTGCTGGGGTTACATTCCATCGGTGCAAACTGCATGGTGCAACCGGATATGGTCTGTATTCAAATGGGTTCGTGTTCCAGCTTTTCGACTGCGACATTTACGGCAATGGTTCGGATGGTTGCAAAGGCAACATTAACCTTGGTTTCAGGGCGATATCCTATTGTCGCATTCACGATAATGGCGGCGTTGGGGTCGCTCTTGGCAGACCGGCGCAAATACTTGCCGGAAATCACATCTATGACAATGGTGGGCATGGGATTGTCTGGGGTGGCGCTGTTGGAAACGTTGTGTGGGTGATTACCGAGAACACTGTCTACGGAAACGGCGGCTCAGGTTTATACATCGGAGAAAATCAACACATGGGAGGAGGGATTGTCACTAACAATTCGTTTGTGGCAAACGGGGCCTACGGGGTCGCGCTGAATGCAAAGATCGTTAGCCTCATCGTATTTGACAACAACCACACCCACGGGAATACAAGTGGAGCCTGCGACGGCACGCTTCCCGGGAGCAGCAATCAGACCGGAGATCCTCTGTTTGCGAGCGTGACCGACGGCAGCGAGGACTTTACGCCGGGCACTGGCAGTCCGCTACTGGCGGCAGGGCTGGACGCAGGGAGCGCGTAGGTGAGCACTCGTAGCATAGGCGCGGTGCAGGCGGTCGGGACGTACTCCGCCCAAGACATCGGCGCTGTGCAGGTGGTCAGTGGGGCAGGCGGGGCGACGATCAGCCTCGGCATCCTTGCCGCTGAGGCCGCGCTCAACGCCCCCACGGTCAGCGCGGGTGCGGTCACCGTCTCGCCGGGCGTCGTCGAGGGAGTGGGGGGGCTGAATGCCACCACGGTCGCGCCCGGTCCGGCGACGATCTCCATAGGCGTCCTAGCAGCGACGGGCGAGCTGCTTTCGCACACGCTGACCCCCGGCGCCATGTCCGTAGCACCGGGTGTCGTCGAGGCATCTGCCGCCATCCAAGCGCCCTCCGTCTCCCCCGGTGCCGTCTCCGTAGCACCGGGTGTCGTCGAGGCATCTGCCGCCATCCAAGCGCCCTCCGTCTCCCCCGGTGCCGTCTCCGTAGTCGCGGACGTACTCGAGGCGTTGGCCGCCCTCCCGCAGGTGACCCTCCTGCCCGGGAGCAGGACGGTCTCCACGGACGTCCTCGTGGTGGAAGCGGTCCTGAATCCGGTGACCGTGTCCCAGGCAGGCGTGTCCGTCGGCCTCGCGGCGCTGCATGCGCAGGCGGCCGTCCTTGATCCCACGCTCTCCCCCGGGGCGGCGTCGATCGCCCTTGCCATCCTCGATGCGGCCGGCGCCCTCGCGAGCCCCAGCGTCGGCGTGCCTCCGATCTCCCTCAGCATCGGGGTCCTCGCTGCCACCGGCGAGCTCCTGCCGGCGGCCTTCGGCCTCAGCGCGCTCACCCTCGACCTGGACGCGCTCGAGGCCGCAGGAGAACTCCACGGGCCCGCCCTGCTCATCCAGGCGCACACGATCGCCTTGGACGTCCTGTGGAGCCTCGCAGCCGCGCAGGCCCCTGGAACGGCACCCGGGGCGGTCACGATGGACCTGGATGCCCTCTCCTCCATCGCCACGGCCCTGAACGTCGCCGTTCGCGCCACGGTCTACGTCGTGGGGGAGCGGACCGCGCTCGTGGACTTCCTCTCCTCTGCCAGGGCGAGCGGCTGGGTGACCATCGTCGCGTCCCGGGTCACGGCCCGGGTGAAGCCGGATCTTGAACGCGCCGGCGTGTTGACCTCGATCGTCTCCTGACCTGCCCGGCCGCACCGGCGAAGTTCGGGGTGAACCCACGGGTGGGAGAAGCACGATGGCGGTCGGAGCAAGCGATCTGGTCCTGGTTGGATGCGCGAACCACGCGGAGGATGACGCTTCGGCGCAGGGCGGCGCGATCAGCAAAGGCAAGCTCCTCTTCTTCTCCACCGGGGACATCTCCGCGGTGGACGAGATCGAGGTCCTCGCGGACGACGCGATTTCGGCCACGATCACCATCACCGGCAGGTCCGCCGTCGGCGCCCAGATCACCGAGGCTGTCGTCTTCGCCGGCGAGACAGGCCCCAAGACCACCACCCTGGCCTTCGAGCGGGTGGAGAAGGTCCGGGTGACCGGGGGTGCGCTTCCCGCGGACGCGACGGTCACCCTCATGAAGGAGGCGGGGGACGTCGAGATCCTGAAGCTCTACGGCAGCTCTGTCTCGCCCTCGGGGACCGCCGTCACGCAGGTCCGGAAGATGTTCCTCGGGGCGGCCATCCCTGTGTCGGGGTCGAACACGTACTACGAGAAGGCCTACTGGCTGAACGCGCACGACGTGGACGCCCTCACATCCCCTCGGGTGAAGGAGTTCGCGGACCCGGTAGGGGTCTTCTCCTTCGCGCTCGAAACGGCCGCGGACGGATCCACGTCGATCGCGAACCGGCTCACCGCGCCGACGGGTCTGTCCTTCGACTCGGCGGACAAAGACTTCTCCCCGGGGACGCTGGCCGCCGGATCGGCGATCCCGGTCTGGGTGAAGCTAGTCCTCTCCTCGGCGCTCAGCCCGGCGAAGAGCTACGTGACGCTCCGGTGCGAGGGAGAGACGCTGTGAGCGAGCAAGCCCGGTTCAGGGAGCAGTCCGACGGCTTCGTCAAGCTCACCATCACCGACGAGGCCGGGGACGAGATCCCGGCGGGGTCGATCAACGCGATCTACTGGACGCTCTTCGACAAGGAGACTGCCCAGGTCATCAACTCGCGGTCGAACGTCGCGGAGAGCTCGATCACGAGCCCCCACTACGTCCACCTGGTGCCGCTCGACAACGTGATCGTGACCGCGACGAAGGCGGTCGAGACCCACGTTCTCGAGTACCTCGTGGGCTACAACTCGGACCGGGGGACGGGGCTCTCGATCCGGGGCAAGGTGGAGATCCCCGTGGATAACCTGACGAAGGTCACGTAACCGGGATGAGGTGAACCGCATGGAGACGAGCGCGTGGATCGCCCTCGCAGGAGTCATTCTCACGAATGGCGGAATCCTCCTTACGATGATCACTCGGCACGCCCGCTCCGAGGAGCGGGTGAATGAACGGATCCGGACCCTCGAGGTCGACCTATCGCGTGGGCGAGAGCGCTTCGTCGGCTTCGATCGCAAGCTCGATTTGCTTGCAAGTCACGTGAATGCAATTCACCTCCAGGTCGCTCGGATCTCCGAGCGGCTGGGGGTCCCGGAACGGCGTCATGCCACAGATCCAGGCCTCGACTTCGACCAGGACTCCGGCTCCTAGTCCCCGTCGGAGGGTGCGACCTCGAGTCCGCCGTAGCGGAGCCAGTACTCCGCGCACCGCCGGGCCGCTCCGGACAGCTGCTCCTCGCCGCGCTCGACGCGGGGGTAGTAGCCTGCCGAGAGCCCGAGCTGCTCGGCCGCCTCGGCCTGGGTCAGGTCGCGGTCCAGACGTGCGTCCCGGAGCCGATCCCAGATCACCTCCTCGCCCAGGAGGTACTCGCCGTCCTCGTCCACCGCCCCCTCGGCGTCCAGGATCCACGCCGGGGCTCCGGCCGCGACCGCCGCCTCGATTGCCGCGCGGACCCCGGAGGAGGTCCCGTCCGTGTGCGGGATCCGCACTGCTTCGTGCGTGACCCCGTGCTCGTCCCGGTAGGTGGTGAGGGTCCAGTCGTCAGTCCGCTCCTCGGGCAGGTAGATCAGGGACGGGTCCACCGCCGCGATCTCCTCCGCCTCCTCCACGGAGAGGCCGTCGCGGGCCTCCTCGATGGGAGTAGTGTACTGGCTCAGGGTCCGGCCCGTCCGCCGGGCCTCCTCGATCGCCTCTTGTCCGGTCAGTCTCATCTCTCGCTCCTCTCGTCGCCCCATCGCGACAGAGGGACTATACGTCACGGATAGCACGCGGTCAACGTGAAATCTATCCGTGACGGATAAAATCTCTTCGCTCCATCCGTCCCACGTGTCGCCCGGCCTCCCGCTCTGCCCGCGTCCCTGGCGGTCGCCGCCCGAAGTTCGGATCGGGCGGGGCCACCCGCCGTGGCGGACGCAGGGGTCACCCGTGCCCCGAGGCCCCGCCCTACACGGGACACGGGTAAACGGGACGGTTCAGCATGAAGACGTTCTTCCAGAGCAACACCGTGCGGGTGTGCCTCGCGGCGATCCTGACCGCGTGGGGCACCTACTTCGCGGGCCAGATCGACCTCCAGTCGGCGATCACGGCGACCTTCCTGGCGGTGGGGGGCATCTTCCTCCGGAAGGGCTAGGGCGTCCCGATCGTGAAGGCGTTTCTCTTCGCGGTCCTCGTGACGGGGCTCGTGGCGTGCGCCACGGACGGCGTCTCGAAGCCCGCCACCGCGACCACCGGGGTGGGCCAGTACGGCTCCCTCTCCGGCGTCCAGTCCGGGCAGACGGGAATTACGATGGGCGGAGACGTCCACTACGAGATCCACACCGGGGGCGCGGCGGACATGCCCGACGCGCTCAAGAAACAGGTCCTCGACGGGCTGGCGGTCTTCGACTCGGCGATCGAAAAGACGACTGATCCCGACGTCCTGATGAAGCTTCTCGATAAGAAGACCGTCTACATGGACAAGATCAGTCGGGCTTTCGGCGTGACCATCGTGATGGTGGGAGACTCGACGGGCGGTGCCGCCGGACCTGACACGGGAGTCCCCGTCGAGGCAGAGCCAGAGAAGCCCGGGGCGATGACCGACGCAGCGAAGGCTGCAGCCGAGGCACTGATCCCAGGGGGCACCGGTGGGTAGCGAGGCAAGCTGGTGGGAGGGGCTCGCGAAGCGCCTCCCACCGTCCCTCGCCCGCTCCGCGAACACGATTCGCCGCGACTTCAAGCTCTCGGCGGAGACGTTCCGGGCGGACCTCTACCGCGAGCTCGGGCAGGAGGAGGGCGACCGTGTCTGGGCAATCTTCGAGCGGACCTTCCTCGGGTGACCGCACCTGGTGGCCCATCTACTGCGTCGGCCCGGACTGCCTCCGCACCGTCCGCGCGTACCAGGCGCACGAGGGGCCGATCTGTGAGCACTGCCGGCGAGTCTACCCGTGGATCACGGCCGCCAGGCCGCTGCCCCCGCTGCGGGGGTGACACGATCCTCCAAGCCGGTGAGCTGGTCTGCCCGTGGGGATGCGGGCGCTGGCCGGCGCGGTAGTCCGCCGTGGATTCTCTGGCGAGAGCGTGGTAGACTTTCGCCACTATGGCCTTGACTACGCCATGCCGGCTCATCCACGAGCTCCGCGGCTCGCTCCCACAGCCCGGGGCTCGTGCGATTCCGGGCGAGTGCTACGTCTGCGGCCTGCCTCATGATCGCGCCCTACCGCGCGAGGACGTCGTGAGGACATCGTTCACCAACGCAGATTCCGCCGGTGCGCCGTGGAGCGACACGGTCTGCGAGCCGTGCGCTGCGGCGATGCGCGGGAAGCCGAGCAAGACGGACAAGCCCCTCAGGATGGACTCGCACCTGTACCGGGACGGTGTATGGACGCGCTTCGGCAAGGGGGACGCGGGCGCTATCGCTTTGACCTGGCGGACCATGCTAGACCCTCCCGAAGGCCCGTGGTTCCTCGCGCTCGCGGAGTCTGGGCAGCTACACGTCTTGCCATGGACATCGCTCTGCGATGGCCGCGGACCATGGCGCATCAGGTATGAGCGGGACGACGTCGCGTGTGACCCGGTCGCCTTCGCATCGCTCACATGGCACGTCCTTTCGCTGTATCTTGCGGGCATCCCTCGCGATGACATCCTGAGCGGCAGCCCGGGAGCCACAGCGCTCCGGCGGGTGGGGGTTGAGGTTTTTCGCGAGCACGATCCGTGGATCCGGCCGTGGCGGGGTGGTCCTGCCCTCCGGTTGGTCTGTGGGCTGCTCAGGCGGGAGGGCATGGATGCGATCCGAGATATTGCCGCCGACGTCGCGGGAGTCCGACGAGACTCTCCGGCGGATCGCGGCGCGACTGATCCTGACGATCCACCGGATGGTGGACTGGCAGCAGGTGGACCCGAGGTCATACTGGGAGCGGATGCCGGCGGCATTCCGCGCGCGGGCGCAGATGGCGACGAGCTACGGCCAGATGATCGAGGCTCTCCGGAAGGCTCTCCGACTGCGCCCGTGGACAGGAGAGGCTGCCAGCGAGGTCTCTTCGATCGGACGTGACCTCGCGAACCCTGTGAGTTTCCGGCGCTTCTGCCGGCTCGTGCGCGAGGAGGGGGCTCTCCTCGCCGCGGAGGTCCGCGTCACACTCGACGCGATGAAGGAGTCGAAGTCATGAGAAGGTCCCTCAGGTGCAACATGGTGTTCACCATGCTCTCGGCCCTGCACCACGGGCAGGGCGTGGACGGCAACGTCGCTCTCTTCCGCACGGGGCGCTTCCTCGTGCGTGGGGAGGTGCAGGACCTCCCCTACATCTCCGGCAACGCCCTCAAGCACGTCCTCGTGCGCGACCCCGGCGTCCGGCACATGCTCCGCGTCCTCGAACTCAAAGACGGGTCCCTGAGCAAGGGTGCGATTCACCTGCTGTTCTCTGGCGGGTCGCTCTCGGTGAAGGGTTCGGCGGTCTCGCTGTCTCAGTACCGGGAGATCTGCGAGCTGGTCCCGATCCTCGCGATCTGCGGGGGCGCCGTCGGCAACTACATGATCGAGTCTCGGATCTCCGTTGGTGACGCCCGGCCCGTGTGCGATGAGCACGGGGACCGCATCCCGGTCGCCGAGCTGATCGACGCCGGCATGATCGACCCCGAGGACGTGGAGCGTCCCATCGGTCACCTGCTTGACGTCCAGATGGGGACTCGACACGACCCGCTTCGGGCACCGACCGTCCGCCGCTATCTGACGGGCGGGGAGCAGCGCCAGCTCGAGCTCGACAAGAGCGCCGCGCTCGCCGTCCGGGAGGAGGGTGGACACGCGGACAAGGGCGACTCGCAGCAGATGCTTTACGAGAGACAGGTGCTCGCGGCAGGGACGCGGCTGCACTCCAGGCTGTACACCCGCGATCTCACCGAGATGGAGGAGGCTGCGCTCTGGTCAGCGGTCGGGGAGTGGCTGCGTCGTCCCTTCCTCGGGGCGAACTCATCGGTAGGCAACGGCGAGGCCCGCCTCCGGATCCTGCCGTCCGAGCCGGTCTCAGTCCCTGGTACGGTCTGGGAGGGGACGACGGCCCCAGTGGCGGTGGGCGAGCCGGAGCACTGCCAGATGCACACATGGATGAGCCGCTACGATGAGCAGCTCCTGGAAAGGAAGGCGGACATCCTCGCGGCGCTCGGGAAAATCCGGTGACGACGGCCACGAGCGAGGTCCGTCTCGTGACGATTCGCCTGACGCAGGCCGAGATCTGGGGCGCTGCGCCCGCCACCCGAGATCACCCGGATCTCATCTACGCTGTGCATTGCCTGCTCGCTGGTCGGTACGGTGACGCGGCGCCTCGACCATGGCGGCTGTCCATCCAGGGAGAGGGTCTGCTCGTCCGCGGGTACGTGGGGCCGGACTGGGCGCTCCCAGCGGACAACGTTTGGATACCGACGGTGGGCGATGAGGTGCGGGTCCGGATTGCGGCCATCGCGACCGCACGTCGAGATGGGAAGGAACGCGACGTTGCGATGCTCTGGGGCCGGCCCGCGCCGGGCGTGTACGTCGAGTGGCTGTGTGACCAGATTCCACGTCGCGGCGGCGGAGACGTCATCTCCGCCCAAGTCGAGCGATGGGCACTCTCGGACGTGCTGCGACTGACGCATGGACCGAGTCGGTTCGCGAAGACCCGTCGCTTTCCCGCTGTACACTTCCTGGCCACCGTGCGATCCGGACACGGCTTCGCATCCTTCCTCCGCAGAGGCGTCGGGCGCCACCGCGCTTTCGGCTCAGGCTTCGTCGAGGTGCTCCCATGACAGGGCCTGTTGTGATCGAGCGCGCCACCGGGCACCGTCCTATGCGCGTGCTCGCGCGTCTGGCGTCGTCCGTCGTCACGGTGGACGGACTCCTGCATCTGGATGGCCTGCTCGCCTACGTGGCGTACCGGAGGTATCCGGATCGCGGCTCGCTTCTGCCGGTCGACCTCGAGCGCGAGCCGATGGACTTCGACCTCCCGCTCGCGCGGTGGCGGTACGGGGATGCCTGGGGCTGGTGCGCGTCGTCCATCGAGGCGGACTGGGTGGCAGAGGAGACCCGGTGGCTCAGCAAGCCTACTCCATCCGGGGAGATGGCTCGGCTCACGGACTCGCCCTCTGTCAATGTTGGGGCTGGACCGCACAAGGCGTGGCGCCTGCCCTTCCCTGCCCGTCTCGCGAGCGAGGCGCGGTGGTACGCGGTCGGAGATCTCGCCGCGGTGCGCGACATGCTCCGGGACATCCACCACCTGGGCAAGCTCCGGCATCACGGCGCCGGAGAGATTCTCGGGTGGGACGTGGAGCCGTGGGACGCCGACTGGTCACTCGCGCGCGGTGGTCGTCCGATGCGATACCTGCCATGGGGATGGCCGGAGGTCGAGGGGGCGCGGGTGATGGCGGGACTCCGGCCTCCATACTGGCACCGAGCGCGGCAGGCGGACGCGCTTTCCCCTCAGCAGGCGGAGAGAGGGAGATGATCCGCGGGTCCGTGTTCATCGGGCCGCACGCGGTACGACGGTACGTTGAAAGGTGCCGGCCGGGACTCTCCTACGATGCGGCCCGCGAGGAGCTTCTCGCGGCAATCGCTGACGCCCATCCGATCAAGTCATCCGGGGACTGCGTCGTGCTCCGCACCGGTCGTGCCTTCGGCCGGATCCGGCTCGTGGTGGGGCCGGGCAGAGGGCCATTTCCGGCGCTTTTGACCGTGCTCTCCGCCCGGACGAGCAAGGGGCGGCGCCGGTGCTGATCGAGAGCCCTCGCCACAGGCCGGACGACCTGGCGCTGTGGCGTCGATGGGAGGCGGTCGACGTTTGGCGCGGCCGGAGGATTGGGCTCAAGGCAGATGCCGCCAGGGCCGTCCTCCGCGACTTTGCCGCGGCTGGGCCGTGCTACGCAGGCACCTCGTGGGGTAAGGATTCCACTGTAGTCACGCATCTGGCCTGGTCATCAGGGTCAGATATCCCCGCCGTCCGCGTCCGGATCGAGCAGGGAGAGAATCCCGACACGGATCTGGCGAGGGATGCATCGCTCGCGATGATGCCCGGGCTCCGGTACTCGGAGCGCATAGTCCGGGCTCGCCATGATGCGGAGGGATGGTACGTCCGCGGAGGGATCACCGGCGAGCTGCGCGCCATCACCCATGAACTTGGCGGCCGGTACGTCTCCGGGATTCGCGCAGCGGAGTCGGCAGAGCGCGCGCTCCGCACGCTGCGATACGGAGAGAGCACGGCGAGGACGTGCGCCCCGATCGCCCGATGGTCCGCCGCAGACGTGTGGTCCTACCTCGCGGCATACGACCTGCCGGTCCATCCCGCCTACGCATGCACCGGAGGCGGCCGCTGGAACCGCGACCGGATCAGGGTCGGGCCGCTCGCGATCGTGCTCCACGTCCGGCCCGGAGAGGTCGAGGGGGAGGGGCACGGTCGGCTGATCTGGGAGCGAGAATACTACGGGGCCCCGATGGCGTAGCCTCGCGAGCCGGGCGCACGAGTCGGGACCCTCGCGAAAAAAATCTTTCCATTCCCCCGGAATTCGCCTTGACATGTCATGCGACGATGATATGCTATGGGTATGGAAACGAACACGAGGAACGGAAGGCCAACCAAGCTCAGAACCGGCGCCTGGGGCGCCACCGTCGACGGCGCCGTGAGGGCCGGCGACACCGTGACCATCCGCACGGCCGCCGGGAAGACGTGGCAGGCTCGCGTCGCCTCGGTCGTGTGGACCGGAAACGGGGTGACGATCTGTGCGACCGAGAGCATCGATCGGCCGGCGACCTCCCGCCCCGCGACCAGCAGCCGCCGCACGGGCTGCTCCTGCGGGAGCCGGGAGGACCAGTACGGCGATCTGATCCCGAGCGCGCGGAACTGCTCGGATTGCAACCACGATGCGTAGACGCCTGATGAACACGAGAGGAGACGAGATGACGACCGAGATGACGACCGAGATGACCTGGACGCTCACGACCTACACGGACCGCTCCGGCCTACGGCGCGCGATCCAGATCCCGCACACGGACGGGACCTTCCAGGGGGTCCGCGCGGCAATCGAGGCCGCAATCGCGGCCGGGGCGCCGGAGTGGATCCGGCGCGCCGAAGGGGCGGTGGACGAAGATGGTGAGTACCTCCTGGGCGACGTGATCCCGGACATCCTCACCGAGGAGGTATCACGATGAGCAGGCTCGCCCTCACGCCGGCCGAGGGCCGGCTCACCAAGATCCTACAGGGGATCGGGTCCCGGCGCGCCGGGCTACCCGAGGCGAACTGGGGGATCTACTGCGTCTCCCATGAGCCGTCGGGGTACTACCCGTGCGCCGACGGGGGGCAGTACGGGCACTGCCTTGGCCAGACCGAGGCGGAGGCCCGAGCTACGATCATGTCGTGGCACGAGGAGGTGTCCCGATGACCGCCCGCGACGACTACCCAGTGACCCACCTCTATCGCATCCGGCGCTGGGGGTCAGATCGCTTCGGCCAGCCTTGCCAGGTGCTCGGCCGCGGCAGGAACGGCAATGTCCTCGTACGGTTCTCGGACGGGCATCTCACAGTGACCACACGCTGGGGCATCAGGAGGATTCGATGACCCTCCCCGACCGCATCCGGGCGGCGCGCGCCGCGGCCGGGCTCTCTCAGCAGGAGCTCGCGGTCCTGCTCGGAACATCCATCGGCGCGGTCTGCCGGTGGGAGTCTGGTAGCCGGGAGCCGACAGGGCTCTACCGCGCCGCGATCCTCGACTGGCTCGAGGATCAGGCGTGGATCGAGGAGCAGGAGGCATGACCGCACCGGTAAAACGGAAATTCCGAACCTGGTGCCGGCGCATCCGGTGCCGTCTCGGCTGACACCGATGGCAGTACCTGCTCGCGCCCCCGATCTGGAAGATCCGGGATCAGTACGAGCCGGGACTGTGGTGCCTGTACTGTGGGAAGAAAGATCCCGCATGGTCCAGGGAGGAACTCGAACGATGGCTTGGTTTGAAATGAGCGATGGAGTCCGCGTGAACATGGGGCGCATTCTAGATCGCCTATCTGTTGGTCCGGGCGGCTGTTGGCTGTGGGAAGGGGCAACCGATCGCGGGGGCCATGGAAAGATCATGGGACGAAAATCGGACGGGCGGATCACCACATCCTACATCCACCGTGCCATGTACGAATGTCACTTCGGCCCGATACCTACCGGGCTATACGTAATTCACGAGTGCGACATGCCAAACTGCGCAAACCCATCACACCTGCGGTGCGGCACGCAGGAGGACAACATCCGCGGTGGGCTGAAACGCGGAAGGCCGATCGGAAGGCCGCGTGGTACGCATTGCAACCGTGGCCACAAATTCATAGAGCAGAGAGGTCGGAACGTATGTCTCCTGTGCATTCCCATTGCTCGCTCGATACGAAAAAAACCCGGGAGGATCTTCGAGTGAACTACTCCGACTTCGTCGCAGGGAAGCGCATCACGTGCGCACCGGCTGGCATCGACCCAACCATGCCGATCAGCCCGGCGCTCTACGACTGGCAGGCCGACATCGTGAGGTGGGCGCTCCGGCGCGGCCGCGCGTGCATCTTCGCGGAGTGCGGGCTCGGGAAGACGCTCATGCAGCTCGAATGGGCGAGGCACGTCCCCGGCCGCGTCCTGATCCTGGCCCCGCTCGCGGTCTCCGGGCAAACCGTCGATGAGGGCGCGCGGTTCGGGCTCGAAGGCCGCTACCTCCGCGCCGACGACGGGGAGCCAGGCATCGTCGTCACGAACTACGAGATGATCGAGCACTTCGACCCGGCCAACTTCTCCGGCGTCGTCCTCGACGAGTCGAGCATCCTCAAGGCTCACGATGGGAAGACGCGGACCCGGATCATCGAGTCCTTCGCGGCGACCCCGTACCGGCTCGCGTGCACGGCGACCCCCGCCCCGAACGACCACATCGAGCTCGGGAACCACGCCGAATTCGTTGGGGCCATGACCCGCGCCGAGATGCTCGCGATGTTCTTCGTGCACGACGGGGGCTTGGTCCAGAACTGGCGACTCAAGGGCCACGCCCGCGAATCCTTCTGGACGTGGATGGCGTCGTGGGCCGTCATGATCAAGAGCCCGGCCGACCTGGGATACGACGGGTCGACGTTCGTCCTGCCGGAGCTGCGGACCCACAACCACGTCCTCGACCTCGCCAAGCCGCTGCCCGGCCATCTCTTCGCCGACACCGCGAAGACATTGAACGACCAGCGGGCCGCGGCGCGGGCGAGCCTGTCGGAGCGGGTCGCGAAGGCGGCGGCGCTCGTCAACGACAGCGACGAGCCGTGGATCGTCTGGTGCAACCTGAACGCCGAGCAGGACGCACTAGAGACGGCATTCGGGGACCTTGCGCTCTCTGTTCGTGGGTCTGACTCACTGGACCATAAAGAGTCGTCGATCGCCGCATGGATGCATGGGGAGCGTCCTGTACTCATATCGAAAGTGTCGATCTTCGGGTTCGGCATGAACCTACAGCACTGCGCGAAGGTCGCCTTCGTCGGCCTGTCTCACTCGTGGGAAGCCTACTACCAGGCCATCCGCCGATGCTGGCGGTTCGGACAGAAACGGCCCGTAGACGTGCACGTGATCGTCTCCGACGCCGAGCTTGAGATCCTCCGCAACATCGACAGGAAGGAAAGGGAAGCCGCGATCATGACCCAAGAGATGACTAGCCGGATCAGCGTCCACACGAACCTACGCAGCATGGAGCCGATCACCGAGACGGAGTACGAGACGGACGTGGCGACCGGAGACGGGTGGACCATGCACCTCGGGGACTGCGTCGATGGCGTCGCGGGGCTGGACTCGGACTCGATCCACTACACCGTGTTCAGTCCGCCGTTCGCGAGTCTCTACACCTACACGAACAGCCTGAGGGACATGGGGAACTGCAAAACGGGCGATGAGTTTGCGGCCCACTTCCGCTACCTCGTGGGGGAGCTGTACCGCGTGACGATGCCGGGGCGGCTGCTGAGTTTCCACTGTATGAATCTGCCCACTTCGAAAACGCGCGACGGCGTGATCGGGCTCCGCGACTTCCGCGGCGAGCTGATCGAGAGCTTCGTCGACGCCGGGTGGATCTATCACTCCGAGGTCGCGATCTGGAAGGACCCCGTAACCGCGATGCAGCGCACGAAGGCCCTCGGGCTCCTCCACAAGCAGTTGAAGAAGGATGCGTGCATGAGCCGGCAGGGTATCCCGGACTACCTGGTCACGATGCGGAAGCCGGGCGAGAACCAGGAGCCCGTCACGAACACCAACGAAACCTTCCCCGTGAAGATGTGGCAAAACTTCGCGTCGCCGATCTGGATGGACATCAACCCGAGCGACACGCTCCAGTTCCGGAGCGCCAGGGAGAACAACGACGAGCGGCACATCTGCCCGGTCCAGCTCGAGGTCATCCGGCGCGCCGTCCGGCTGTGGAGCAACGAGGGCGATCTCGTCCTGTCTCCGTTCGCGGGGATCGGGTCGGAGGGTCACGTCGCCCTGGGGCTCGATAGGCGGTTCCTTGGGTTCGAGCTGAAACGATCCTACTGGTCCGCAGCGTGCGCGAACCTGCGCGCGGCGGAGATCGAAGCCAGGACGGGAACTCTCTTCTCATGACCGCGCCGGGCAGAATTCCGGATTCCGGGGTTGACAAGCCGAGCTGTACGCGTACACTTACCCATATGGACACGTACAGCGAGCGGCTCAGGCGGTGGCGAGAGGACTCCAACCTCTCTCAGGAGCAGGCGGCGCGGGCGCTCCTGGTCAGCCTGAGCACGTACCAGTCGTGGGAACTCGGCCGGCGCGAGCCGGACGAAGGGAGCCAGCCGAAGGTGGACCGGCTGCTAGGTACCGGAAAGGGAGGTGAGTGATGGCAAGAGACGGGAAATTCGGGCTGCCGTGGCGCGACTACCCGGAGAGGGCGACGGCCGGGAACGACCTCGCCGCCGAGATCGACGCGGCCTACCGCGAGATCCGCCGGGACCGGGTGCTGTCGTACCTGGACGAGCGCGACGTGGAGCGAGGGGTCACCCGGGAGCAGGCGGCGAAGGCTCTGATCGTCGGGGTCTGCTTCCTGGTCGCGGCGGCCGTCGTCATTGGCTCCGTGATCCTGCAGGCCACCGGGGTGTGGTCGTAGGCCAGAACGAGGAGGGCCCCGCGGGATCGTGACCCGCGAGGCCCGGAAGGAAAGACCGTGACAGCTCCGAGTCTATCTCGGGGAGGAAGGAAGGACAAGTGTCCATCACCATGACCGAACCCCCGCGCACCGTCCGGATTTGCGGGTACTGCCTCGACGAGGGGCGCGAGGAGCCGCGCGTGCGGCCCTGCGACGACGTGGACTACGGGACCTGCGAGCGCCACCAGGCGCAGATCCGCAAGGCCCTCAGGATGCCGCAGACTGCGGCGCGGGAGGAGTGAGATGACGAGCAACCATCTGCCCGCGACGGGCACCACGAGGCGTGAGGAGTTCGGCGGGCTTGAGCACCGGCGCTCCGCGGAGACGGCCGTCAGCGCAGCCGCGGCGCAGGCACAAGCGCAGGTCCAAGCCATGTACATCATGGCTCTCCAGCGGCCCCGGGACTGGATGGCCGTGCGGGAGAAACTCCTGAACGAGTGCGAGCGCCGGGGCCTCGCCGAGGTAGCCCGATACACGCTGCCGTGGATGATCGACCAGAAGACGCGGAAGCCGGTCACCGGGCCGTCGATCCGGCTGGCAGAGGCGGCGCTCCGGTCGATGACGAACATCCACGTCAAGACCATGATCACCTACGACGACGAGCAGCGGCGGATCGGCGAAGTGCTGGTCATCGACCTCGAGACGAACACCCCCCTGGCGGCCGGCTTCTCCATCGAGAAGAGCCGCGAGGTGAAGAAGCTGAAGGGCGGGGAGGTTGTTCTCGGAGAGCGGGTGAACTCGAACGGCGAGACGACCTACCGCATCATCGCCGACGAGGCGCAGGTCAACCAGAAGCAGGAGTCCATCGTCTCCAGGCACCTCCGGAACCTGATCCTCAGGATCCTGCCCGGAGACCTCCTCGACGAGGCCCTTGCGCAGTGCGATGAGACCCTGGAGCGGGAGGACGAGCAAGACCCGGCCGGGACCGCCAAGAAGATCGCCGACGGCTTCCACTCTCTCGGGATCTCCGCGACCCAGCTCCGGGACTACCTCGGGCACGCCGTTGACCAGGTCACCCCCGACGAGGCGCGGGACCTCCGGGGCGTCTACTCGGCCCTGAAGGACCAGCAGACGACGTGGACCGAGGTCATGGAATCCCGCCATGCCGACCAGCCGGCGACCACCGACGAGAAGGCGTCGAAGGCACTCCTGCTCAAGCGGATCGCCACGGCGCGGATCCAGGACGGCAAGGCGTACGCCGCTGCCCGCGAGTACGCCGGCGTCGGGTCCGGTGTGCAGGACTCGGCGCTCCCCGTCGAGACGCTCACCCGCATGGCCGAGTCGCTCGACGCGGCGGCCGGTACCGGTGCAGCGAAGCCGGCGATGGACCCCGAGATCAAGAGCTACATGGACCAGCTCGGCGCCGCCCCGGCAGAGGAGGTGTAGGGTGCACCGCATCACGAAGATCGAAACCGTGGGCGTGCGCGCCCACGACCGGGAGATGGACCTCGGCCCCCTGACTCTGCTCAGGGGGCCCGTGGGGGCCGGGAAGACGTCCATGGCCGACGCGATCCGCATCGCGGCCCTCGGCTGCGTCCCGAGCATCGGACGCGACTCGACGGCGATCGCCCGGCTCATGCGCGGCGGGCGGATGAACGTTCGGCTCAGCCTGGATGACGGCCGGACCTGCGAACGCGGGTACGTCCGGCGGGGGGAGCGGATCACGGGCGAGGCGAGCGCGAGCTGGATGCCGCCGAAGTCCCGGCTGACCGACGTCGCGGAGTCGATCCGGTCCCTCATGGGCCGGGACGACCGCGAGGCGGCGGAACACCTGGATCTCCGCCAGCTTCTCTCCTGCTCGCCGGCGGAGCGGGCCAAGAGGATCGAGGAACTGCTCGACGCCACGGGGATCCCTGTGGGCGAGCAGATCCGTCGGGCGGCGACCCTGGCCGTCCTCCGGCTTGCGGGGGTGGACCTCGCCCGGATCCCGGACGACCTCGAGTCGGCCGAGGGCGCGGCGAAGGGCGCGATGATGCTCCTCACAGGGCCGGTCCAGGCCGTGCTGCCGGGCGTCCACCGGATGGTCGAGCGCGAGCTGGAGTCCGGAGGGATCCCGAAGACGCTGGATCTCGCGAAGGGCAAGAAGCTCGACGCGGCCGAGGCCATGCGCCGGCGGATCGCGGCCCGGGCGGAGCTGGAGGACCGGGTCAACTCGCTCCGGGCGCCCGCGGAAGCCCTGACAGAGATCTCCGCGCGCCGGGAGGCGGAGGTCTCCCGGAGAGCGGCTGCCGAGCGCGACGTGCGCGAGGCGGAGCGGGTCGCCGGGATCCGCGCCGAGCTGGACCCGCTGGTCCCAGCTCTCAAGCAGCGGATCGCCGAGGAGGAGGAGCGCCTCGCGGCGGCCGTCTCCCGGATCCCCGAGGCCGACGCGGCCCGGGCGGAGGCGGACGGCCTGACGGAGCCGCCCCCGATCGACGCGCCGGCCGTGGTCCAGCAGGATGCGGAGCAGATCTCCGCGGCGGAGGCACTCCTGGCAGACGCCCGGGCTCTCCCAGAGCCGGAGGCGGTGGCGATCGACCCGGCGGATCTGATCCGCGTCGAGTGCCTCCGGGCGGACGCGGAGCGACTTTGGGATGAAGTCGACGAGGTCGTGGTCCCGGAGCCGCTCTACACGACGGTCTTCGAAGCCACACGCGACCAGGCCGCGCGCGAGCTGGCCCGGATGCAGACCTCGCCCTGGCGAGAGGTGGAGCACGTCGCGGACGGGCTCGCGGAGTGGGGCGCCTCGCTGCCCACGATCCTCCCGAAGCGGAACGCGATCGGGCTGGCGGTGACCCGTCTCCGGGAGCTGGCGACCGAGAACGGTGGTCGGCTGGCGGAGACCGAGCTCGCGCTCGATCGGGCGAGGCAGGCCCTCACCAAGGCGGAGAAGGACCGGACCGTGCGCGACCGCCAGATCCGGGATGCCCGGGAGCGGATCACATCGCTCAGGGAGTCCGCGGAAGAGGCGGACCAGCTCGCGTCAAAGGTGACCGAGGACGCCAACGCCGCGGCCGACCGGGCATCCGCGACGGCGCGCGCGCAGTGGCTGGCCCAGGTCCGCGCGCTACAGGACCGGGCCGCGACCCTGCGGAAGGACGCGGTGGCCGCGGCGAAGCAGGAGAACGACGCACTCCGGAAGGCCTACGCGGAGGCAGTCGGGGACCGCGAGGTTCAGGTCGCCGAGATCTCGGACCGGCGGAAGGCCCTCCTCGCCCGGGCGGAGTCGATCCGGACCGCGGCGGTGGAGAGCCAGAGCGCCCTCGACCGGGCGAGGGCGGACCTCCGTGCGGCGGAGGAGCGGCTCGCCGGCATCGCGTCGGTGACCCTCGACACTGCCACGGCGCGCACCACGATCGAGCAGGCCACGGCAGCGATCGCAGAGCACGACCAGGCCCTCAAGACCCTCCGGGCGGCGGACAGCCTCCGGGCGGAGATGAAGGCCCTCATCACCCAGATCGACGCGGCGACGGCCGAGCGGGACTGCTGGACGGCCGCAGAGTGGGCGCTGCAGCGGATCCGGGAGATGGACCTCGCTGCCCGGGCTGCCGGGCTCGAGGCGAGGATGCGCCGGTACCTCCGGGTCGCGGGGCGGACGGAGGACCCGTACCTCCGGGCGAGCCGGGGCACGTGCGACTTTGGAATGAGGCGCGGGAGGCAGGAGATCAGCGTCGAAGCGCTTTCGGGAGGCGAGACGGCCCTCTTCGTGGCCTGCCTCGCCGGGGCCGTCATCAGCCTCCGCGGCCCGGAGATCCGGATCCTCCTCCTCGAGGCGGCGGATCTCGGGGACCGGCCGGAGGCTCAGCAGACCCTTCTCGCCTGCCGGGAGATGGTGGCCAGCGGGGACATCGACCAGGTGATCGCCGCGACCTGCATCGACATCGAGGCGCCGGACGGCTGGACCACGGTCGACCTGGAGCCGCTGGAGGTCGAGGCGGTGCAGTCATGACCGCCACCGAGACCCTCATCTCCAGCCTGACCGAGAAGCAGCACAGGGCGGTGACTGCCGCTGATCGGATCGTCCACATCTCCGCGGGTCCGGGATCCGGCAAAACACGGACCCTGGCCGCGCGCATCGCGCACCTGATCGATGAGGGCGTGGACCCCGCCGGGATCTGTGCCTTGACCTTCACCCGCTCGGCGTGCGACGAGATCAGATCCAGGGTCGCCGGGCAGGTCGGGCCGGTGGCCGAGTCGGTGACCATCGAGACGTTCCACGGGGCCGCCCTCGCGCTGGGGCCCCGGGACGGCCTGCAGGTTGCGTCGGCGCCCGAGGCCGACGCGGCGGTGCGGTCGCTCATCTCGGGGCCAACGAGACGGCCTGCGCGCGATCACGGGGGGATCTCCCGGATCCGGCGCGACCTTGTCCACCACGAGGCGCAGGACGGGCACCCCTCGACAGACGCTGTGGCCGTGGTGCGGGAGCGGCTCATGGACGCCGGCCTGGTCCCGACGTGGGACCTGGTCCCTCGGCTCATCCGGAGGGGGCCGGCGCGCCGCTACGATCACGTCCTCGTCGACGAGGTCCAGGACGTCACCCCGGGCGAGGCGCAGATGGCGGCGCTCCTCCTCGAGCCGGACGGGCGTCTCTTCCTCGTCGGGGACGGCCGGCAGTGCATTCCGGAGGGGCAGACCGTCTCGACTCCGAATGGTCCGCGGCCCGTGGAGGCGATCCGGGTTGGCGAGGAGGTCTTCGCTTCGGTCGGGGGTGGCGAGTCGCCCGCGCGCGTGAGCGGCGTTACCCGGACAATGCAGGAAGAGGCGTACGAGTTCGAGACCGAGACGGGCTCGAAGTTCCGAGCGACGGCCGGTCACGTCCTATTCGCTGCGCTCGGAGAGCCTGATGGGCACTACGTCTACCTGATGCACCGTCGCGGGTACGGGTTCCGAATCGGCGTATCGAGCCTCGGAGCGACCCGGGACACCCGGAACATGTGGAAGGTCCGAGCCCATGGCGAACTGGCAGATCGGATGTGGATCCTCGCGCACACGGAGGACCCACATGAAGCTCACCGCCTCGAGCACACGCTCTCCTACCGGTATCAGGTCCCGATGGCGCCGTTCAGGCCTCGCCCGGACACGATGTTCAGGGACGCCGAGACAGCCAGGGAGTGGTTCTCGGAGTTCTCGGGGAACGGAGCGCGAGTCCTGAAGGCCTTCCGGCAGTCGAGCGACTGTGCGCCGTACGTTGCGAAGAGCAGCGGAAGCGGCAGGATTGCGGTCAACGTAGTCCACGGCACCAAGGGCGGATACAGCCAAGTGTCCGTTGAGTCATCCCTTGTACCCGAGTTGGTGGCGGCGGAGCACGAGTTCCGACCGGGCCGGCGCGGCACCCTGCATATCAGGAAGTGCTTTCGGGACGCTCGCGCTGCCTATCGGTACGCCAGCGAGCTCGCGGGGGACATCGAAGGGGAGGTCGTCGAGACCTTGTCTGTCCCGTCGGCCGACAGGCGGGTGTTCGCGGTCCGGGCCTCCGGCGTATTCCCGACCATGCTGGTGCCCGAGGTCGGTCCGGACGGCGTCGTTCGTCTGGTTCGGGTCGTCAGCCGGAGGAAGGTGCCAGCCCACTGGTGTTACGACCTCGAGGTCCCCGGCGGGGGCAACTTCATCGTCGGGAACGTGGTGGTTCACAACTCCATCATGGGCTGGCGAGGGGCCGACGCGAGCGTCCTGCCGCGCGTGACGCACCGGCTCACGCGGACGTTCCGGTTCGGCAGCCTCGTCGCGGAGGAGGCCAACGGCCTCGGGGTGGGGGACCCGATCACCGGCGACGCCGGGATGCTGACCTCGATGGTTTTTCGCGACCTCGGCATCGGAGACATTGGAGCGCTCTGCCACCGCGACCGGCGGCCGGGGTGGTCCACCGCGATCCTGTGCCGGACCCACGCTGACTGCGAGGCGATCGCGGGGCTCTACCCGGACTGCGTCCGCCACGTCGAGCGCGACCCGCGGGACGGGCTTTCCTCCGCCGCGGATCGTCTCGCGGAGGCCACGGCGGGAGGGATGGTCCCGGCCCTGACCATTCATAGCGCGAAGGGGCGCGAGTGGGACCAGGTCATCGTGGTCGGCCCCAGCACGATCCAGTGGGGCTGGGCGTCCGACGACGAGGAGGAGCGAAGGGTGTTGTACGTCGCGGTCACCCGCGCGCGGCGGCGGCTGGTCCTGATCGGAGGGATTCCAGAGATCGACGGGTGGCGCATCCGGGCAGACGGGCTCGCGGGAGGTGGGGCGTGAGCAACCCCGACATCAAGGTGCTCACCCGGGACTACCGGTTCCGGCTCGAGCGCGCGGAGCGGTGCGAGTCCTGCCGCCACGTTGCTCCGCTGCCACTTCTTCCAAACGGTGCTCGCATCGGCCCGGACGCGACGTGCAGGCTTCTCAATCACTTCATTGATCAGGTCGGAACGTCCGGGTGTCCGGGCTACCAGGAGGACTTCTACCGGCGCCGGGAGCAGGCGGGGAGGCAGCCATGACCGGCCCCCGCCGCGCGATCAACGACGAGGCGGGCCCGCTGTGGTCCGGCAAGAACGACTCGACCTCCGGAGCCCTGCGCGACAAGCGCCCTCTCCGGCGCGCCTTCTACGGCAGTTACGAGCCCTTCCGCTGCGCCATGTGCGACGGCACCGAGTACTTCGAGCTCCCGACGGACGCGAACTACCCGGTCCACCCGCGGAGGGAATGCCTGAAGTGCCACCCGCTGGTGGCGAGGAGGTCCTCGTGAAGAGCCTCCACATGGAGCACACCCAGGTCGCAGCCACGAAGACGGTGAGCGAGATCCAGCAGGTCCTCGCCGCCTCCGGCCTCGTCCGGTCTGTGAACATCCGCTACCTCGGAAGCCGCATCGAGGGGGTGGCCTTCTCGATCGAGATCGCTGGGAGCGAGGTCTCATTCCTCCTGCCCGCGAGGGCGGAGCCGATTTTCAGGATCCTGAACGGCCGGAGGAGCGGCTTCCGCGGGGGCGGCGTCGCGGCGAAGGACCGGGAGCAGGCCGACCGCGTCGCCTGGAGGCAGATCCTCCGCTGGGTGCAGGCCCAGCTCGCCATCATCGAGACGGGGATGGTCAGTGCCTCCGAGGCATTCCTCGGGTACGCGCTGGTCGCGCCGGGGGAGAGCCTCCACGAGAGGTTCATCCAGTACACGGAGCACCGCGTGGCCCTGCCGGCACCGGAGTACTCCGCCGGGCGGGAGGGGGAGTGATGGACCGAGAGAAGAGGATCGAGGACTTATTCGAGTTCGTGGAGTTTGTCACGGATCGGTTCTTCAACAATTACGGCTACACCGATGCGGAGTGGAAGGAGTGGATTGCGAGGATGGCACCCAGAGCCCGAGCCGCCTGCGAGCGCCTGCTCGCGGGGGAGGGGGAGCGGTTCATCCAAGCCGCAATCGCGCATCTGCCGAAGGACGTAGCGGACCGCGTGACCAATGGCGATCCCGACAGTAAGGAGGGGCAGGAGATTCAGGACGACGTGAGGGATGCCTGTCACTTCGGGCTTCGCGCCTTCCTCGCCAGCCGCCCCGAGCCTTGTGAGTGTAAAGCAGAATGGATAGAAGAAGCCCACTGCGTCCGTTGCGGTGCCGAGTTCGAGTCCGCGCCGGAGCCCGAGGAGCCCGCCGAGAACGTGAAGGAGCACTTCTGCGCGGCGAGCCTTCGCCAAGCGGACGCCGCCCGCGAACTGATCGATGCCCTCATACAACCTGACGCCGGGGTGCTCTCGCGAGCGTGGGAGGAAGCATGCTTTCAGTGGGGTCGCCACGATTCGCCCTATCTCCTCTTCTCTCCAGTCCCGTTCCGAATTGATGCGGAGCCCGCCGAGAGCAAGGGGAAACCAGAACGCCTGTTCGCCAAGCACCAGCCGTGCGGATGCGTGGTTTGCACTTGCGAGGACGATGAGAAGTGCCAAGGGTGCGGGGCGCATTGGTGCGGCACTCATCCCGTACCCGAGATCCCGATCCCGGTGTACGCGGGCGGGGCGGCAAAAGCGGTCGTGAACATCGCGGTCGAGCGGCTCCGCGCCGACCTGGCCCACCTACGCGAGAACACCGACGACGACGAGCACTGCTTCACATGCGGCTACGACAAGGCGTGCGACTGCTACCCCGATAGGAGGGATGCGTGAGCTCTCTCTTTTTGTCTTACCAGCCGCGGAAATGACGTTTCACCACAACATCTTGCGCATGAGGAAGGAGGACAGATGACCGAGGAGTACCAGACGCTCGACCTCGTGAACGTGGCGCGCGGCGCCGCGGTGGAGCAGTTCGAGGAAGAGTTGCAGCGCGTCACGGACAACATCCGCGACATCAACACCCCCGCGACAGAGAAGCGGGAGATCGTCCTCAAGTTCACCTTCAAACCGAACTCGGAGCGCAACTTCGCCACCGTCGTGATCGAGGCGAAGTCAAAGCTCGCCGCGGTCAACGGCGCCGCTGGGGAGTGCTTCATCGGGGTCCGGCACGGGAAGAACATCGCCGTCCCGAACAACCCCGAGCAGATGCAGATGGAGTTCGACGAGGAGTCGAAGCCGCGCTCGGTGTCCGAGAAGCGGAAGGCCACCGCCGGCGAGTGACCGGCGAGGCAGGACCAGCAGCACCAGGAAAGGACAATAGCATGCCCGAAGACAACACCGTCCTTGGCGCGAACGCCGTCGCGGAGATCGAGCGAATCGTGAGGCTAGGCACCACCAGGATCGTGGACGTCGACGAAGGGGAGTTCACATCCCTCCCCGTCTTCCTCCCGCCGGAGCCGCGCTGCGAGCCGGAGCCGAAGGCGATCGCCCTCCACACCCTCCAGAGCTTCGCGGACTACACGAAGAGCTGCATCGACAAGAGCTACGTGGCCCCCCGGGGGGCTTTCGTTCACGTCGAAAGCCCTACCACCGTCCGGCTGCTCACCGAGATCTTTGGCGAGCGGAACCAGAGGGTCTGCGTGGCCGTCGCCGGCGCCACGATCCCGGGCTTCCTGTTCGGCCAGTACTACGACCAGGAGTCTTTCGTGATCCTGATCCAGACCTGCTTCGCTCCGGAGCTGGACCGCGCGAAGGTCCTCGAGGTGGTGGGCAATCTCACCGACGAGACGGTGAAGACCTACACGGACGACGGCGTGACCCAGGTCGCCGCGATGAAGGCCGGGGTCGTGAGGAAGGCCGAGGCGAAGGTTCCGAACCCAGTCATTCTCCGCCCGTACCGCACCTTCGCAGAGATCGAGCAGCCGGACTCGCCGTTCATCCTCCGGCTCCGCGGCGGCGGAGAGGGGAAGCTCCCGAGCTGCGGCCTCTTCGAGTGTGACGGTGGGCTGTGGCGGATCCCGGCTGTGCGCCTGGTGCGCGACTGGCTCCGACAGGAGATCCCGGAAGAGACCAGCATTTTCGCGTAGGAGGGGGCACATGGACGTCCGGTGGAAATGCCCCAAGCACGGCCTGGCAGACGCCACAGGCATGCCCGGCGGCATCTACTGCATCGAGGAGGACCTCGGCCGTCCGCACGGCGTCTGCGGGCGGCTGTGCAAGGGGCCCGCGGTATCGACGGCCACGGGCCGGACCCTCTCGGCCAGTCCTCCGCCTGCGAAGGGCGAGGAGTTCAACCCGCGGTTCGAGGGCGCCCGCAAGCCCAGACGGCCGGCGGGCCCCGAACTTCCGGCTTCGCCTGCCTCCGCGAGGGACGGAAAACAGGGAGTTACGAAGGTGATGGTGGACGACATGGCGGAGAAGAGCGTGCTCCAGCACGGGACCCGGAGCTGCGAGATCTGCGGAAGAGACCTCGCCGGCGAGCACACCCGGGCCAGAGCCCACAAGGCATGCCGGACGAAGGCCGCCAGCGCGCCCAGGACGCGCCAGGAGCCCGGGAGGACCAAGGGCGCCACCCCGGCAGCCGCGGCGCCACACACGGGAACCAGCGCGCCCCCCGTCGACGACAGAGCGCCGAGCAAGCTGCCGCCCGAGGCACGAGTCGACTTTTCCCGCCTCCCCGTGTCTCTGTCCCGCTCGGAACTCGACCGCATCGACGCCCTCCTCGAGTCGGGCTTCTGGGGCAAGACCCGCGGAGGCTGCGTCGAGCGGATCGTATCGCGGTTCCTCCAGTCGCTGGATGCCGGCGCGAGGCGGCGGTGAGCGTCCTGCGAAGGAACTGGAGCCAGGGCGCGAGATGCCGCTCATGGAGGGCATCCGGATGTCCGTGAGCGGGATCTCGATGACTACCTGGCCCGCGTGCGCGAGGCCCGGGGTAGCGGGGAGCTGGGGCAGCAGCAGTGGTAGCGGAGGAGGAAGGCGTGGCGATCTACCGGAAGATCTACGAGAGGCTCTGGTGGTCGGTGGAGTTCCAGTCCCTCCCCATGGAGGACCGGTTTCTCGCGGTCCATTGCCTGACCGGCCAGGCCAACCGAATCGGACTCTTCCGGTTCTCGCTCGCGATGGCCCATGAGGCCACGGGGATACCCTTCGAGACGTTGCCGAAACGTTTCGAGAATGTCTGCCTGGCCTTCGGCTGGCAGTGGGATCCGGCACCCGCCCGGGTGCTCTTCATCCCGTCCTGGTGGAAGTGGAATCGACCCGCGAATCCAAACGTCCTTGCGGGAACGTTGGATGATCTAAACGAACTCCCCAAGTCCATACTTATCAAGGCTTTCTGGCAGAACGAGCGGCACCTAGACGGCGGGCTCCTGAAACGTTTCCGGGAGTGTCGGGTAAACGTTTGCGCCTTTGTCGGACAACAGGAACAGGAACAGGAACAGGAAAAAGACACCCCCCAACCCCCCGTGCTCCTGGCCGACCCGGAGCCGCCCCCGGAGCCGCCCCCGGAGCCGCCCCCTGCCGGGGAAGACCAGGCGGTGGTGGCGGTGGTCAGAGAGTGGCTCAGGGCACAGCCGGAAGGGGAGCGCCTCGCCATGTCCCCGGTCCTCCAGGATCAGATCCGCGACTCCGTGCTGCGGCACGACCCGGCGCGGGTCCTGGAGGCCATCGGCATCGCCGTCGCCAACGGCCGGGTGACCTGGTCGTACGTCGAGGGCGTCCTCGCCAACCATGGCAGCACCCGCCCACCCGGATCCAACGGCCGGCCGAAGTTCGGACCGGACCACCCGCAACACTTCGCCCACGGCCACGGGCCAGGCGACATCTGGTTCATGCTTCTCGACGGGGAGACGACGGTCCGCATCGGATGGCCGAGGGACGTCACCGACCCGGTCTTTTGCCGGTGGCAAGCCAAGGAGGGAGGCGAATGGAAGCCCATGTCCGACGACCTGAGGCTGCGACTGACCCCGTGCTCCGACTCGTCGAAGGCAGGCGTGCAGTGATCGCCGCCGACCTGCCCAGGTACACCGGGTTCGGCCAGATCGAGGCCCGGGCCATCCTCGCGGTCCTGGACCAGATCATCCGGGAGGCGAAAGCCCTGTGAACGAGGCACGCGTACCTCCTCACGACCTGGCCGCCGAGCGCGCAGTCCTCGGGGCCCTCCTGATCGACGCCGAGGCGCTGGCCGAGGTGGTCGCCATCCTCCGGCCCGAGGACTTCTACCGGTCCTCCCACCAGGCGATCTTCGCCGAGGTTCACGCAGCCTTCTCGGAGGGATCCGAGGTCGACGTGGTGATCCTCCGGGAGCGGCTTGACCGGACTGGGAAGCTCGAGGTCGCCGGCGGGGAAGATGCCCTCCACGACCTCGCCACGGCATTCCCGACTTCCGCCAACGCCGCGCACTACGCCAGGATCGTTCGGGAGCACGCCACCCGCCGGGCCGTGATCCGGGCCGCGGTGGAGATGACCCAGGAGGCCTTCGACGGCGAGGGGAAAGCATCCGAGATCCTGGACGCGGCCGCCGGCCGGCTGATCGCGATCGACCGAGCGACCACTCCGGGGTCTGGTGCGGATCTCGCCGGCATGCTCGACGGCTTCGTGCGCAACTGGGAACGCGGAGAGAAGCAGGCACCAGGCATCCCGACACACCTCCACGACCTGAACGAGTACATCGGCGGCTTCCGCCCGGGCGAACTCGTGATCGTGGCGGGTCGGCCCTCCATGGGCAAGACGACGCTGGCCATGAACTTCGTCGAGCACGCAGCGCTCCAGCACCAGACCCCCGTGGCCGTCTTTTCCCTCGAGATGCAGAAGGAGCAGATCGGGGAGGGGATCATCGCCAGCAACGCCGGGGTCAACCCCCGCTCGCTCCGAGATGGAGTGAGTCCCGAGGACTGGCCGCGGCTCGCCTCGTCCGCCTCGAGGTTCCTCGCCGGCGCCCGGGTGATCATCGACGACTCCCCGCGGGTGACGACCGTGGGCATCCGCTCCTCGCTCCGCAGGATCATGGCCAGGACCCCCGACCTCGGCCTCGTGGTGGTCGACTACCTGCAGCTCATGGACGCCTCGAAAAAGGCAGAGAGCCGCCAACAGGAAGTGACGGAGATCAGCCGTTCGCTGAAGGCCATCGCCCGGGAGTTTCGGGTCGCGGTGATCGCGGTCTGCCAGCTGTCCCGCGCTGTAGAGAACCGCACGCCTCCGCGGCCGAGAATGAGCGACCTCCGCGAGTCAGGGAGTCTCGAGCAGGACGCGGACCTGATCCTCCTCCTCTACCGGGAGGATTACTACGACCAGGACACGGAGAACAAGGGGGTCGCCGAGATCAACGTCGCGAAACACAGGACCGGGCCGACGGGAACGGTAAGAGTCGCCTTCCAGCCACACCACCTCCGGTTCCGGGACGTCGCCCGGAACTACGGGTTCCCGGCATGAGCCCTGCCGTCGAGATTGTCACCTCTCAGGGTGGGGTCATGGTCCGCGTCCAGTCCGTCACCGCCTGGCTCTTCGCGGACAAGTTCGGCGCGATCCGGATCTGTCCCCCTGGGTGGCCACCCGGATCAAGGACGTGACCCAGCTCGAGGACGTGACGGCGGTCCTGTTCGTGGTCGCGGACAGGATGCGGCGGGGCCTCAATCCGGCGACGGGGGAGCCAATCCAGTGACCCTCCCCTCCCACATCCCCGCCGAGGTCTACGCCGCCTACGTTCGGGAACAACGTGCGAGGCCCGGCCTCGGACTCGAGAACTTCCTCGCGGAGCGGGCCCCCGGCCTGCTTCCCCCGGAACCCCGCCCGCTGGCCGAGTGTGCGGGCCCGACGATCCCATCCGGATCCAAGGGCCAGCTGGTCGCCGAACGCGACGTGGGCCAACGGGGGGCGCCAGGGCGCACGGAGCACCGCGTCACGGGATCCCGCCACAACGCGATCCGGGTCCACCGGCCGGACCTCGGCGTCACCTTCCGGAGCCTCACCGAGGAGCGGCGGCACGACCACCTGGTCGCGCGGCAGGACGTCGTCCACCTGGACTACGAGCCGCTCTTTCGCATGCCGAGCGGGAACACGTACCGGGCGGACTTCCTCGTCTGGACCTGCGCGTGTACCTGCTGCCACAAGCCCGCCTGTGGGGTCTGCGCGAAGGGCGACCACTACCCAGTGGCCGAGTGGGTGGAGGACGTGAAGGCGCCGGGGAAGCTCGGGACCGCCTTCCTGCGGGCCCGGCGCGAGTTCGACGCCTGGCACCCGCTCGCGCCGCTGCGGGTGATCTCGTGGGATGCGAAGGAGGCGGAGTGGATCGATCGGTGATCAAGAAGCGGGGCGGTACGGGTGGTGAAAACACCCGCCCGCCCCTGACCCAGAGGACCGTCGGGTGGTTGAGGCACCTTCGCGGTTGCCTTCCAGGCTGTCCTCGATCTTGCCACGGGGGAGACCCCCGCGAGGAGGAAAGCTATGTCGAGGGCGTTCGAAGACGCAGTCCAGGACCTGCAGGCGGGGCTCCGTGCCCTGGAGCGGCTGTTCCAGGGCACGGCCCCGGAGGGAGAGCAGCTCGCCCTCGTCCATCGGCGGATCGCCGCCGTGGTGCGGGAGTGCGGTACCCGGATAGAGGCCATGCTCTTCGAGGCAGACGACCTCGAGCTGACCGCGAAGATCGCGCGGTTCGAGCGGCTCCTCTCTGGCATGTCCCGCGACCGGAAGCTCCGGCTCGTCGAGCGGCTGGAGCGGATCATCAACGGCGGGGAGTTCCCGCCTCAATTCGCGTAGCACGATGCCACCAGGAAGGAGGCCCGCTCTGAGTCCCGGCGCCCGAGATCTCCGCACTGTCCGCTGCGCCTGCGGGAGGTTCCTCGGCGCCGACGAACACCCCGCGGCCGACGGCACCTTCGTGATCTGCCGCGGCTGCGGGAGGCGTGGTCGCATGCGGGACTTCTTCGGGGGGCGCTGGGACCTGATCGGACACGTGGGCCGAAAGCCTCCCCCGCATGGTGGGGCAAAACACCTTGACGGCACAACGGGTGGGCCTTAGCCTCTCAGGCTGACAGCTCGTAAAAGGGATAGCCCAGTCGGACCAAGGGAAAGCCCCCCACTCTCACCGGAGGCGTGAGCTCCGCGGGAGATGTTCCCCGCGTAGTTTTCGCAGCACCTGGTGCGGGTGGGGGGCTTTTCCGATTCCAGGAGCGAGGTGGGAGTGCTGACCAGATCACGGATCGCGGCTACTGGATGCGCCCTGCTCCTCACGGCGGTCGCTCTCAAGGCGGCGGACGAGGCCGAACTCTGGGCGCGCCGGGACCGGGACCCGACGGCGCGCCAGGAGCTGGTCGGGCGATACCACTTCGTCGTCGGCAGGGTAGTGCGAAACGTCATCCGCCGCCTCCGTCTGCCCGAGCGCATCGATGCCGACGAGATCGTGTCCGACCTCTACGAGACCTACGTCCGGACGATCGACCGCTACGACCCGACCCGCGGCGTCCGGCCGGAGACCTTCCTCGACCGGCGGCTCAGGTGGGCGGCGATCGACTGGCTCGGCGGGCGCGTGTCGGCGGAGCGTCGGCTGCAGGCCGCCGAGCAGGAGTTCGAGGCACACCCGAGCCCCACGACAAGCGCTCGCCTGGCCGCGACCAGGTCGGCGGCCTCTCTCGCGGCGCCGGCGTCACTCGAGGAGGCTGTGCAAGGAAAGACCGACCGCGCCCTCGTGCAGGTCGTGGAGGCGGAGATGGCCGCCGCGCCGCCCCCCTTTGACCGTGTGGACCGGGCGCATGTCGCCGATCGGCTGAGGGCTGATCTCCAGGAGAGGCCCTGGTCCGTCATCGCCGCGCACTACCTCCTGGGATGGCCCCTGGACGACATCGCCTCGGGCTTGGGACTCACTCCATCCTACGTCCAAGACGTCCATCGGCGCGCGCTCCAGGACCTCCGGGAAACGGGGGCTGGGGAGTGGCTCCTCGGGCTGGCCTCGGCAGAGTAGGAGGTCGCGCATGGTTGACCCCGGGCGAAACGACCCCTGCCCCTGCGGATCGGGCCGGAAGTGGAAGGTTTGTTGCCTGCACGGAGATGTCGCGGCGAAGGAGCCTGCCTTCACTCTGCCCGCGGCGAAGCGGTTCCTGATGGTCCTCTCCGGCGGGATGGGGGACGCGCTCTTCGCCCTCCCGACGCTCCTCGCGGCGAAGGACCGGGCAGACGCTGAGTGGCGCCGCAGTCAGGCCGCGTGGATGGTCCGCAGTGGGACGGTGCCGATCCTCGAGGTCATCCGCGCCGGACGGCCGGACCTGGCCGAGCACCTTGAGCCAGTGGTCGTCGAGGACGTCGGTGTCCGGGTCGGGTGGGACGCGCCGCCGGCGGAGTGGATCAAGGCATACCCCGGCTTCCACGGCGCGCTGAACGCCTCGATCCGTAAGGCACCTCCGCGCGACGTCCATCTCACCAGGTGGATCGGCCACCTGGCGGGAGTCGAGCCCGTGTCGGAGCCGGTCTTCCTCTCTGCGGCGGGGGTTGCCGCCCTCGACCCAGTAGCCCCGGTCGGACGGGTGGTCTACCAGCCGACCTGCGCAGCCCCTGAGCTCGTGCCGGTGGACCTGCTCTACGCCCGCCTCCCGCGAGGAACGATCGTCGTCCGGCAGGGATCCGACCCAGGTCTTCCGGCCGAGCTCCTCGAGCGCTACGGCTACGAGGAGTGGGTGAACAGGCCGCTCGCGACGGTAGCGGCGACGGTGGCCCGGGCCCGGCTCGTGGTCGGATGCTCCGGACTGCTCCCGCTCCTGGCCGCGCACCTTCGCGTGCCGGCGGTGATGGTGCACGAGGGGACGACCCCGGAGACGTGCGGCATCACGCCGTGGGGCGGTCTCGATCTACTTGCTCCGCGTTTCCAGGGCGCCCTCGAGGTTCTCTTTCAGCGCCTGCTCGGCGAGGCCTACGTCGAGCAGGAGGAAGGAGCGGTGCCCCTTGTCCGGTGACCACCTCCACGAGGTCACGGCGGTGATCCCGGTCGGCCCGGGGGACACGCCCTACCCGGCGCTCCGGACCCTCCGCGGCCCGCGTGAAATCGTCGTCGTCGACGATCCGGACGGGAGGGGGGCACCGTGGGCGAGGAACCGCGGTTTCGAGAAGGTCCGGACTCCGTTCGTGCTCTTCTCGGACGCGGACGTCGAGTGGGAGCCGGACGCGGTCGAGGCGCTGTGCGCGGCGCTTCTGGCCGCTCCTGAGGCGGCCTACGCCTACGGCTCCTACGAGATGGACGGCGCGGTCTACTGCGACCGCCCCTTCGACGCGGCGGCGCTGCGCCGGAACAACTTCGTCTCGACGATGAGCCTCGTCCGCCGGGAGGCCTTCCCGGGCTTCGACGAGGACCTCCCGCGGCTCCAGGACTGGGACCTGTGGCTCACGATGCTCGAGCAGGGCCGGACCGGGATCTCCTGCGGGTGGCGGATCTTCCGGACGCAGAAGCGCACGGGCATCTCTTTCGGCGGCCCGGTCACGTGGGAACAGGCCCGCGCGATCGTCGCCAGGAAGCACGGGTTGCCATGAGGATCGCAGTCGTCACCATCACCCGGGACCGTCTCGAGTACACGAAGCGGTGCTTCGCGGCGCTCCGGCAGAACGCCAGGGTCCCGTTCTCACACTACGTGATCGACAACGGGAGCGAGGATGGGACGGCCGACTGGCTCGAGGAGAACCGCGGCGGGTTCACGCTCGTGCGGATCCTCCCGGAGAACAGGGGGATCGGCGTGGCATGGGCGAGGGGTGTGCGCGCTGCCCTCGCCGCGGGAGACGAGGCAATGGTCAAGCTCGACAACGACGGAGCGCTGGTCACGCACGGCGCCCTCTCCGTCCTCGCCGGCCTGTTCCGCGCCTTCGACCGGATCGGAGAGAAGTGGATCCTCTCGCCCCGGGTCGAGGGGATCGTCCACCAGCCGCGCCGCGTCCGGGAGTCCCTCCTCGAGGCCGACGGCCACGACGCCCACCAGTTCGACCAGGGGTACCCGTTCCGCATCGGCGAGACGGGCATGGTCGGCGGTCTCTGCCTCGCGGCGCCGGCGGATCTCTACCGGGAGTACCCGTGGCCGACGGGCCTGCCAAAGGCGCAGGGCTGGGACTCCGCGCTCTGCGCGTGGGCGCGCGCCCACGGCTGGCGGACCGGTTACGTCGAGGACCTGGTCGTCGAGCACATGGACGGGACGGACGCCCAGGCCCGGCGCTACCCGAGCTACCACGCCCGGAAGATGCGCGAGCTCGGGCGGCCGTCGGAGCACTGGGACGCCCTCGCCGCGCAGGGGGGTGGCGAGTGAGGGTGTTCGTGACGGGCACGGGCAGGATGGGCAGTCTCACCTTCGCGAAGGCTTGCGAGCACGTTCACGGGTTCACCGCGGCCCACGAGAGCCTCCGTGGGGAGCAGCTCCTCGACCCGGTCTACCCTGACAACCACATCGAAATCGGTCCCCACCTGGTGTGGATCATACCGGACCTGCTCTATCGCTATCCGAGGGCGAAGTGGTTCGTCCTAACGCGCGACCGGGCGGCAGTGGTCCGCAGCATCGCGCAGCGGCCGTCACTCCCCGGGTGGTCCAGGCTCGCGTTCAACCGGACCGAAGTCCCCTCGCCCGACGCCGCGGCGCGGTTCGTCGACTTCGTCGAGGGCGCGCTGCATGGGATGCTCCCCGAGGCAACCTGGCTCCGGACCCCGGTCGACCAGGTCGACTGGGAGGATTTCCTCTTCGATCTCCGTGCGACCGCCGACCCCGTGGCCCTGCAGGTCCTCCAGACCGTCCACAACGCGGGAGGTGCTGCGTGATCACCGTCGAGCCCCTCCTTCCCAGGCGCCTCGAGATCGGCGGCCACCCCGCTCCGGTACCGGGCTTCGAGCAGCTCCCCGCCGGCGTCCGGTGGGGGACCGACCGGCTGCCGTACCCGGACGGCACCTTCGCCGAGGTCTACTCCTCCCACGTGATCGAGCACGTTCCGTGGTGGCTCACTCAGGCGGCGATCACCGAGGCGGTGCGTGTCCTCGAGCCGGGCGGCCTCCTCGAGATCCACACCGTAGACTTCGGGTACCTCGTCCGCTGCTACCAGGCTCGCGACGCCGGTGACGGGTGGCAGGCCCGGGGGAAGAACCCCCATCTCCACCCGATCCGCTGGCTCGCGTCCCGCCTCTACTCCGTCGACGAGGACCTCGGCGGGGACAACTGGCACCGGGCGGTCTTCGACTGGCCCTACCTGGTGGAACTGCTCTCCGGCGCTGGCCTCGCGGGGATCGACCGGGCGTGGGAGCCCCGCGGGCGGGAGAAGCACGGCGCGATCAACATCGGGATCCGCGGGAGGAAGCCCGCATGAACTTCGCATCCTTCGCCGACCTCGCCCGCGACGTCCTCGAGCTGATCCCCTTCTGCCTGGAGCGCGATGTCTCCGCGGTCTACGGCGTGCCCCGCTCCGGGCTGGCGCCGGCGACGATTCTCGCGACGGCCCTCCACGTCCCGGTGGGGATCCCAGGCGGCGAGCTCGTTGCGGGCCGCAGGGTGACCACCAGGGCGCGGCCGGCGTGTGGGCTCCCGCTCCTGATCGACGACACGGTGAACCACGGCGGGAGCCTGCGGAAGGCCCGGGCCGCCATGGGGGACCGCGCCCACCTGGCCGCCTGCGTCTACGTCACGCCCGGAAGCGAGCAGCACGTCGACGCCTACGCGAGGCAGCTCCCCGGGCCCCGGGTGTTCGAGTGGAACCTCTTCCACTGCGAGCAGAGCCCGCGGTTCATGTTCGACCTGGACGGGGTCTTCGCCTTCGACCCGCCGATCTTCGACGACGACGGCCCGGCGTACGAGGCCGCGATCACCGACGCCCGACCGAAGCACATCGCCACGTGGGGGGTCGGCTGGATCTGCACGAACCGGATCGCGCGGTGGCGTCCGCAGACCCTGGCGTGGCTGAGGCGGTACTCGATCATGGTCGAGCACGAGCTCCTCATGCAGCCGTACGCGACGGCCGCGGAGAGGCGCGCTCGGTCGACGCCGGCGGCGTTCAAGGCGGCCCGGTACCGGGAGGCCCCGGGCTGCCAGCTCTTCGTCGAGTCCCACGAGAGCCAGGCCGTGGAGATCGCGCGCCTCTCGGGCCGACCCGTCCTCGCCATCGACACCATGAGGCTCCACGAATGACCCCCGAAATCGACATCATCATCCCGGTCTGGAACCAGCCCGAGCTCACCGTGGCCTGCCTCCGCTCGATCCGGGAGCACACCCCGGAGGCCTACCGGATCGTCCTCGTCGACAACGGAAGCGAGCCGGAGGCCTTCGCCGCGGTGGACGCGGAACTGCAGAACCATCCGCACCTGCTCATCCGCAACCAGACTAACCTCGGCTTCGTGAAGGCGACGAACCGCGGGATCTGCGCGTCGGACGCGCCGCTCCTGGTGATCATGAACAACGACACCGAGGCGGCCCCAGGTTGGATCGCAAAGCTCACGGCCCCGCTTGCAATCCCCATGGTGGCCGCGGTGGGGCCACTCACGACGACTCCGCACTCCTGGCAGGGGCAGTGGGCCGGGCGAGGCGGCTGGGTGGTACTCGGGCCAGATGCGATGCTCGCCTTCTTCTGCGTGCTCATCCGCCGGCGAGCGGTGGACCAGATCGGCCTCCTCGATGAGGACTACGGGATCGGCTTCGCGGATGACGACGATTACTGCTCGCGGCTCCACGAGGCTGGCTGGCGGCTCGCTCTCGCGCAGGACCTCGTCATCCCGCACCACCACCGGACGTCGTTTCGCCAGCGATTCACGGACGATGAGATCTCGGAGATGCAGGACGCCTCCCGGGCGGCGGCGAAGCCGATCCCTCGGCGGGTCCAGATCCGAACCGATCTGTCCGAATACCCGGACGGCCTCGACGACCGGCTTCTTTGGCTCGCGTCACTCTTGCAGACCTGCCCGGAACTCCCTGGCTTCGTCCTCGAGGCAGATCCGTGGTCGGTGGCAACTCTGGTCATGCTGGCGGACATCGGCAACGCCCGGTTGCCGACGATCGTTCCGGTCTTTGACGGCCGGCCGGGCGGTGCCGCCGCTCTCCCGGGGCGGCCTCGCGTTGGCCAGGGGGCCGCGCAGCGGTACCTGGAGCGGGTCCGCCTCGATCTATCCGCGGGGTGTGTCGCCCATCTCGAGGTCGGCCGCGCCGGCGCAGAGCGGACGCTGATGACGAACCCGGGCCTGCCCATGACTCTGCTCGTCGGTCGGTGGCCGGCCCCCCGTACCCCCAGTCAAGCGGAGATCGATGTCGGGCGGGGGCTGATGAGCGCCGTCCACGACGTGCCGTACGCCGTGATCCGGGACTTCCTTTCCGACCGGGGGATCGCCCTCCCCCCGGGATTCGAGGCCTTCGAGGGGGCGGAGGAGGAGGTGATACGGTGACCAGGACTGAAGCACTCGCGTTCGTCTCGCGGCAGACGCAAGAGGCGCAATCGCGCGCGGAGAAGTTCCACTTCCAGGCCTACCGGCAGAGCCCGGAGTATGCCGCGGAGGCCGCACTCATCGGCTACCTGTCGGCGTTCTCTCCCGGGCCGGATCTACCAGACGGAATGCGGGCGGCGTGGATCGAGCGGCAGGCGCACGACCTCGCGAACCTGATCATGGCCCCGTTTTTACGGGACGAGTTCCGCAGGGTGCCGCTCGGGTGGATCCACGACTCGATCCAGTCCGTCGGGAAGGTGGCGATGGCCGCGTTCCGTGAGGAGGCTCCTCCTGAGCAGACCGAGGTCCAGAAGGCGCCTCAAGTGGGGATCTCCGAGTTCGCCGGCGACAAGTTCCCGCTGGTCTCTACGCCACCGGATGGCGCCCGCGAGGAGGACCTCGAGGAGGACTGCGAGGAGGACCTCGAGGAGGAATGGGCCGACGCCAGCGACCCGGCGGAGGGCATCGACGCGACGCAGCGTGCCATCGATCTAGCGGCCGAGCACCGGGTTGACCTTTCGCTCGTGGATGGAACGGGCGTCCGGGGGCGGGTGACTGCGGCGGACGTCGAGCGCTTCATGGATGGAACGTGAAAGAGATGGGTGCAAGGCACGGTCGGGTCCGGATGCTCCACTTCGATCCGTGCGTGCTTGTCGCCTGGATGAAGGACGGAAGGATCCCGGAAATGACCCTCATCTCGGAGCGGTTGCCCGAGGACGCGGTTATCGTCGGGTGCGGTTTCGATGTGAGCCGACAGCAGGTGGTTGTCGCGGTCGAGAGCCTTGAGTTCGACCTGGTGGCCAACAACGTCGGTGCCGGGATACCGCAGGTCGAGATACCCAGCTGGGGGCTGAGAGGAAGGAAGGAGGCGTGACGGTGTCCGATGCCCGCGAATCGTGCCGGCACGACGAGAGCGTGACGATCCATCCTGTCTCGCGGGGGCCGCGGACCACTGTGGAGTGCGACACGTGCGGAGCCCGGTGGGATGTCGACTCGGGGATGGTCGTCCTGTGGAAGCTCATCCTCGACCGCCAGGAGTCGATCGTGGCGCAGATCATCGAGGACGACGGGGACGAGGAGGAGGAGGATGACGATGGTCAAGAAGCGTGAGAAGCAGCGGATGCGGAGGGCTCGGGGCCAGGAGCGGCCCGAGACAACGGAGTCTGTCCGCCGTCCGGAGACGGAGGCGCAGGATCCAGAGGAACTCTGGATCGCCTGGTGCCCGTCAGACGACGGCGGATGCGGGTGGTATCGCATGATCGACCCCGCCTGCGAGATCGATCCCGCGTTCCTCGCGCGCTGCGAGGACCCGAACCAGGCGTTGGAGGCCCCCCGGAGCAAGCGCCTGGCAACCTGCCTCCCGGGAGTCTCGGAGGCTCAAGTCGCGAGCTGCGACGTCGTGGTCTTCCAGCGGGTCTACGACCCTCAGACCCTCGACCGAATGGTCAGACTGAAGCGCCGGGGCCTCCTCGTGGTCTACGACCTGGACGACGCGATCTGGGCCCTCGGCCCGGAGTGCCTTTCTCCCGTCTACCCGGTCTTTATGCAGTCCGACCGAATGGAGTACCTGACCCTCTGCATGCAGGAGGCCGACCTGGTCACCGTCTCCACGGAGGCACTCGCGGAGGAGGTCCGCCGATGGTGCCAGCACGTGGAGGTCTTGCCGAACCGGGTGAAGCTCGATAGGTGGGACAAGATCTCCTCCGTCCGCAGGTTCGGACGGATGGGGAAGGAGGTGGTAATCGGGTGGGCCGGGTCCGCCACGCACGAGCGCGACATGCGGATGATCCTCCCGGAACTCCAGGCCATCGACCGGGAGTTTGCCGGGCAGCTGCTCTGGCGGTTCATCGGGGACCACAAATCGGTCTGGCCCTGGTGCGAGGCACTGACCCAGAACGAGACGGACGTCCACCCATGGACCCGATTCGAGGACTACCCGGGGCTGCTACGCGCCCTCGACCTGGACATCGGTATCGCGCCTCTCTGGCCGCACATCTTCAACCTGTCGAAATCTCCGGTGAAGGCCTTCGAGTACTCCCTCGCCGGCGCCGCTGTCGTTGCGAGCGACTACGGCCCCTACTCGATCCTCCGGGACGGCACGGACGCACTCCTCTGCCGGACGCCGGCGGACTGGGCGGCCGCGCTCCGGGCCCTCATCCTGGACGGAGAGCGTCGGAAGGCCATGTCCTCGTCCCTCGCATCCCGGGTGCGGAGCGACTTCGCCATCGAGGGGGCCGGGCGTCGGTGGGTGGATGTCTACTGGAAGCACCTGCTCCGGGTCCGGGAGCAGGAGGAGCGGTGGCTCTTCCACTCGAGGCGGTGGGCGAGTCCCGCCCGACCGACGACGGTGGAGCGGATCGGGATGGTCGAGAGGAGGAACTGAGATGGTGCCCAAGGTCGAACATCGGCGCATGAAGGTCGCGAACCTGACGCCCTCGGACTACAACCCCCGCACGATCACGGAGGAGGCGCTGGCCGGTCTCCGTGCCTCGATGGGCCGATTCGGGCTGGTCCAGCCCGTCGTCTGGAACCGCCGGACGGGGCGCGTGGTGGGGGGGCACCAGCGGCTGAAGGTGCTTCTCGCGGACGGAGTCGATCAGACCAACGTCGTGATCGTGGACCTGCCCGAGAGCGAGGAGAAGGCCCTGAACGTGGCCCTCAACTCGCCGGCGATCGCCGGGACCTTCACTGACGAGCTCGACGCGCTCCTGGCGGAGATACACGCCCACGAGCCGGATCTGTTCGATGAGCTGCTCCTCCACGAGCTGGCAAGCTCGCTGCTCCGCGACACCCTGGCGGGGACCGAGGGGCTGACGGATCCGGACCAGGTCCCGGAGCCCCCGGACGAGGCTACCTCCCTCCGCGGGGAGATCTACCAGCTAGGGAAGCACAGGCTTCTCTGCGGCGACTCAGGGAGCCCTGAGGACGTGGACCGGCTCCTCGGGGGAATGCGGATCCACCTCGTGAACAGCGACCCTCCGTACAACGTGAAGGTCGAACCGCGGTCGAACAACGCGATCGCCGCCGGGCTTTCCTCCTTCTCCGGTACGACCCACCACCAGAAGCTCGACGTCACGCGGCACCCCGAGAAGGCGAAGCCGACGGGGAAGATGCGAGCGAAGGACCGGCCCCTCGAGAACGACTTCATTTCGGGGGAGGCCTTCGACGCCATGCTGACCGCCTGGTTCGGCAACATGGCACGGGTCCTCGAACCGGGGCGCGGCTTCTACATCTGGGGGGGCTATGCGAACCTCGGGAACTACCCCGCCCCCCTGAAGGCCTCCGGCCTCTACTTCAGCCAGGCGATCGTGTGGGACAAGCAACACCCCGTCCTCACGAGGAAAGACATGATGGGCTGTTTCGAGCTCTACTTTTACGGGTGGAAGGAAGGCGCCGCCCACAGGTACTTCGGCCCTCCCAACGCCACGGACCTCTGGCATCTGAAGAAGGTGAACCCGCAGTCCATGGTCCACCTGACCGAGAAGCCGGTGGAGCTGGCGACACGGGCGATGGAGTACTCCTCGCTCCCGGGGGAGAACGTCCTCGACCTGTTCGGCGGGAGCGGATCTACCCTCATCGGCGCGGAGAAGATCGGCCGCATCGCCTACCTGATGGAGATCGACACCCCCTACTGCGACGTGATCCGACAGCGGTGGGCGGAGTTCGTCCACGGCCCCGGCTGCGACTGGAAGGCTCTTACCCCCGTGGCATGAGCAAACCTACCGCATCAGTTCCGGACTGGAACCCCGACCAAGCCGCGGAGCTGCTTCGTGCGCTCCGTGCCGGCGCCTTCCTCGAGGACGCTGCCGCCTTCGCGGGGCTTTCCCCCGACGACCTCCGGGCCTGGGTGGACGCCGGCACTGCGGAGCCACAGAGCCCGTTCGGACTGCTTCTGGTGTCCGTTCGGAAGGCCCGGGTCGACCTCCGGGTGGCGAACCTCGCGCAACGGACAAAGGCAGCGCAGGCAGGGAACGTCGCGGCGGCCCGCTTTCTCCTGCAGCAGGCGGAGGGTGACCAGGAGTCGATCCGGCCGGAGCACCAGCCGGCACCTCGGAGTGGCGCGGCCCCGAAGCTCGCGATACCAGGGAAGACCTTCGCCGAGCAGATCCGCACCGGCCGCATGGATCCGAAGGACCTGGATGCTGAGCAGCGGCGCCAGTGCGTCCTCTGGCTGGAATCGCGGGGAATGCAGCGGGAACGGATGGCGGAGTTCCTCGGTGTTTCCCGCCGAACGCTCCTCAAAGACCTCCACGAGATCGGGAAGGAGCTGGAGGACTCCGGGTACGACGTCACAGCCATCCTCGGCTGGATCTCTCGCACCGTCGATCACGTCCAGGCTCAGGCACGGCGGGTTGCGGCGAAGGCGGAGCGGGACAAGGAGTACGCGGCGGCCGCGAGCAGTCTTTGGAAGTGCTGGCGGGCGGTGAAGGAGTACGTCGACACCCTTCAGTCTCTCGGTCTACTTCCGAAAGCCGCGGACAAGGTGCAGATCGACGTCCGGGTCGAGGAGCGGGTGAAGGTGATCTACAGCATCGTGGTGCAGGCCGTTCTCGCCGAGGTGACCGATTCCGCGACACGGCAGCGCATCGAGGAGAGGGTGACGCGTGAGCTGGGCGAAACTCTGGTCTGAGACCTGGCGCGAGCGGGCCGGAGAGCCGGGGCGGCCTCCGACCTGGTCGCCGGCATGGCAGTACGCGACGGAGTACCACCTGACTCCGCGGAACGAGCCCATGTCATTCGTGGGGCGCCACTACCTCGAGGAGCCCTACAGGATCCTCACGCCAGAGTTCCTTGCGCACCGGGAGATCAACTTCATGAAGAGCCCCCAGGTGGGGGTGTCCGAGATGATGATCTGCATGATCCTCGGTCTGGCAGGGGAGATGGGCTGGCGGATCCTCTACATCCTCGACACCTTCAATACGCGGAACCGGTTCGTCCAGGACCGGATCGACAAGCCCCTCCGGCGGGTCCCGCACTACCGGCAGATGACCCACACGGGGAGGGGAGGCGCCGACAATCTGGCGAACAAGGACTTCGGCCGAGGAGTGATCGTCTTCGCGGGGAGCAACACTGAGGGGCAGTTCATCGAGTACTCGGCGGACCAGGTCGTGAACGACGAGCTGGACCGGTGCGACCAGGACAACGTGGCTATGGCAGTGGACCGGCTCCAGGCGGAGGGGATTTCGAGGGGCTCCCTGGTAAACCTTTCCTCGCCGACCTACGAAGGCTTCGGGATCGCGCTCCGCTTCGCGAACTCGACCCGCCACCGGTACTGCCGTCCTTGCCCGGATTGTGGGGAGTCCTCCGAGTTCTCCTGGCTCGGCTGCGTCGCGGAGCAGCGCGACACGGACTTTGAGCTTTTCGACCGAGACTGGAGCCCGGAGCTCGAACGCGACATCCGGGCCTACTGCCCACTCTGCGGCGCTGTCCTGGACAGGGATCTGCTTGGGGAGTGGATCCCCACTGACCCCGGTGCCATGGCCGTCGGGTACCACATCCCGAAGCTCATCGACGGGCGGGTCCAGCTGCGGGCTGCGTGGGAGGACTGGCAGATCTCCCGCGGGAACAGCCGCCGGCGTGAGCTGTGGTGGAACCGGTGGCCAGGAATGCCCCACACCGAGGCCGGGTCGAGACTCACGGAGCCGATTCTCGCCCGGGCGGCTGGGGACTACCTGATGCCGGCCTCGTGCGACGGGCCTTGCGTCGCTGGCCTCGACGTGGGGAAGGGGCAGCTTCACGTCCACGTGACCGACGAGAGCGAGTTCCCGGCCCGGACAGTGTTCCTGGGGCAGATTCCGGTCAGGCTCGAGGAGGTCATCGCGATCTGCAGGAGGTACGGCGTCCGGCAGCTCGTCTTCGACGCTGATCCGGAGACGAACATGATCTCCGCCTGGTGCGAGTTCCTTCGCCGCCAGCGGCCGACGATCAAGGCCTGGCGGTGCCGGTATGCGGAGGACCAGCTCGGGGAGATGGCGATCGACCACGTCGAGCACATCGTGAAGCCGGACCGGACGATGAGTCTCGACACCTCAGGGGAGGACTTCACCGCTGATGTGCCCCGGGTCCTGCTGCCGGCGGACTTCAGGACGATCGACGGCGGGGCGTTCGTCGAGCAGATGGGGAGGCCGGTCCGGGTAATCGAGGAGCGCCGGGGCCGGGCGGTGGCGGTGTGGAAGAAGAACCCGCCGGAGGACTACCGCCACGCGGTCAACTACTCCCGCGTCGCGCGAGAACTGTACGAGCGGTTCGGCGGGGGGAGCCGAGGGACGATTTCCGGCGGCGGACGGGTGACCTACGGAGGGACCGTCGCCCCGCCCGCGGCGCCCGGGACGAAGCCGGTGGGGCCGGTCGCTCCGCCGAAGCGGAAGGGGAAGGCGAGGATCGTGGGGTCACCGGGGAACCGGATGCCTCAGTAAGGAGGGAACATGCCTGAGCGAGGGAAGTACCAGTTCTTCGCGGACCTCCGGGACGAGGAGTACTCCGCGCTCCGGGAGGACATCCGGAAGCGTGGCGTCCTGATCCCGGTGGAAGTGGACGAGGCGGGTGAGGTGCTCGATGGCCACAACCGCCTGCGGATCGCGGCGGAGCTCGGCATCGAGTGCCCGCGGGTCGTCCGCGTCTTCGGGACGGAGGAGGAGAAGCGCGAGCACGCGCTGAAGATGAACCTCCTCCGCCGGAACCTGGACGCCGTGTCGTGGGCGGAGGCGTTCGCCGAAGTGGCGAAGTCGCGGGGCGTGCGGCTCGGATCCCAGGGGCGCCAGGAAGTGAAAACGGCCACTGTGGCCGTTTTAGCGCAAGAGCTTGGCGTTCCTGAACGTACGGCGCGCCGGCGGCTCGAAACGCTCAAGCTCCCGAACCCCATCCGGGAGGCCGTGCGCGCCGGCGAGATCTCGCCCGCCGAGGCCGTCCGGAAGCACGCCCGGGATGAGAAGCGCCGGGTCCGCGTGCCGCGGATGACTCCACCGAAGCCGGACCCGAACCAGCAGCGCCGGGAACTCATCCTGTGGGAGCGCATCAACAACGGCGACGTCCTTCTCAGGGTCTACCTCCCCGACGGGACACCCGTCGACGGCTGTCCCTCTGTGGCCCTGGTCGACAAGATCAAGGGCATCCAGGGCCAGCCCATCCCGGCGAAGGAGGCCCTGCTCCGGCTGCGTGGATGGTGGGAGAAGCCCCCGACCCGGGATCACAAGTACGTCCCCATACCAACGAGCATGCGCGCCGCGCTGAAGGCGGAGGGCCTGCTGTAGTGCCGAAGTTCGGAGCGTGGACCACGCTCCCGTCAGCTCCGGTTTCATCGGCCCTCTCGCCCGCCAGGCCGCCGACCTCGCCCGCAAGCGCCCCGACATGAGGAGACGGATTGCTCCGGCGGGTTTCGGAGGAAGCCTCACCTCGGGGATCTGGAGCGACGTGGCAGGCCTCGCCCGGCAGTCACGGAGCGGCCAGCTCCCGATGGACATCCTCTTCCGGATGCGGCTCGACCCGCAGATCCGGATCGGGCTCCGGTTCTTGAAGGCGCCGCTCGCCACCGCGAGCTTCTGGATCGAATCGGACGACCCGGCGGAGGAGGCCCTCCTCACCGAGATCGTCGTGAATCGGCTGATCCGGCGTCTCCTCCGCACGAGCACCCTTGCCTACGACTTCGGCTTCGCAGCCCACGAACTATCCTGCCGGGTGGACGACGTGAAGGTCTCGGTCCCGGGATCGGAGGGGAAGGAGAGCGAGCAGGTCTTCTCGGACGTCTTCCTGATCCACTCCGCGAACGCGATCAGCCCGGACCGGGTGACGGTTCTGCGGCGGCCCGGGACCTTCAGCTTCGCGGGCCTCGCGGTCGCCCAGGACGGAGGCGAAGTCCTCCTCGGGCCTGAACAGGTCTTCGTCTTTTCGAACGAGTCGGAGTTCGGGGACCTCTACGGCCGGCCGCGGATCCACTCCGCCTATGAGCCGTGGTACGACGGACAGGTCCTCCGATTCGCGTGGAGCCGCTACATCGAGATGAGCGGTGCTCCCCAGGTGAAGGCGTGGATCCCAACAGACGAGGACGTGTTCGATGGGAACGGCAACCCAGTCGAGGACCCTGTAGCCTACTTCGGAGCCATCCTCCCGGACGTGATCAAGTCCAGCTCGGTGATCGCCCTCGACGGCACGATCGACCCGGTCTCGAAACTCCGGAAGTGGGACCTCGAGTACATGCAGATCGACTCGAGGAAGGACGAGTTTCAGGGGCGTCAGGCGGAGGTGGATGTGAAGAAGCTTCGCGCCCTGTGCGTGCCGGAGCGCGTCGCCACGCAGGACCAGTCGACGGGTTCCTACGGCATGTCCGAAACGCACCTGGACGTCCACCTGCAGGGCCTGAACGAGGACCTCGACGCGTTCGTGGACGAGGTGAACGACCACCTCCTTTCCGACCTTATGCGGGTGAACGACCTCCGCGGGAAGGTGCAGCTACGGACGACCGGGATCTCCCGGGAGAGCCGGGAGGTGCTCCTCAAGGTCTACGAGAAGATCACGGACGCCGAACTTGCAGCAGCTGAGGGCAGGATCACTCCGGATGCGGTGGAGAACCTCACGACGGCGATGGTCGATGCGGAGAAGCTCCTCGCGGGCCTTCGGGTGCCGGTGGTCCGGGGGCGCCCGCGGCCTGTCGAGATCAAGGGCCGGCCCGGGCAGGCGACCACGAAGGAGGCGAAGGGAGCGCCGGAGACGGGCCGGACCGGCGGGGCGGGCGCGGCTGCGACCGGGCGGAAGCAGCTGTCGAGGCGGGCAAGTCTCGCAAGCTCGGGGCCGATCATTGACATCTCCGAGCTGGAGGACCTGTTCAGTGGCTTCCTCGTGGCGGAAGAGGCCCTGCTCGCGGACCTGTCTGAGCCCTACCGCCGGGAAATCGAGAGCACGGAGAAGGGGGTCCGGGGCATCGCGCTCCTTGCCCTCCTCCGGGCTCGGAGGCAGCGGGTGGATGGGACCGCGATCCCACCGACGAACCGCTTCAACGGACTCGGCTACGGCGCCGACGGCAAGCTCCTCCCGCTCCGGACGATCGCCAAGAACCACGACAAGATCGTCGCCGCGGCGAAGGAGATCCTCCCATCTCTTGACGGCACTACCCTCGTCCAGCAGGGGAACAAGGGCCTTGTCGCCCGCACCACCCGGGAGATCGAGGGGACGATCCGGGATCTGCTTGCGGACCTCCGGGAGATCCGCCCCCCTGGCGAGTATCTCGACCGGGCCCGGAAGCTCGCCGGCGACCAGTTCGACCGGGCGGCGGACGTCCTCGACATCGAGCCGGGCCCCCTCGCGGAGAAGGCCCGCGTGCCGGTACCGGATGGGGGCCTGCCTTCGCTTCCGAAGGACGATCTCTCCGCGGAGGAGAGGGAACTCGTCCGGATCGAAGAGACGAACGAGGACGGCTTCGACCGCAACGTGGAGAACATCACGATCCGCGGAAACCGCCACGTCGCGGAGATCGTGGGGAACGCTTTCTTCACGAACCGCCGTTTGGCGAAGGGCATGGGGATCCTCGACGAGCTCCTCGAGTGGCACCTCCACCCGAACTACACAGACCTCACCCTCGAGGCCCACTTCAGGGCCGTCTACCGAAAGGTCTGGCTCGAGCTCGCCCGCGAGGCGGGGCTCCGGTACTTCGTGCAGATCCACCCCCCGATCACTGTGCAGGGCGAGGACGCGAACTGCCGAGGCTATGACGGCCGGATCGGAAGCTACGACGACTGGGGGCGTATCGGGGAGAAGAAGTTCAACACCGCGGACCCGCTCGACCAGTTCGGGATGCACCACGGCTGCCGGGCCTTCTGGTTCCCTGTGCCGGCCGAGACGGTGGTCGCGGCCCTGAAGGACGCCGAACCAGGAGCCCTTCTGCTGTGAGAGTGCCCGCCCGCGCAGCGCTTCCGCGCCGAAGTTCGGAACGAACCCGAGGAGTTGCCTCATGAGGCTGCCCATTCACGCGATCGCCGACCCGGACGCGAAGCCCGACTTCGTCCGGGCGGACCTCGAGCACTTCTGGAAGGAGGTTGTCTGCGAGGGCTCCTTCGTCCATCCGGACTCCGGGCAGGTCATCGAGATCGACAAGCCGCGGATGGACCGTTGGGTGAACCGGCTCGCGAAGATGAAGGAGGAGAAGATCCTCCCGACTCTGCCCTACGGCCATCGGAACCTCTTCAACGACAAGGAGAACGCCGGGTTCCTCGACTCCCTCGAGGTCCGGCAGCGGGAGGACGGCCGCTTCGGGCTCTGGGGTCTCTTCGACGTGCCGAAGGCGACCGACGCCGAGAACATCGGCACCACGATCCGCGGGACCTCCATCGGTGTGAACTTCAACCTGAAGACCGCCGACGGCGCCGGCGGCATCAAGGAATGGGGCGAGGTCATCGACCACGTCGCCCTGACGAACCACCCAGTCGTGTCGGACACCGAGGGCTTCCAGCAGGTCGAGGAGGAGCCTGTCCCTGCCGGGGCCCTCTCCACCTTCCGCTCGGTCTACTCGGTGGCGGACGGGGACGAGGCTGTCCTTCGGTTCGCCCACCTCTCCAGGGCCGACCTAGCCGCGTCGGAGAAGCTCTGGGGCGAGGCCGACAAGGCGATGCTCCCCGCCTCCTGCCACCTCCACGTGGGCGACCTCTCTGACCGGTCCACCTGGAAGCTCCCGGTCTACGAAGGGGCCGGCGCCCTGGTGGACGGTCCCGGCGGCGGGAAGGTCTTCGCTCGGCGCGGAGCGCTCAATCTCGGCGGCCTGCGAGCGGCCGCGGCCACCGTCGCCGGCGCGCGCGGCGGGATCGACCTCGCCGTGGACGAGACGAAGGCTGTGGCGAAGGACCTCGTCCGGCTCCTGAGGGAGAACGAGATCGAGCCCACCGACGGGCTCAGGAAGGCGGCGGGCATGTATCTTTCGATCGATTCCTCCTGGCTCGAGCAGGTCGCGGGCGAGATCGCGGTCCCCACCCTGAAGGCTCTCTTCCACGACCGGGAGATGGAGGACCAGCTCTGGCGGGCGACGTCGGCGCTGAACGAGGTCCTCCGGCGCGTCACCTCTTCCGACACCCTGACCGGCGAGGAGAAGAAGGCTCGGATCGACGGTGCCGTGGAGGACTTCAAGGACCTGTTTGTGGCCCTCGAACCCACGATCGGGCTCGATGCGGTGCGTGCGGAGCTCCTCGCCCTCGCCCGCGTCTGCCCGACGTCCGGTGGCGGTGGCCTCGAAGTTCGGGGCGACACCAAGAGGACTGACCCGGAGGACGACGAGATGAAGATCAAGGATCTGATCACGAAGCTCAAGCCCGCGGCCGACCGGTTCGGCCTCTCTCTCGGCGAGGACGCCGACGAGTCGGCGGTCGACGCCTGCCTGGAGTCGATCCTCGGGAGGATCCCTCCTGCCGAGCAGCCCGAGACCGAGCGCGAGAAGGCCATGCGGATCGAGCTGGAGCAGATCAAGACCGGGAACCGGATCTCCGCCGTGCGGACGGCGAAGTCCCGGGCGAAGGCGCTCCTCGAGCGCGGCAGCATCACCAGGAAGCAGCACGCCGCCCTCGAGAAGCTCCTCACCGCGGACAGCGGGAAGGTCTTCCACCTCGCCATGGAAGGCGAGGGCGAGAAGAAGGCCGAGGTCCTGAAGGACGAGGAGGTCGACGTCGCGGCCCTGGCGCTCGAGTTCGCGGAAGCGATCCCGGCCCAGGGAGCGTTCGGCGGCCGGCTGGTCGTGCCCGAGGTCCGGGACGACGGCAGCGACGAGGGAAAGAAGCGCGGACAGGCGGTGCGGAGTCTCCTGTCACACGCGGGCGCCAACCCCGAGACCGGGGAGGTCGGAGGGGCGCGCACCGGATAGACGCCGCGGAAGAGGCCGGCGCTCCCCGCCGGCCCGCCCCTGACCGGCTCGGCGCCGGCTACGGGGGACGATAGACGCACACTGTTACGGATCCACTCACCCCTGACGAAAGGCAGACACCATGGGGTACGGATCTCCGATCGACCTGGGCACCGAGCGCACGGACACCCCGAACCGCGACTGGCTCCTCAAGAAAGGTGGTGCCTTCACCAAGGGCATCATCATTGAGTCCGCCACGGTCGACTCCGGCAACTCCGGCGAGCGGACTACGAAGCTCCGGTCCGGTCTCGTGATGGGCAAGATCACCGCCACGGGCAGCAACCAGAACCAGTACACCCAGTGCAACGAGGGCGCTTCGGACGGCAGCCAGGGGGCCATGGGCATCCTGTTGTCGAAGATCGACACGCTCGACGAGGACGGCCAGGCGGGCGACCGCATTGGCACCCTTCTCTTCGGGCCGGCGTACGTCGACGCGACGAAGTGCTACGTGACCACGGGTGGCTCGCAGGTGACACTCGCGAACGCTGCGACTTCGCTGGCCGCCCTCCGGGGCGACGGCATGGTCTTCAAGGGCGACGCATAGAAAGGAGGCTTCGATGTACGACGAATACGGCTTCCTGAAGCGCGAGACGCTCACGGAGGCGGCCCAGAAGTTCAAGTTCCCGAACTACAAGCTGCGGGCTCTTTGGGAGGCCACCGGCTGCTTCAATCGGGCCCTCTCCGGGATCTACGCGAAGTGGAGGACCACCGAGGCGGACGACACGCTCGACAAGGACTTCGTGTCCGAGGAAAGCCAGTCGCAGCCGATGGACCTCGGGAAGCGCGGGTCGCAGAGCGCCCGCATGCAGATGACGTTCAAGTACAAGTCGTTCCCCGCCGAGATGGTCGGGAACGTGGAGGAGGCGGAGGCCATCGTCGCCGACGAGATCATGCAGATGCGCATGGTCGCCGGCGACCAGCTCGACGAGTACATGCTCGTCGGGATGCTGCAGGACTCCATCGCCACCACCGTCGACGGCGTGGCCAGGACGATCACCCCGGGGATCCCCGCGGGGAACAAGACGACGGCCGCGTCCGCCTGGTCCGACGCGTCCGCGGATGTCGCCGCGGACGTCGAGGAAGACCTCCAGATCATCCGCAACCACGGCTTCGAGCCGCGGTACGCCCTGGCCACCGGCAAGGTCTTCAACTCTCTGAAGAAGAACACCGTGGCGAAGGACTACCTCGCGCGGATGGGCATCGGACAGGACGCCTTCGTGAAGGGCGAGCTCCCGGATCTCTTCGGCCTCACCTGGATCAAGTACGACGCCGTCCACAGCGTCTTCAGCGGATCGCCGGTGCGGTTCCTGACGGAGGGGAAGGTCATCTACTTCCCCGAGCCGTCGCGGAGCTGGACGGAGTTCCAGGTGGGGCGCGTGGCGATGGGCGGAGGCGAGCAGGTGGGTCAGGGGATCCCGACGTTCCCCATGACCAACGGGTGGGCGAGCTGGTACGAGAAGACCAATGACCCTCCGGGGTTCGTGGTCCGCGGCCGGTACGCCCGTCTCCCGGTCCTGAAGGTGCCGAGCCTCGTCGTGGTGCGGACCACCGGAATCACATAGCCCGGAGGTCCAGAAGGAAACTCGGGGGCCGGGCCGGTTCGTCCGGCTCGGCCCTCTCTCTATCGGGGAGGCGGCCGTGGCGTACTACACGCTCGAGGCGGACACCGGTTTCCTCGCCCGGCTCACCGAGCGGGGCGGCTCCGGAAAGGTGCCCACCCCGGAGGACCTCCGCCAGGCGGAGCAGTGGGCGGACGCGGAGGTCGACCAGCTGCTCATCGGTTTGGTGGGGGCCTACAACGCGGCCACCGTGATCTCCTCCTTCCGGTCCTCCCCACCGCCGGCGTTCGCCGCGCTGGCCTACCTCTACGGCGCCGCCTGGATCTTCGACAAGGTGGCCACTCGCGAATGGCAGATGACAAAGAAGGGGCAGCGTACGACGTCGGAGCACCTCCGGGAGCTCGCGAAGCGGATCGAGGGGACGATCCGGGCCTCGGGATACGTGACGCTCTCTGACGGCACGCTGTACGCCCTGAGCGGGAAGAGGCGCCGGGGGATCGTGGTGGAGAACCCGGGGGTCCGGTTCTACGGGCCGGACGCGTCCACGACAGCGTACGGCCTGACCTCCCGCCACAACCTCGAAACGCTCTTCAGGGAGGCGAACGTGGAGGCCCCGATCCTGTGACCACCTGGGGCAGACCCGCCGGCGCCGGACCGCGGTTTCGCGTTTCCTTCCCGGACTACGCCCGGATCGCGAACAACATCACCCAGACCCGGGCGAACTTCAAGGACATGAAGAAGGGATACGGGAAGGCGGAGACGAAGGTCCACGCCGCGGTGAAGGAGTGGTTCGACACCGAGGGCCGCGGGAGCTGGGTGGGCCTCGCGCGGTCGACGATCGAGGCCCGGAGCAATCGATGGGGCTACTACCGGCTCGGTTTCCGGGAGGGCCCGGCCCACCGCATCCTCCACGCCCGCCACGTCCTCCGGCGCTCCCTGACAAGCCGTGGAGCGAAGAACTTCAGCTACATGCAGGGGAAGGTCTGGCGGTTTGGGAGCGAGGACCCGAAGGCCGCGATCCACGACGCCGGCGGGGAGGCGGGAAGCAGCCGTAACCCCCTCCCGGCCCGGCGAGTGGTTCCCCGGAAGCAGGTCCGGGCGATCGTCGCCGGCGAGCTCCGGCTCCACGTCCTTGGGCCCTGGCTCAAGCGGGGGGGAGGGTAGGCGATGGCCGACTTCACGGACGGGATCGACTTCACCGCGGACGCGCCGTTTGTGAAGGTGATCCGGCAGGCGAAGGTGAAGCTCACGAAGAGGGTGGATGGGTACCCTTCGAAAAGCCTCCTCGAGTGGGCCGACCAGCGCGGAGGCCTCGAGGTCTTCGCATTCGCCGGAGACGACCCCCGCATCATGGTCCCCGAGCCGCACCAGTGCCCCGCGATTCTCATCTGGCTCGCATCCTCGCCGGAGGTAGAGGGGGTCTACAACTCGACGGCGGCGCGGGAGTTCTTCCTGACCCTCCGCTTCGAGGGGTTCCTCTACACTGCCGACCAGGAGGAGATCGCTCAGTTCGCCTGGCTCTTCCTCGGGGCAATCAGCAAGCCGTGGATGAAGAACGGCTTCGACGAGTTCGCGGGACCGACGAAGGTGGCCGAGCTGGACTACTACTGGCCGTCGAGCCCGCTCGACTTCGAAGCCTGGGGCCGGAACGCGGACGAGCCGGAGATCTTCAGCTTCCGGCAGGACATCACCTTCCGGATGAGCCAGGACCTCTTCCGGTAGGGGCTGTCCGTGTTCGCCGGAAACAGTCGCCGAAGTTCGGAGTGACCCGAGAGACGAGAGACGACTCTCCGAGGAGGAAAAGCCCATGCCGACCCCAACTTCCCAGCTCACGGACCTCGAGTACCTGATCCTCGAGAAGGAGCAGGCCACCGGGTGGGCCGAGCGCGACGCCACCGCCACCGCCCACGGGATACCGCTCATGGACGGCGAGTACGGCGTCGAGCTCGACGACCCGATCCGCGAGCAGCCCATCACCACCGGCGACGCGAACGCCACCTGGCTCGAGCAGGACGAGCGGCGGCTCCAGGGAACACTCCGGATCCCGCTGTACCCCGCGAAGGCGAAGACGATCCTCGACTGGGCTCTGCTCCGGACGTCGAACGAACTCGACAGCTACACCGGCACCCACGTCTCCCCGGACGTCGAGACCCGCCGGCACTTCGGTCTGAAGCCGGACCGGATGCGGATCGAGGGGGCGCAGAAGGGCGACGTCGTCGCGAGCCTCGACCTGGTCGGCCGGTACGAGACGAAGGTCGGGAGCGCGCCGGCGGCGCCGACCATGCCGACGATCGAGGCATTCACCTTCGCGCAGGGCCGGTTCCTTCTGTCCCTGGACGGCGGATCCACCGAGATCGAGCCTGAGGCGATCGAGGGCTTCAACCTGGAGCTCGCGAACAACCTCGACCGGGGTCCGAACAAGGAGGACCGGGCCGACGACGACAAGAGCATGTCGATCAACTGGCTCCTCGCGGGGAAGCCGGAGATCTCCGGCTCCGTGACGGCCCTCTGGGACCGGGCCGCCTACGGGGACATGCAGCGGGGCAAGCTGCAGGGCTCTTTCCGGATGGTCCTTGGCCACAAGGGCGGGGACTCGGCAACGGTGGGCGTGGGTGGCGCGGCGGCCGGATCGACGGTCTCCGTCCTCGTTGACAGCTCCGCCGGGTTCTCCGTGGACGAGGTGGTCCGCTTCGAGTCGTCCGCCGGCGTCCTGAAGTGCGGGGGGAAGATCTCGGCGATCGCGGACGGCACCCACATCACGATCACGACCCTGGAGAAGGCCCTCGTCTCCGGCGACCTGGTCTACGGGAAGGCGCTCTCCCTCTACGTCCCGCGGATCTACTGCTCGGGCGTGCCGAAGCGCCGGGCCCGGAGCCAGCGGGTCCGGGTGACGCTCAACTTCCGGGGGTTCGCGGACGTCGGGCAGAGCCTGATCGAGTACATCGCGGAGGGATAGCCGGCCGGCGTTCCTTCCTTCCCCAGGCCCGGTGGGGACTCACGCTCCTCGCCGGGCCAACCTCCTCTTGCGGTTGATAGACAGTCCGCCCAGGACGTCCAGGATCGCGCGTGTTGCATCGGTGCCCGCGGTGGTCCCGGACGACGTCCTCGCCACGCCGCGCTCACGCAGCCCGCCCCGGGCGCCCCTGTCTCCCGAAGTTCGGGGTGAGCCGCGAAAGCGGTCTCGCCCGGGGAGCGGGTGTCCTGCTCGGATCTCTTCCCGCTCCCCGGGCTTCACGAAACCCAGAGGCCGAGCGAAGAGGCCGAGCATGTCCGAGACGAAGAAGACGCTCCGGGAGGAGCTCACCGAGCGCGCCGAGCGCATGTTCCTTTCCGGCGAGGTGCCCGGGTGGATGGAACTCCAGTCCTACGACCTGGCAAAGGTTCGGCTCCCAGGCGGGCACGAGGACGCCTACCTCGTCGTCGCCTCCCCGCCCAGAGCAGCGAAGAACGACCTCGACATCGCCAGGAGCCGGCTCGAGGCTTTCCAGCAGCGCCACGCCGGCAACCCGCCGAAGAACGACGCCGAGGAGGAGAAGCTCGAGAAGGACATCCGCAGGCTCCTCGAGCAGACCGAGCGGGCCGAGGCAAGGTACCTCAGTGCCTCCATCCGGGAGGTCGGCCCGGGGGTGGTCTTCCGCTCCGACGTCGGGGCCTACAGGGACGGCGACACCATCCCGGCGCCCCGGGACATCGCGGACGAGGCGGTCCGCCGCCAGGTCCTCTTCGAGGGATTCCCGGACATCGCCCTCGTCCGGGCCCACACGGCGCTGTCCCTCATGGCGGCCCGGATCCACTCCCTGGGGGGCGACGAGGGAAACGGATAAAGGGCGCCGGCTGGTTCCTCGGGGCACTCGGCTCCGAGGACGCGTCGGACGCCTGGCAGGAACTTGCGGAGGAGGACCCGGCGCTTGCTGCCGGGCTCGCGGAGGTGAAGGTGTGCATGGCGTTCGGACGGTACCCGCTGGAAGGATGCCTTGACGACCAGTCTGAGGCATTCCTGGCCCTCGCGTGGGTCCTCGCCCGGACGGGCATGCTCCCGCCGTCTCCCGCCGCGGCCAGGGTCGCGCTCTCGCAACTCGAGGCCACGAACCAGCTGATCAGGATGGTCTACCAGGCGCTCGGAGGTAGGTGATGGCCGACGAAAGGTTTCGCATCATCTTCGAGGGGCAGGGCGACCTGGACCCCGTCCTGCAGAAGCTCGAGCGGGCCTTCGATCGTCTGGCCTCCTCGGACCCGTTCGCGAAGATCACCGAGACCGCTCAGTCCGCCATGAAGGCCCTCGACGACCTGGCGTCCCGGGTCTCGGAGGGATTCACCGGGGTGACCCGGGCGATCGACGCTCTGCAGCAGACCCTTCAGCAGATTCCGGTGGACAAGGCCGATCAGCTCGACCGGGCCATGGACCGCGTCGAGAAGACGACGAAGCGCACGATCGTCGGGTTCGGCCATCTCCAGGCCGCCCTCGGGGCCGTGGCGCACTCCGCCAGCCGGGGCTTCGACGCCGTGGGGACGCAGATCCGGTCCTTGGAGGAAGGCCTCGGCCAGTCCATCGGCGGGGCTCTTTCCGGGATCGGCACCAGCCTCGGGAAGTTCGCTTCAGGGGGGCTGTCGGGAAACCTCTTTTCGGGGCTGATCGAGGGGGCTCGGAACGCCCTGACCACCATCGCTGGCGTGTCGAACTCGGCAGTGCAGGGAGTGATCTCGGCGGCCCAGTCGATCGTCGGATCGGTCGGGAACCTTTTCGGTGAGCTGCAGAAGGCAGGGTCGAGCGCGGTGGGGGGGATCCTCGGAGCGCTGACCGGTGTCGTCACCGGGCTTGGGCCGGCGGTTGCGGTCGTTGGGACCATGATCGGGAACGCGGTCGGCTCGGCGTCCAAGGCAGTGATCGACATGCAGGTCGGTCTCGTGAATGCCGGCCTCTCCGTCGCGTCCGGGGTTGCGGATCTCGCCACGGGATTCGCCCAGGCGGCGGTGAACACGGCCGCTGCTGTGCTGAACGGTCTGGTCACCGTGGCGCAGAACGTGGTCGAGAAGGTCGCGCAGGCATTCGCGGGGCTCGTCGAGAAGGTGACCGGCTTCGTGGGCGACCTGGTCGGGAAGGTCACCCTGGGGCTTACCGGGATCTCCTCGGTAGCCGCCACCCAGTCGATCCGCTTCCGTGACGAGATGGCGGTCACCTTCGGCCTGGTGGCGGAGGAGGGCCCGGAGGCCTTCCGCTCCATGGTCGCGCAGGTCCGGGACGTGATGGCGGAAACGCCGTTCCTTTCGTGGACGGAGGGGGCTCGGGGTCTCTTCCAGGCGATCAGCTTTGGCATCCGGGACCCGATCCAGCGGATCGAAGCTTTGCAGGCGGCCACGGACCTCGCGGTCGGCGGCGGGATGAAGGACCTCGGGACGTCCATGCAGGCGATCGCGCGCCTGATGGACCAGTTCGGCATCTCGGCTCGGGAGGCAGCGGACCGGATCTTCACGATGCAGAACCAGGCATCCCTCGCCGTCTCGGACATCGCGCAGGGGATCGGGCAGGTGGTGGGGACGGCGAGGCTCGCCGGGCAGTCCCTGGACGAGATCGGAACCGCCATCACATTCATCTCGCGGGTGCTGCCGCCGGAGGAGACCTTCGTTTCCCTGAACCGTCTCCTTCTCGGACTGGTCCAGCCGCCGCCGGCGACGGCGAAGTCCGGCTACGCGAACCTCTTCGAGGAGATGGGGGTGCAGCTCCGGGACGCGGAAAACCACTTGCTCCCGCTCTCCCGGATCATGGACCAGCTCCGATCCAAGAACCTGAACGACCAGCAGCTCACGGATCTCTTCCCAAACATCCGCTCCCTGCGGGGCGCAATCCCGCTGCTCATGAACTCGGCGGAGCAGACCGAGGCGATGACCGCGGCGATGAAGCAGTTCGAGGGATCCGCCCAGCGCGCGAGCGAAGTGGTCGAGTCGCAGCTCGGGGCGCGACTTTCGAAGACCTGGAGCCAGTTCACGGGGCTCATCGACCAGGTCGTGGAACGGATTGAGGGGCCGCTCGGGGATGCCCTCACGGGGTTGACAGACTACCTGCGGGAGATCCGGCAGTCGCCGGGTTTCGACTCGTTCGCGGACTCGGTAGGCCGGGCGCTCAGCTCTGTGGTCTCGTTCGTGGAGAACGGCCTCCGTTACGTGATCGAGAACTGGGGGCAGATTGAAGCGGGCGCCCGCCAGGCGTGGGGCACGGTGGCGGAGGTGGCGAACACCGCCTACGGTGTGCTCAAGACCACCTGGGATCTGCTGCAGGGATGGGTGTCCGGGGGACCGGAGTCGGGGATCGCGTCGGCCTGGGACGCGGTGAAGGCGGCGAGCACGGAAGCGCTTGCTGTGCTCCGAGCGTACGCATCTGGGGACGTGGAGCCGCTCCGGCTGGCGTTCGAGCGGCTCTGGACCTGGGTGGAAGGTCGAGCCACGGTCGCCTGGGACAAGATCAAGGCGACGGCGCTCTCGTCTGTGGCGGGGCTGGTGGACACTTTGGCCGGCTTCCTCGCCGGCAAGATGCAGGCGGCGCTGTCAGACAGCCCGTTCCTCGCGTTCTTCGCGGAGCTCTCGGGAGTGAAGATCCCGGAAGTCCCGGAGGGCATGAAGGACCTCCTTCTCGCGCAGCGAGACGTCGGGCGGATCCAGGAGAAGCTGCCGGGGCTGGAGCCTGGAGAGAACGCGAACGCGCTGCTCAGGAGCCTGTTCGGTGTATCGCCGGCGATCCCGCGCCTGAATGAGGTCGCTGGCCAGTCCATTCAGGGGAAGTCCCGAGAGGAGTTGGGCGCGCTCCTCGAGACCCTCTCGGAGCAGATCGCGGCAGATCTCCGGGAGATGAACCCGGTCCGGCCGTTCACGCAGGAGCTCGAGCGGATGGCGGAGGAGGCCGGGCAGGCAGCCTCGGAGCACGCGAAGATCACCGCCGAGAAGAACGACGAGCTCCGCGAGGCGTACGAGGACGCGGTCCGTGCCTGGCGGAAGGCGGCCGGCCCGACCGGGCCGCTCGGCGAGGTCGGCCTCGCGGGTGTCGAGGGGGTGCTAGGCCCGCCGATGCCTTCCTTCGGGGGCAGCACGAGCTCGGCGGCCGGGCCGCTCGCCTCGCCGTTCTACTTCATGGGAGGGTCCGTGCCCTCGGTGGCGGAAACGACCGGGACCTCGGCCATTGCCGATCTGCTCCGGCAGTCGCTGGTGATGGAGCAGCCGACCACAGCGAAGCCCGCACCGGAGGAATGGAAGCCCAAGGAGTTCTTCCCTGGCATGCGGAATCCGAGGTCGCCGCTGGAAACCATCCCGATCGGCACCTTTACCTCGCCTGGGCCGAAGCGGGCCGTCGGTGAGTCCTCGACGTTCGGCATGGGATTCGGTTCCCTCGGCACCCGGGTTGACGTGATCCGGCAGAACGAGCAGCGCATGCAGCAGATGATGAAGGAGCGGACCACGATCCTCGGCGGGCTGGACACCGACACGAGGAAGCGCGTCGTTGGCCGGCTCTCGCCGCGGTACTCGCTGAACGACCTGCGAACCGCCGCCGAGGAGGAACGCACCACGGGGCCGCGGGTCGAGGTCTACGCCTCGCAGAAGAAACAGCGAGGCGCGTCGTTCTACGGGGACGCAGAGATCCCGAAGGCAGACGGGGGCGCCGTCGCCGGCCAGCTCGGCGCCGCGGCGGCCGCAGCGGAGAAGGCCGCTGACGCGACGGACACCGGTGTCGCGGAGGAACTCGCTCAGGGTCAGCAGCTGGTGGAGCAGCTCGAGGCTCTCGCAGCGGCCACGAAGGAGCGGGCAGACGCCGCAGGCCAGGCCGACGCGGAGCAGAAGGCCCTCTTCGACGAGGTCCTCGCGAACGTGCGGGACGAGATCCAGAAGATCAAGGCCGAGGTCGAGGACCTGAAGCGGCGGCGGGAGCAGGCGAAGCGGCAGTTCTCGTAGGGGGCGCCGCGATCGCGCAGGACGCGTCGGAGGCCGAGGTCGATCTGATCATCACCCACGCGTCGAAGCGTAGCTCCTGCCCCCGCCAGCGCCGGCATGGTGCACCATCCGAAGTTCGGAGTGACCCATGGGAGACCGCATCGCATACTTCGGATCTGTAAAGCTCGGCACCGAGCTGCTGTCGATCGACTCCACCCACGAGCGCCAGGGTCGGACGGCGATCGCCGGCATCGACCAGGCCAGGGTAAAGCTGGAGACCCGCTCCCCGAACTTCCTCTGGACGCACCGGGTCTGGACGCAGGAGGTCGCGGCGCCGGCGTCCCGGACCACGGAGCAGCTCGCAAAGGACCTCCTCGACGAGATGGTCGACCTGGAGGACGTCTCGGACGATAACATCCTCCGACCGCTCGTCTGGATCGAGGACGCAGCGAAGGCGACGACCGTCTCCGGGGTAGAGACCGCGGGCGCCACCGTCCAGGTCGAGATTGCCTCCCTCTCCACCCTCGGCGCCGTCGCCGGCGACTATGTCTTCATCCTCGGCTCCACCTTCGCGGAGGTCTGCCTCGTATCGGGGACCCACACGAGCGCGGACTACGTGACACTGGCCACCCTCGCGAACAACCTCGCCGGTGGGGAGGCCATCATTCTGGTCTCGGTCCACTACCCCTCCTGCCGGTACGACGGGCAGGACCCCGGCCGGGCGGAGGACCGCAGCGGGAACCGCGTCCGCTTCCGGAAGAGCTACGTCTTTACCGCCGAGGCCCAGCCCCTCTGGAGGGCGTGACCCGTGGCCACCATCTTCACCGAGGCCTTCGGCGGCACCCCCGGCACGGAGGTCGCCGGCTTCACCCTGATCCGGGGATCCCTCCTCCTGCACACCGGCGGCGGATACGCGACCGGCCAGGACGGCACGGACACCCTGATCCGGTACGACTCCTGGTCCGGAGTCCGTGCGGTGGTCGCGAAGACGCAGCTCAAGTTCGCGGCGCCGGCGACGGGTGACTGGCAGTTCGGGCTCTGCCTCTTCCTCGACGACGACAACTTCTACGAGCTCCGGATCCGGACGGACAACAACAGCCCCCCGAAGCTCTCGATCCTGAAGGTCGTCGCCGGCGTCGAGTCCACGGTGATGGCGGAGACGAACGGACCTGTGCTCTCCGCGGGCACTTTCGTCACCTTCGAGCTCCGGCGGAACGGATCCACCCTCCAGGCCTTCGTCGATGACACCCAGTACGGCGGGGACCAGACCGACGCGACCCTGACCGCGAACTGGCGGACCGGGTACCGCTGGATCTACTACTCGTCGAACGCCTGGCACGTGGACGACCTCACCATGGAGGACTTCACCACCGAGCCCTCGCCCTCGGGCCGGGTCCTCCAGGTCGGGACGTCCTCCTACGACGAGGACGGGATGCGGGCGGCGAGCATCGCCCTCGGTCGGCTGGAGATCTCCTACATCAGCCCCCGGCGGCTGACCTTCCGCGAGTACGTCTCCCACACCGAGGCGAGCTTCCGGCCGGAGCTGGAGGTCAGGCTCCTGCAGGGATCCCCGCGGCAGACCGACTTCCGGGGGGTCCTGAAGGTCGTCCGCCACCTTGCAGATGCCGCCGGGGGCGAGTACGTAGAGTACGAGGCCTGGGGCCCCCGGCAGCAAGCGAAGTATGTGACCCCGTCCCATCCTGACACGGGCGCCCTTTCCATCACCTGGAACGCCGACCCCGAGGACGACGACTACGACGCGGACTACGCGGACAAGACGATCGGAGAGATCCTGACCTGGTACTTCGACACGTTCAACGAGGACCTCCGGAAGCACCGGGCGGCGCCCAACGGGGACGTCTACGTGGCGGCCGAGCTCGCCCTCCTCGACGTGAAGCCGACGAAGTTCACGATCCGCGGGGACTTCGAGGCGCTTGTCCAGACGCTGATCGGTTTCCAGACCGTGTACGCCTGCCTGATCGACCACGACACCGGCATCTGGCACTTCGTGGACTGGACCGCGTCGCCAGCAAAGGACCTGAGCTTTACCTCCCTCGTGACGCCGGCGAACCAGGTGGACGACGACTCGTCCATGGCCTACACCGCGGTCCTGCTCCGAAGCATCCGCCGGGAGAAGGTGGACTTCCGGGCGAGCACCGAGGACGGCGGCATGGAGCCGGCCTGGTCGAAGGAGCTGGAGAAGTACTACACCCCGTTCCGCTCCCAGCGGTCATCCATCGGGTGCACGGTGAACCAGGTGATCGGCGCACGGATCGTGGAGCTCGCGATCTCCTACGAGCGGGACGAGGTCTACACGAACGAGTGGCAGGGCACGACCTGCCGTTTCATTGGGGGGGACGCGGCAGGGGGAGAGGGGGACACCGGGAAGCTCTTCACGATCGGCTCGAACACCGCGAGCTCCGGTGGTCTCTTCCGGGTGACCCTGACCGCTGACCTTACCACTGCGCCGTCTCCCGGCGACGCAGTCGATCTGACGGACTCCGACGAGTACGTGACCACCGACGAGCCGAACGGGTTCAAGAAGGTCCACAAGTGGTACCGGGTGGCCGATGAGCTGAAGCGGGACCTGTTCAAGAAGTCGTGCACTACGGCCTTCCTGGTCCGGCTGGAGAACAGCAATTCCTCCATCAAGCAGCGGGTCCCCCTCCAGATCGAGTTCGCCATGTCTCCGGGGGTGATCGCAGTGGGCCTGCCCATCGTCACTTTCGGATCGGACACGAAGGGCGCCGCATGCGAGACGCCTGGAGACTACGAGTCGGCCGACCTCGAACTGAATGCCGAGCACTGGAAGACCACCGTCCTCGAGCGGCGGTACCCGACCGCCGGATACCACGGCACGGCGTACTCGACGGACCAGAGCCGGTGGGACGGCGGGGGGCCTCCCCTCCCGACCGACTGGGGCGTGATGCGGGAGATGATCATCGAGGACCCGCACTACACGTCGGAGGATCAGAACGACGACGTGGACGCGCTCCTCGAGTCCTGGCTCCTGCCCCGGTGCTCGAAGCCCTTCGCCGGGCGGCACGCCTACCGTGCCTCTGCGGGGGACGGGGTCGACCGCGACTTCGTGAACTTGAACACCTCGGTGACCTTCTCGTCGACGCGGCGGACCACCGGCTGGGAGAGCGGGGCCTACATCTTTGCCCACTCCGTGACCTACGACTACGGGCAGGAACTGACCGTGCTCGAGCTCGGGAGCGAGGCGACCTTCGAGAACCCCGAGTACGAGCGGCTGCGGGACGGGATCCTCCGGGAGGGGAAGCAGTCGGAGATGGAGCGGCTCCTGGAGACGCTGCGCGACGAGTGGGAGTGCAAGAGAGATGCCTTCGTGAAGGCGGCGCGGGAAGCGATCGGGCCGATCTGCGGATCGCAGGTCCGGGTCCAGACGACGAGGAAGGTCTCCACCTCGGTGACGAAGATCATTCGGGAACTGGAGCGCGAGATCCAGATCCTGAAGGCGAACAAAGACGACGAGGAGGAGATCACCCCGGACCCGATACCGGATCCGGAACCAGAGAGCGAATCCTCTGATGGCGGAGTTCCCGCGGTCCGGGACTCACAGGGCGCCGCCTGGGCTGTGGACTCGGACGGGAACTGGCGGGGGCTCACCCTCTCCGGTGGAGTTGTCGTCACGGGATCCGACGGCTACCCCATCCTGGGCGACCCCGGCACCCCGGCCCGCGGCCCGAAGAGCCACAAGCACTACGTGGCCACGAAGACCGACTGGGACGGGGTCGATGACACCTGGCCGCTCGAGGTGACCCCCCGACTGGACGATCCTCCGATCTGCTACTGGTACGACCCCGGCTCCGGGGAGGCGGGGATCTACCTCGAGGGCGTGCACTACACCGTGGCCGGCTCCACGGTGACGTTCACGGCCCCGCCAGCCGCCAGCCGCCGGACTCACATCCACCTCGAGGTCGAGAACTACCGGGTCCACCGCCAGTGCCGGGCGCGCGTGGACTTCCTTCGGACGGTGGGAGCCTCCGTCTCCGTCCTCGCCGACTGGTCCTGATCCGCTGCATCCCTGGGATCGCCTCCACCCCCGAAGTTTGGGGTGACCTGAGCCTGAGGAGGTGCGCTGCCCATGGACTGGAATCCCGCCGGTGCGAACGACATCACGATCCCGGATGGCGCGGTGGCCGACGCGATCGCGATCTTCCCCGTGATCGAGCTGCTCCGGAAGGGCGGCGCCGATAGCTGCGAGACGTGCCGCCAGGACGTGATCCGGCTGCGGCTCGATCCAAAGCTGGACAGCACCCACGCGGTAGTCCTGAAGCCGCATGGCACGCCCATGGCGGGGACCGTCGCGGTCCCGGGGGACGAGCTCCAGATCCCCGAGGGCTACCGCATCACCGGGGTGAAGGTCTTCTACCGGCCCCACGACCGGATCGCCGCGGAGCACGGCCGGAAGGCCGCGCAGCGCAGGCGCTCGGACCCGGGCGACCCGTACGAGGTTCCGCGGTGGGAGGGGCCGATCGCGGAGTTCGCCCTGCCCGCAGGACGGGCACGGGCCGACGCAGAGCTCAAGGAGGCGAACGCGCGCCTCCGGACGGACCACAGGACGTACTCAGTCCACCCGGCCCACGCCGGAGAGGAGAACTAGGCATGGCAAACTTCATCCACAACAGCTTCCACGAGGCGGTCCTCGACGCCTGGCTCTCGGGGAAGACCCTGAAGATGACGCTGCTCGGCTCCACGTTCGACGGAGACGACGAGGACGTCTACATGAGCGACCCGATCACCCTTGGTGAGCTGTCGGGAGGTTCCTTCTCCGCCGGCCACGGCGGGACCATCAGGAAGACCCTGGCGAACGTCGTCACGACCCTCGACAACCCCAACAACCAGGTGGAGCTCGACTGCGACGACGTCGTCTACACCGCGATCAACGTCGGGACGATCGAGTGGGTGAACGTCCACAAGGCCGGCACGATAGACGACACGGACGCCACCATGATGTTCGAGTACGACGTGAGCCAGGCCACGAACGGCGGGGACATCACGGTCTCCATCAACGCGGAGGGGCTCTACAAGCTCGGCCGCGCGGCAGGCAGCTAGGCCGGTGGAATACCGCGCGGCCGAGAGTCCATCCGAGATCCTCCGGGCGTGTGGGATGGTCTACGACGCGTTCCTGCGTCAAGGGCTCATCCCGCCGGATCCCTCGCGGATCTACGTCCACCACGAGGCGCTCGTCAACCCGGCCTGCGTGGCGGTGGCGCTCGAGGACGACGGGCGGATGGTCGCGACGGCCGGGGGGATCCTCGACGGTCCGGGCGGGCTGCCGCTGGATCGAGAGTATCCGGATGAGATGGCGGTGCTCCGGGCGGTGCTCCGGGCGGGGCACACGGTCGCGGAGTGCGGTGTGATCGCGTCGGACTCGCCGACGAGTCTCCGAACGATGATGGGCGTGATCTCCGTGCTGCTGTCGTGGGGTCGTGAGTTCGGCGCGACGGCGGTGGTCACGAGCTGCCATCCGCACCACGCGACGTTCTACACCCGCGGCTACGGGCTCCGTCAGGTCGGCCCGGAGCGGCACTACGAGAGGCTCTCGGGTGCTCCGGTGGTCATGCTGGCCGGGGTGCTCGCGGAGATGGCGGCGCAGTCTGACCTCCGGGGCGTGCGCCACTGGCGCGAGCACCCGGCGGATCTGTCTCGGCTGATGGAGCCCGCGCGGCTCAGAGAGGTGGCTTAATGGCGACGCAGCAGCTCACCGAAGTACAGCGTACCCTGGTAAACGAAGTGGTCCGTCCGGCCATCGAGTACCTGATCGGAGTGCGGTACAGGCTCGACGCGCTCGTGACGGAACTCGACAACCAGCAGTCTCCGATCACTGCGAGCGCCGATATCCTCGGTGACGGCGCAGGAGGCACGGCCGCACGGACGGACGCTCCGGCCCTGACCGGGACCAACGTCGCGCAACTGCGTACGTTCGTGGCAGGGATGAGGGA
>Ga0100403_1000155_pt1 | contig 62528 bp, 69 predicted proteins | sample CryGeymet201501t_FD_83663 | JGI IMG/M metagenome (GOLD analysis project Ga0100403, IMG submission 83663) | Groundwater microbial communities from Crystal Geyser aquifers in Utah, USA - Crystal Geyser metaG 2015-01t | ecosystem: Environmental > Aquatic > Deep subsurface > Groundwater | place...
AATACGCCTAATAATTCACCATCACTATTAGTTTGTTTTCCATAGTCACGTATATCATCACCAATATAAACAATACGATCATTTTCATAACAAAGTCTACAATATATTTTTCCCCTGTTATTAAGAGTCCACAGACAAGTTTCACAAATTTGTAAATCTCTAAAAGGATAATAGACTACATCCCGACAATCGCATTCATCACCTTTTTCGCGTACAGCATCACAATAAGGCATCGTTGCTAATATAGAAAACTTTCACTATATACACATCGAAAAACTGAATTAAATTAGGCAAAAAAAAAATCAAATTTTTTTACGATGTTCAGCACATAATATTTTTCCATCAAAAGTTTTATAAACATCATCACCAATATATATCACTGAATCATTCTTATAACATTCTTCACAATGTATATATCCAATTCGCATATATTTATCATGACATCGCAAACACATTGTAATATTATTTATTAATACAAAAATTAATATTGAATATTGATTCATATATTTACATATATTTCCTTTATATATAATTGCCTGACACCTTGAGCTCATTTTAATCTTAACTTAGATAATGCTTCGCACCCTTCTAAAAGGGCTATGTTATCAGATCTAAAATTAAAAATATAAAAAAAATATTCAAAAATATTTATTAAATTTTATATTATTATTTTTACCTAGTATGATTAAACTTATAAAATATTTCGAATCATCTATAAAATCCGCTGAATAAAAAATAATTTATTTTTATATAATTTTTTTTGAAAATTTTCCATCCAATTATAAACTTGACCTATTCTATAGTTAGGATGTTAATATATACGATGGATATTAATAAAATTATTAATGATAAAATAAAAAAAATAAAATATTATTTACTTTATTGTAATGCTAATCAATCAGATGAAGAATTTTTTAATTTATTACAAAATACATATATTATGTTAAATGATCTTAAATTAAACACTGCAAATATGAAAAATGAATCTTTAGAATCATTTTATAAATTTTTAAAACAAAAAAAATGTTATCTAAATCAAACTGAAGGAGTATATTATCAGCCTGATGTACTTAATGTATTTAGTGATAGATATGCAGATATTATAAATATGTTTTTAAATCATAAAAAATCTGGCAATAATATATTTTCTATGCTATATTATAGTCGTTTTGATATATATATTGAAAATATTGATGAAGCAATTGAATTGCATAATTATTTTAATAGTAATAATGGAATTAAAGCTGTATAAATTAAAATATACCTAATATTTTATATATCGGATAAATATCTTCTATTATTTTTTTCATATTAGGATCTTTTGTTTTTGAGCATTAGTATAATATTTTGTTATAAGTTCTCATATTCTTGTACAACTTGTATTAATAGATCTAGTTTCATCTTGACAATTTAAAATAATATAACTATATGATCTCATTAATACACTAGATAAATTCTGATAATCTTTACTATCCATTTTACCTATTTTTTAAATTTAGTTTTAATGATTTTTAAAAATAGGTGATTAATTTTAGATAAAAAAAAATATTCAAAAATATTTATTAAATTTTATATTATTATTTTTCAGATTTATATCTAATTCTTGAAAGATAATACATTATATTATTGGTATCCGAATCATATGAATTTTTTACTGTTTTCCAATAATAATTATCTAGTTCATTACCAATAGAATTACAATTATGATTAATATAATTTGGACTCCCATCATCTGCTTTATTTATTGTTTTGTTGCATTCAATAAAAGTATCTAGCATTTTTATATAATGAATAATATTATCATAATTTTGCTTATCCATTTTTATTGTAATAATCACTAAAATGTTTATTTTTGATACATATAAAATATAACAAAAAAATCAAATTTTTTAAAGATAAATTACAATTAAGGTAATAAATCATTTGGTATAATATTACTATCCGGAATAACATTTAATATTTTTTTATTATTAAATCGGGGATAATCAATTGGATATAATATATTGAATCGTTTATGATTAAGTGTACCAAATTGATTAATACTACCATTTGTTTTATTTCCAATTACTATATAACCAAGATCTTGAAAAATAAATGCGATAATTTCACTATAATATTTAGTGTATTGATCAACTAAAATAATAATATTTTTTTTATCAATATCTTCTTTTTGGGTATATTTATAATTTTTATAAGTATATTTATCTTGTATTCGTAATAATAAATTAGTTCTGATTAAATTTGTTTCATAAAAATCCAAATGATCAACTAATCTATCTTTATTGTCAATAAATTCTAGACCTAAATATTTTTCAATGCCTTTCGATAGAAATAATAATGGTAATAACAAAATAAAAATAATAACAGAAGATTCATTTAATCTTAAATCAATAATAATTTTTTTACTGTTATTAGAAAAAATATAATCATAAATACTATTCATATAATTAATTAACTTTGATATTGCGATACAAGTTAAATCATCAAGTAAAAAATCATAATCTGGTATATAAATATATGCATTTTTATATTTATTAATAATACATATCGGATATTGATTAATATTTTTATTCGAATTATACATAAATTCAAAATGTGGATTATTATCTAAATAATATTTATGTATATATTTTAAAAATTGTTCAATACATACAAATTGATTCAATTGAATATCATCTAACTTAATATTTTTATAATAAAAATTATTTAATAAAACTATAATTTCATTTAATTTTTTAACCAAATAAATCCTATCTGGTTCCTGATAAACCATCCCTTTGCGAAACTATATGTGTTTTTAAATAAAAAGGATAATATATATATGAAAAAAAATTTATTCTATTAAAATAAATAATTATTTCGCAAACCTAAGTTTCAATAGATTTTATATTAGTTTTCTTATTAATTGTCAATATATATTCATCTAAATCTGCTTCAATGTCAAATTCTGGTGTATCCGGATCGCAATAATCATGATCAATAAACCATTTAAGAATTATATTAAAATATTGACCATCAATGTTTAATTCCATTAAATTAAATGTATTATTTTGTTCAATAATTTCATTAAATTTTGGTGCCATAACGATGCACTCAGTATTTCTACCTAATTCAACTACATGTATTATATATTCTAAACTATAGAAATCTGATATTTCTAATAAATAAAGATCTCTAATAGATATTTGATATATAGGATCATTTATATCCATCGTTTTGTAATAATTATTGATTAATATTTTTATATCATTTATATAACGACAACGATATTTATCAATAAAAATATTATATATATCAATAATAGTACCTTTAATAGTATATGATTGACATATACAGATATTCATAACATTCGCTCTTCTATTATTTTGAATAATTTCTTGATTATAAAATTTAAATATATCTAAGAATTTATTTTTTTTTTTTTCAGACAAAGTTACATTAATAACAAAATTACGATTATCACTGTTAGTAAAATAAAAATTACTATATTTATATTTTGCGATAATTCTACTATATCCACGTAGTAAATAAGATAAAGTTATATCATTAATATTAATAGTATATATATCATTTAATAATCTAAATATAATAAAGATATGTTCTATTGTATTTGGAAATTTTTGAAATAATCTATAAAAATCTATATTATTTTTAACAAAATACTTATATATTTTATTAAAATTTTTCAATTCTTCTTTTAAAGATATTAATTCAGTAGGTATTTCCATATCCATCTTTATATTGCTTATATTTTTTCAAAAATATAATAATGATAAAATAATTCAAAAAAAAATAATAACATTTTATTCTATATTATTTATGGCAGATTTTATATTAGTTTTTCTATTGATTCTTAATTGACCAGTTTCATTATCATAAGAATCTTTATCACAATATTCTTTAGTAATAAACCATTTTATTATTTCCTGTTCATCGTTTTTCTCTGGATGTGAAAGTTCTTTTTTTAAGTCAATTATAAAACCTTCCTTTATTTTTTTAATAAAATGAGGAGTTAGTCCCAATATGGTTAAATTTCTTTGACCTTTCTCCCAATATATTTTTATAATTTGATTGCAGTTTGGATCATATAAATCTGTACAAATACAATTATTTACATTTGTCAATCTCATTTTATATATTGGATATTTAACTTTTAATCCATTTAAAGTATAATAAATTAATTCTCTAATATCCTTTATATATTCCGGATAATAATAATCGCAAAATATTTCGAATATATTTTTTAATATGCCTACAGTATAAGATCCAAGAATAGTCTTATAATTTAAATTAAAACTATATTCAAATCGGGCACCATTTACATGTCCAGGATTTCCATATAGATCAATATTATAAATATTAAATAGTTCATCTAATTTAATACATTTATTAATTGGTATTACCACAGTACATCTATTAGTTAAACTAAACTCATGTTCATATAAATTTAAATATTTATATTGCAGAACTAATTTAATAAATAATTTACTAAATTTCTTTAACAAATCTATTTCTAATTTGCCAATATCATTTAAACATCGAAATAAGCATATTATATGTGGTATAACATCTGGAAATAATTTAAATAAATCATCAAAGATTATATTAGCTTTTATAAAATATTCATAAATTCTATTAAAATATTTTATTTCAAGTTGCAAACTTAAAAATTCCTTAGGAATTTCAATATCCATCTTTATATGATTTATATTTTGCTGGTACATAATAATAGTAATAAAAAAATTCAAAAAAAAAAATAATAATTTTTAATTGTTCGTCGTGTTTAGGTATTGATTAATCGGTTTCAATTTGTAAACCAGCAGAATTATTATTAAGTTCCTGCATTTCAATTGTTCCATTATCAAGTGAAGTATAATTATTTACACCATGCATTTCATTTATTTTTGTACTATTTTCTTTAATAAATTCTTCTGATTCATTAGATATAATTGATTGTTTTTTACGATCATACCACAATAATAATGGTTGATCCTCTAATATATTTTGTTCGCGAGCAGAATAATATAATAATAAATTCTTGAATTTTTCGTATGGTAATTCTCCATTTGGATGATTTTGTATTGATTGTTTCTCTATTTCTAATTCTCTTAATAATTCTTGATATCGTTTCTGAGTTGTTGAACATTTTGATGATTTATCACTTAATTGGAATAAATCATTTAATGCTGATAAAAAATTTCCTATTAATAAACATATAGCATATATAAGCATAAATATCCATTCATCTTTCTGTTTTACGCCTATTGCAGTTGGTGTAACTAACATCATTACTAATGGTGCCCAGTAAAAAAAGTATTTGAATATATTTAATATATAATATAATATTTTTGTTGTTCTTGCAGCATTTATTAATTGATCTATTTTATTACCTATTTGAGTTTCCCATATTGCCAATGTACTAATTACTTGATCAACATTCATTATTAACTATTTTACAATATATAAAATATGTTAAATATATTATTAGATCTAAATTAAATTTACTTAAATTAAATATATTTTATTCATTTGCACCTTTTGGTTGATCTGGAACATGATCGATTGTCAATATTCTTGTATTTCCATTGTATGAGTCTATTGAATCGCAATATCCATTATTAACAAACCATTCAACTATACGTTGTATAATATTATAGCGATCATTATAACATATATAATAGAAATTAATATTATTGTTGTGTGCTAGTATATTTTTTGCATTCGGATTAAGAATACATATAATACCATTATCATACATAAATAATATAATATTACCATATATCTGATTAACTTTTTGTATTATTTCACCAATTTGATTTTCACTTCTTCTACTCAACAGGTCAGTTTCAATCATTATAATTAATTTTTCGAAATTAAATTCACAATAATTTTTATAAAATATGTTAGCACTTTCTTCTATCATTCGGTCATAATATTTTACATCATATAATTTATGAAGATTATTTAATGATTTTATATAAATTTCGTAAAATATACCTTTAAAAGTATATGCATCTACTTTAAAATTGCTAGAATTATTTATTTTATGGATTAGATTAATATTATATTTTTTTAGAATTTTTTCAATTGTTTCGATATATTTTATTGGAAGATCAATTGCTAATCGGATTGTTTTATCATTATTATATTTATAATAATACACATACCTATATCGAAGAATTCTATTTGCACATTTTCTGAGTAGATCATTAATTATAGTCAACTCTTTTATTTTTTTATATAATTCATTAAATAATCTAAAAAATTCAATTATAATATTAGTCGATTCAGGAAATTTTACAAATAATTTTTGAAATTTAATATCATATTCTGAAAATTTTGTAAATATTCTATTATAATATTCTAATTCATTTTCTAATTTTTGTAATTCTTCCATTATTATATTATTGTATTTTTATATATAGATAATCTATTATAAAATTCAAAAAAAAAAAATCAAAAATTATAATATAATTATTTATCCATTTGCATTTTTTGGTTGATGAGGAATATTATTTATTGTTAATATGCCTGATGCATCGTTATATGAATCAATTGAATCGCAATATCCATTTCTAATGAACCAATCTATTATTACATTATAATTTATCATAGTTGTTGCAGGAATTCTTACTTGATTATTTTCAAAAAGAATATTATTTAAATTTGGATTTATTATACGTATAACGTGCTCTCCGGTAAATATGCTAAGTTCAGGATATAAATTGCTAACATGCGTTAATATTTCATCTATTAAATTATTATCCCGAACAATATTTTTTCTAATATTAATAATATGATCATTTCGATTAGTTAATAGATTTTTATAAAATATATGAGCATGTGATTGTAGTTTTCTATCGTAATATTTATCACAATATGCCTTTTCGATATTATCTAAAGTAACTCCAGTGATAATATATTGTAATGTAGTTGTGTAGTATGTTGTTTCTATTTGAATTTGTTCCAAATTATAATTATTTTTATTTAATATTTTTTCTATTATATTTACGGTTTCTATAGGATATTGAAATTCTATCTTTATTAAATCTGTCGTATAATGATCATAAAATTCTTTAAATTTATATTGCACAAGTATTTTATCAAAAGCATTCAATATAAAATGACGAATATGTTCATTAGTTATCTGTTTATAAATATCATTATATAATTTAAACATATCAAATATATCAGTTTTAAGATTAGGGAACTTAGATAATAGTTTATGTATATTTATTTTATGTATATTTAATACAAGTAATATACTTTCATAGTATTCTAACTGTTCCATTTTTATTATTAAACTTATTACAAATAATTCTCTATAAACAAATTAATAAAAATAAAATTACTAAAAAAAAATTCAAAAAAAAAATAATACTTTAGTACAATTACGATATATTATCAATAGTTAAATTATATGTTTTTTGATTAAATGACTTCCTCGAATTGCAATAACCTCTAGTAACTAATTGATCAATTATTGGATATATTAAATACACTGATTTTATATAACCTAAATTATATACATTATTTTCAGATATCATATCATGAAATAATGGATTCAATATAAATATATAACAATCATTAGATACAACACTTATATTATTCTCCATAATTAAACCACCGGATTGAGTAAATATAATATTATCTGAATATTTTTTAATTACCTCTTGTATTAATAAAGTATCTGACAATGGTATAACTATCCATGAAATAAGATGTTCAGCATCATTTAATGATGAATACCATTGATCAACAACATTTATAGCATTTTCGATTTCAGATGAAATTGATAGATAATAATTCATTTTATTATCTATTATTATATTTACGTTTATAATGTTCACACCTTAGTTTTATATATTTTATTTCGAATATTTTTTATTCAAAATTTTTATTTATCTATTTTTAATTCCGATTTATAATAGGTATAATATTTCTTTAGTCACTGCATTTTTTATATTTGATCCATCATTATAATCATCAATTATATAAATATATTTATCCAATAAAAATATATGTCTTAATTTAGGTAAATTATATAATTCGTTATTTGGAATATTTTTAATAAATTGATTCGATTGCCATAATGGATATTCGGTATATCGAGTTCGAGTTATTAAATACTTAAATATTACCTTAGGATCTGTTTCATGATAATTTACGCCATTATTATAAAAGTAAAACTAAAATAATTCTTCTTGACTCATGTTTTCCATAATTATTAGTAAATAAATATATAAAATATTTTTAGAATTAAAATTAAAAAAAAAATAAAATTATTATATATCAGTATATTACTGATTATTCTGTTATTCCTTTAATTTGTTGTGGTATATTATCAATAGTAAGTTCATTAGTTCGCCTATTATATGATTCCATACTATTACAATATCCTTTTTCAATAAACCATTCAATTATTGGTATATATTCATTATTTCTAATACTAAGACAGTTTATTACAAAAACATTATTAGTTTGGCACATATTTATAAAATTAGGATTTAATATATAAATATAATTATTCATATATTCACCCGATTTTTTGGTAATGATATAATCAGGAAATATATCAATTAAATTATTAAGATTTATTATATCTGTTTTATTAAATCTTATTTCAAGTATTATATCAGAATCCTTTCTATACATCATATAATTTGATAAAAAGATATCAGAACAATCTTGAAGATATCTATCCATATATTCATTATGAAATATTTTTATAGTATTTTCAATCAAGGTACTATTAAGTTGTAATTTAACTTGATTAGATATTCGTGAAAGACTAGATATTTGTATTAGTGATATATTATATTTTTCAAATATATTTCTAATTTGTGTAATTTTTTTTAAAGTAAAATCAACAATATATTTATTAGATAAATTAGAATCAATGTTCATAAATTTAAAATAATTAGAATATTTATACATACATATTATTTCCAAAAATATGTATCTGAATTTATTATATATAGAAATATTACTAAAAGAATTAATGAAATCATTTAATATTCTAAAAATAACAAATATTAATTCTGATATTGTTGGAAATTTTTTAAATAATTTTATAAAATTTATCGAATGATCAATATAATATATATACCTGTTTTTAATCTGAATTAAAAATAGGTTTTAATTCTTCTTTTAAGGATATTAATTCATTTGGAATTTCTTTAATATTTTTCATTATTATATATCACAATCGAATATAGAAAAGATAATACTATCAATATTTATCAATATTTATCAATATAATTATAAATTATTAAGATAAATTTTCAAATTTTTGGTGGACAATTACTACATCCGGGTGGTTTATTTAATGATTTTAAACATTTATCACATATATAAAATTGAGTAATTTGAGTAGTTATTTTATATTTTGGATTATGTGGATTCTTATTTTTACTATATGCACAAAATAATCTGTGGCATTCTATACACTTACTAATAACTGGCATTCTTAATATATATACCTGTTTTTAATCTGAATTAAAAATAGGTTATAATTATATTGATTCAATAAAAAATAATAATAATAATTATTATTATATAAACAATAGCACATTAATCATTAAATATAATAATGACAACAAAATTGAATGTAATGTAATACAACTAGATTTAAAAGATATTTGAACAAAATCAGTAGAATAATTTTGATTTAGAGTTAGTTGAATTAATTTAAGATTAAAAATGGATCTATCCGAAGCACAAAAAGAATTATTAGAAGAGTGTGAAGAAAAAAATCTAGTATGGAATTATGATGATGGTGAAATAAATATAACAGGAGATATTGATATTCTTGTAATAGAATATAACAATCCTGTCATATATAAACCTATACCATGTAAATTATATAAATCATATAATAATAATAAAATAATTTTTATATCAAGTGCAACTCATAAAATAACACGTATAACTCGAAAATTAAATGTTAATTATTCAGATGATATTGATAATATGAATTTTCTACATAATATGCATTATACAGTTATAATAGAAGTACAAGATACCGATAATATGTTATATTTTTACGAAATTATTCAACAACATAATATTAAAGCAGCAGAATAATAATTTGTATAGAAGCATAAAATAAAAAATAATTTGATTTTTTTTTTCTCTAAATTATTTCATGTTCAATACTTATATTAGTCGGCTATCATAGTATCTTGGACTATTAATCATGTCTGATAACATAGCTATATTAGAAGGGTGCGAAGCATTATCTGATAACATAGCCCTATTAGAAGGGTGCGAAGCATTATCTGAAGGCGATTCTAATAATAGATGTCCTTGCCCTAAACATAATATGGAAGAGCACAAACTTTGGATAGAAGATTTCAATCGCTACAATAATATACATTGTCAGAATTGTATTTCAATTAGAAATATGAAAGTAGATATATTAGACCATTATTGCTATGATTGCGATACTTGCTTAAACTGCTGTCTTCATGATAGACCATGCCTATGTATGCACTATCTAATGTGAATATTTTTTTAATTAGTTATTATTTGTGAATTTTTGAAAATTAAAAAAAATAATTTAATAATAAATTTTTTTTACTTAAATTTAAATATAAGTTTAATAATACCAATACCAAGGCCACCATCCCCACCACCATCTTCTTCCATATCTAGGATATCCACCCCATCTTCGGTACCCTCCTCTCCATCTTCTACCTCCTCGATAACCTTCATTCTTCTTCAACAGAGCTAGAGGCAATAGATTAATAGAATTACTATTGTTCATAGCCGACCATAATACCCATATCAGGAAAAGTACAACAAGTACTATAATAATACCAACAATCCAAGCACCCGCATTACCCATTTTAATATAATATAATATATATTATTAAAAATTAATATAACTGAATAAATGAAAATTAAATATCGTATATATTAAATATAAAAAAATATTCTTAAAAAAAATAATAATAAATAAATAAAATATTTTACCAAATCTAATTACACATTTATATGATAACATCAACACAGGTAAATAGTATATAAAATTTTAAATACAATATCAAAAAAAAATATCAAAATATTAAAATTTGATCAATATATTTAGATAATTAAAACTATACCAATATTAAATTATTTTATTATTTTATTATTTTATTATTTTATTTTTTCATTATTTTATTATTTTATTATTTTATTATTTTATTATTTCATTGGCTTCTTTTCCAATTTTTAAATGCAACCAGACTATTATACCAAATAATATTGAAATAATAATACCGGCACAAATTTCTTCATAAATCATTCTAATATAACAATTCCAGTTTAAGACGATATAAAATTCGACTTATCGGTATATAACTTTTATCGTAAATAAAAATCAAAAAAAAAATAATATTATTTAAAATATTTTATGAACATTTAACCTATTTAATCTTGTTTAAAAAAATAATAATAATATACTGAAAAAAAATAATAATATACTGAAAAAAAATAATAATACGGTTTACACCAAATAAATAAGTATTTAGATTAACCAATCATTCTTAAATCCTTTCTTGATAATTTCAACTAGATTATTAATTTCATTTAGCCATATTTCTTTATAAATATTTGGTCTCGATAAATATTCTAATTGTTCTTTATATTTTTTTATTTTTTCATATCTTGGTTGTGTTGATTCAGATCGTAATTGACTAAATGTTAAACTTTCTAAATATTTATAATTTGCAAATTCTTTAATATTATTTATTTTTAAATAATTTAACATTTTATTTAAATCCATATTTGGATAAGTTTGTTTAATAATATTTATATATTTCTTATATTCACTATTAGCACCACTAGGATTATCTAGTATTTCATAAGTTTGTTCTATTAATCGCGTCATAAAAGTTAATTCACCATCATTAATAAATTCTCTTGGTGGATTATTTATATAATTAATATTTAATCTGTCAAATTTATTATCTGATAAAATTTTATTAACAGCATTATTTGACAAACCTTTTTCTGTTAATCTATATTTTTCACAATTAGTAATATAATTAATAATATTTTCTTCTCGCATTATTTTCAATTTCAACAATTCCATATTACGTATTATACGCATTTTATAATATTGTTCGCGAACTGGAAACCATCTTTCAATTACTTCCATATAATCCTTGCATTCAACGACATTCTGATTTGATATATCAATAAGATTAATAAAATCATGTAAACAAACACGCAAATTAAGATATAATTCTAAATCTGTAAACTTAGGATCATTTTTTTGTGGTAATTGATTTTCCCATCCATTTTCCATTGTTATTAGAATATTTAATCGACCATCTGGTAACTCACCATAATCGAAACAATCAACAATTAATTGTTTACGCTTAACTGGTTCATTATTCTTAGTTTTCGTAGTAGTTTTAGTATTTTGTACAACTTCAATATCATTTTTAATCATTGAATGTTGTGTATATTCATAATCACTTTGGTCATCTAATTTATTAGAGTTATCTATATTATTTTTATTTTGTTTTGTAGTAGATTTGCGTTTAGTTTTCTTACCAACATTAGCTAATTTTGCTATATCTTTTATTTTGGTTTTCTCATTTGTATATGATGTTAAATATGTTTTATATACAGATGTCCATACACCAATAGGTAATTCTGTAACTCTAATAGTATTTTTATCAACAATTTCATATGTACCAAGAGAATATGTAAATAATTTATCACTTTTATTTTTATAAGCTTCATAATCATCTTCAGTAATTTCAATATCAATAATATTAGTTTGATTTAAATTGCTATTATTATTAACCTTCTTTTTATTATTTTTTGGTTGTTTAGCATTTTTATTTATTTTTGATTCGGTATTATCAATTTCTTTTTCTAATTTTGCTATTTCATTATCCAGAAATTTATCATATTCAATATCTTCTTGATATAATTTCGATGAATATTTAAATATACCATTATATAAGTGTTTACTTGGTGGTATATTTCTATTTTTAATTTCAGTACCATTAATCATTTTTTTAACAATATTAATAACTTTATTATGATCTCTTGCATATATTTCAATTTTCCAAGCATGAGCTACAGTTTTATAATTTTCAAGTACAGTTAATGGTAATATTGGAACAAAATATTTTGGTTCAGCTATTTGATTCTCAATTATTTCATGTTCCAATAATGGTAAATCATCTGTCGGAAATAATGCATCAAATAATTTCTTATTAAACATACCAGTAATATATCTAACTTGTGCATGATCTTTACCACCAACAGTTCGAGTACCCCATTGTCCACGAGCAATTAATGGAGGAAAATACTTTTTACCAACAAAATATTGACCAGAATGTAATATTGCCTCATAAATTGACATTTCACCATGATGATATGCCGATATTTCTGCTGCTTTCGCACCAATATTAGCAACTTTATATTCTTGATCTTCTTTATTAAATATTTTTCTATATGAACCTAATAATTTACCACCAACATTATTTTGACCATCCATTAATTTTAATAATTTTCTTTTAATATTATCAAATTGAAATTCTCTAACATAAATTTCTAAAAATGTAGATATTTTTATTTTTCGATTTTTATATAATAATAATTCTTCATCTGTAAAATCACGAATTGGTTTACATAATTCTTGTCTATGTAATGTCCTTGTTTCTTTTGTTTTACCATAAAATATTTCGATATTTTTAAATGCATTATCATCCAATAAGAAAGTTAATGTTTTTTGATCGAAATTTTCAAACATATGTTCATTAAATTCATCTTCATGTGATCCTAAACCCTTGTAAAACTTAACATCATAACCATTAGGTATTCTATTATGTTTAATATGTTCTAAATAATCACTTTCACGTTCAAATGACCAATATTTATCTATTTTAATAGTTTTAGATGCCTTTTTCGGTTTAATTCTTATTTGAGGTGTTTCAAATGATCTAATTACACCATGTTTAATTAAATTAGGCCAACATCTAATAATAAATGTTAAAAATAATCCTTTAATATTAAATCCATCTAAATCTTGATCTGTTGCAAGAATAACATATCTATATGTTAATGATGCTAAATCTTTCGGATCTTCATAAGTTTTATTGACATCCAAATTCATAATAATAATAAAAGATTGAAAGAATACATTTTCATTTATTACTTTATCTTGAATATATAATACTTGACTATTTATATCACTATCTACAGTATTTATATGTTTTACACGATTATAAGTATTCATAATAACACCTCTCGATGTTAAAGTACCGCAATATTCATATGATAGTTTTTTATTAATACCAATTTTTATTAATTTTTCAGCACTATCTCCTTCCAATATAAATAACATTGATTTTTCTTTATTTCCACGTTTATTTAAATGTGTTGCTGGAGTATATTTATCACTCAATATTTTACCATTCTTCTTTTTTGATTGTAAACTACTAATAGTATCAGCAAATATAGATTCAGTTAATGGTTCAATTAATGAATTAAGACCACGTTCACTAATTTCATAATTTTTTAATAAATCTTTATTAAATTTCATTTTATCTTTAACTTGTCCAATAAAATCAGCATCCATAACAGTACCAAAACAACAAATCACTAAAAATTTCTTAATATTTTGTTTAGTAACCATTGATGGATCTGGTATTTTAGATCTGATTTGATTTTCACAATGCGCACAGATAATATCTACTAAATATTTCATTAATTCATTATCTTTAACATGTACACCATTAATTATAGACATTTCTATAAATTTATTCACCTTACCTGTTTGTAATAGAGTAAATCCTTTCTTTTGCACACCAATTATCAATTTTAAGTTTAATAATTCAGGATTATTATAACCAATATCAGTTCCAATATATTTCATAGCAAGTGGAATATGATGTAAAACATTAAATTTATTCATAAAATTATTAATATCCGGATTAATTTGTATATTATTAGTTTCACCATTTTCATTAATCATAGAATATATACATTTAACTGATGGTGCTTTTTGTAATTTAATTATATTTAAAAATAATGAACATTGATAGAATCGCAAAAATATCCATCGATGTAATGATTTATAAATATCTATCGAATATTTTTTAAATTGACTATCTTCATAATTAATTCTAAACATAATTTTTGTATAACATATATCTTTTTTATTTGCTTTTTCGATAATCGGTTCATTAATATTTAATTCACCTTTTTTATTTTTATCAAATCTTTGTTTATATAATAAATTACCATCATTATTTTCGATTTCAGCATATTTAGATAAAAACATAACACCTTTAACACCCATACCATTAGTTCCACCTGTTATACTATATTTATCTACTGTAGTATGTTTACCTGTTCTCATCATACTAAATAATGCTTCAACTAAATATTTATTATCGAATTTCTGCATTTTAATATTAGGTATACCATAACCAGTATTATATATTGTAAATTCTCCATTTCTACTATCAAAAGTAACATTAAAATCTGTTAAATATTTCTGTTGACAATTATTAATGGTTAATTGTTGTGAAGTTCGTTTATTACTACAATCCATTGCATGATCACAGACATTAACCATAACTTCATCAAAACATTTTAACATTGAATCTATAACTTGTAATTCAGTTAATACAACTCTACTATAATCATTTTCAAATACAATATGTTTATCATTGGAAATCTTATGAGATCCCATAATAGCATTTTTATTCTTTACATGTGTTTCATCGCTAATTTGATCATAAATATCATCATTTGTCAACATTTTTGATAATAAAAATTAATCTAAATATAAAATTTAATTAAGATAATAGATTATTCTAAATTATTATTATTATAAAATTTTATAATTTTTATTCAAAAAAAAATAAGTATAAAAATATAACTAATTATCTTCAATACGTTTTATATTATATTTATTATAATTAATTAAATATTCAATTTCTTCTAAAGTATATTTTGTAAATATTTCATAAATCGTAATTATTATTTTTGCAATATCTGACTGTTTTTCTAACCAATATTGTGATTTTTCCATATTAGACATCATACATATAAAATTGAATGTCATACTCATTTGATGTAATTTTTTGTATTCATTAGATTCTTTAAATTCATTAGATTCATTAAGTTCATTAGATTCTTTAAATTCATTAGATTCATTAAGTTCATTAGATTCATTAGGTTCATTAGATTCAGGAAGATATTCAATTAATCCATTTGAATTTAAATAATTTAGTTCAGTTAAATAATTTAATATAATTTTACAGGTATTTGAAGGTGAACATTTGCAATAATAAAAACTAGAAAATTTACAATATATAATTTGATAATTAGTTTTATATAATTCTATATCTTTTGGTAATAATTCATGTAAATAATAATCTAATATTATATTTATATCTTCCGGTATTAATGTATCATATTTTATATCAATAATATTTTTTTGTATATCAATAATAATTTGTTGCATTTTTAATATTACTATACTTTATATAATTAATTTTATATAATTAATTTTATAAAATATTCAAAAAAAAAATAAAATTATTAATCAAACTTTACCGTACATGGATTAATATTATGTTCAATCAAATATTGTATGATAGTATTTTGTGGAACAGATTTATAGAATTTAAAAATAATATAAACTAATTTCTCAATTTCAAAATTTGATATAGTTTTTTGACTACTACCCATACATTTTGATATATTAACAGATTTTAAATAATGATAAATATAACTTTTCATCAAATCTATACCTTCATATTGATAATTACTCTGAAGGATTATATATTTTATTCTATCCATCCATATATATATAATAACAAAGTGCAATAAAATAGTATTAAAATCGGGTAATATTATATTTAAAGATTGCCATTTGGAAGGATGGATACAATTATTAAATGGATTTTCATAATCTTTTCCAAGATTTAATATTTCATCAATTAAATTAAATGATGAATCTGGTGTAATATACTGAGCCATAATGATAAAATATACAGAATTAAATTAGAAGAAAAAAAATTCAAAAATTTAATTTTTAGAGAATTAAATATTTAGGTTTAATTTTCTTCTATTTCACCATCTTCTTCATTTTGCATATCATCATCATCATCACTTTGTTTTCTTTTAATTCGACGTACCATTTCGACTACTTTATTATTATCATCTTTGCCATATTTTTTATACAAAAAGATACCAACACAAATGAGAACTAAAAACAAAACAACAATAATAATACAAATAATAATTTTTTTAGTATTTTTTTTATCTGCACTACCTATTACATTTTGGAATCTACCCTTAACTTTGTTCCAAACACCACCTGTTTGTTGTGAATTATCAACTACTTCCATTTTTAATATATTTTAAATGATATACATATACTGGATTACTTAATATTTTCTGTATAACTTTAGATATTAAGTTAGTAATATATAAATATAAATAATAGAATTATAATAAAAATTTAATCGGAAAACTACAAATATATAAAAGTAAAAAAAAACAAATAGAAAAATAATTAATCAAAAAAAAACCTAATAGAATGTTTCAGCAAAATAATGAATATAGAGCAGTAAAAAAATTTGAATTTTATAACAATAATTTCATATAAATTAAAGTATATAATATTAATAACTTATTAAAAAACTAACATTAAAATGGGCGAGTTTTATCCAATCCAGAAGGCTAGTGTAAATGAAATTGGCACCGAAATTTTGCAAAAAACATTCGATTCCGAATTGACAACATATAAGGAAGAGTTGTATAAGCTTGATCCAAGACATGCTACAATTGAAGATTTGAAGACAAAGACAGCTAATGGAAAACCATCTGTTAAGCAATTGAATACTGAAATTAAGAAGCTTCAAACTGCATTAACAAGTGGTAAAGTAACTGATGAAGCTGAAAAAGCAACAATGACTGCTAGATTGGCAGAAGTTCAGAAAGAATTAGCTGAAACTGAAACTGCTAGAACAAGTTATGATGAAAATCTAAAGGCATTGAAAGCATTGAAAACTGAAGTATATAAGGATGTACATAGTAAATTTAGACAAAGTACTGAGGAATATCGAAATAAGATTAAACCATTGAAAATCCAGATGCGAACTCATGAAACAACATTTAAGGCACTTGATGGAAAACCACAATTGACACCTCAAGAGAAACGTCAAAAGGAGGTAATCCCGAGACAAATGACTCAATTGAAGACTCAATTGGAAACTCTTCAAAATGAATATCAAAACAAAAATGCGTTGATGCTAAATTTGACAAAGAGTAATCGGGATAAACCATCATTTAACAGTGTAACAATTCCACTATCAATAATTGGTGAGGATATGATGCGTCAAATGCTAGAAAAGATGGTAGAGCGATATGAAGCCGAAAATCGTAATGAAAATTCAGAAGGAAAGGATATTTCTAGAAAGTTTTCATTGAATGATTTCTTGCATACTGATTTTACTGATCTTGAAATTTGGCCATTGATTCAACATTCTGTTGTAATTGCAAATATTAAACCATATTTAGATGAAAATGTAGAGGAAGTTAATTATAATCGTGAGCATAAGAATGATGAGAATAAGGTACCATTTGAACGTACTACTCATCTACCAAATACTCATGTATTTGAAGGTATTAAGACTTATATTATGGCAAAAATGTTGAATTCAACTGGTAAATATAAGACTGCAAAGGTAGGAACTAAGAAGGCAGTAACTGAAGATGAAAATAATACTGGTTTGCCACTACCAAAGTTTGATAAGGAGGTATTTACTGTACTTTCAGCAGTTTTGGTAGAATTTTATGAACGTGTATTTAATCAATTGAAGACATTGAATGAATATAAATCTAAGAAGCAAATTAAATATCAAGCTGTTTATATTATTTTGAACAATGTACTATCATTTGCAAATAGAACATATTCACTATTGGATAACATGGATAAACTAGTTGAAGAACGAATTGAATTGAGTAAGAAAAAGACAAAGGAAACCTAAATATAAAACTGAATTTAAAATAGGTAAATAAAATTATTTTTTTTTTATGAAAATTGAAAAATTGAAAAATGAAAAAATAAAAAATTGAAAAATAAAAAAAATGAAAAAATGAAAAATTGAAAAATTGAAAAATTGAAAAATTGAAAAATTGAAAAAATGAAAAATTGAAAAAATAAAAATTTTAAAAAATGAAAAATAAAAAAAAAATAAGCGAATAAATAATTTAATATTTATTTTTTTTATCAATTATTTTTTTTTTATAAATATATAACCAAACTAATTTCAAAACTTTCCTGAAAAAAGTATATAGTAAATTAAATTAAATATAAAATAAAAATGTTAGGTGGATCTATTCTCGGAGGTGCTAGACGTAAAGTCAGAAGCGCATACAAAAAGAAGTCTAAGAGTGCTGGAGCCAAAAAGAAAAGTGGTGTAAAGCGAAGAAGACCAGCAGGAGCCAAGAAAACTGGAGTAAAGAGACGAAGAACTGTTCATAGACGTACTGCTAAGAAATCTGTATTGGGCGGAAAGAGAAGAAAGAGAACTACTGCCAAGGGTAAGAAAAGAACTACTAAACGAAGAACTACTAGAAAGTAAATCTTTAATAACCTATTTTAAGCCTAAGTTTAAAATATGTTAAAATAAGTAAAAAAAAATATTAAAATTTATTTATTTTTTTTTTTGAATATTTTATCAATAAATATTTTAACATTTAGTGAACTAAATCATAGATTCGCATATAACATTTATAATATAAAAGAATTAAAAGAAAAATTAGACAAATATTTAATAAATCATCAAGTTAAATCAGCAATCGAAAATTAATATAATTAAGATATTTTTGGATTTGATTTTAAACATATTTAAAATTAAGTTAATTATTAATCGATAAACTTTTATAATAAATTATTCTCGATATTGCATACAGTTTGATATACAAGAAAATATAATATTATTTTTGAATGATTATTGTGGTGAATTTTACAAAATATCATATAAAATGAATAATGAATCTTTGGATTTATCATGGAATTTAGGTACTAATTCTTTAGCAATACATAAACGATATAATAAATAGCAAATGATTGCTACAGAACCTAACATAGATAAAAAAACATTATTTTATAATATATTTAGATGAAATTTATGTATCAAATTGGGTTTCAGTAATAAATATTTATGATATAAATGGATTGAAAGAAGTATTAGATGAAAATTTATTAGGTCATCAAGTAAAATCAGCAATCGAAAATTAATATAATTTTATTTTTTTTTGATTTATTTTTGTCTAATTTTAAACATATTTAAAATTAAGTTTAAGTTAATGATTAATCAAAATGATTATTGAATATTTTTTAACATTTGAAATAGATATATTTAAATTTTTATATGATTATTGTGGTCAACCCGATCATGATTGTGATTTAAATGATAAAATACATATAACAATTTGGAAATCAAACGATAAACATTTATCGTTATCAAAAATGAGTTGTTTACAATTTCTTAAAATTACTAATATTGATGATAATATTGAAGATAAATCAAATATATGTATATGGTTAAAGTATGGGGAACCAGATAATGAATATTTAAATTATATTTGTAATATCGATGAATTAAAAAAAATATTAGATGAAAATTTATTAGGTCATCAAGTTAAATCAGTAGAAAAGATTAGTGATTAAATTTTGCATTGAATATTTATTTTTTTATTTTATTTTCATAAATTAATATGAATGCATTTGTATAATGCTTAAAATTATTAACATTAGAGACTGATGTATCATTAAAACAATAATAATTATCATCTCTTTTGCCAATACAAAAATAATGACCACCATTCAATGATCCATTATGTAATACTTGAGCAACCAATTGATATTCGATACCAAAATCATTAAAAGTTTCGGGATATTCGATTAAACATTGTTTATTATAATTATCATACTTATTAAATACAATACATAATACAGGTGGTAAATGTTTTAATAATGTTGTAATTTGAACATCTTTAGAATTACATTTATCACATTTATAATCTTTTTGTTGACTAATATCACCAGCTAAATTTTGTAAGAATGTTTTATTATAGTCAAACATATTAACAAAATTATTTTTATCCATTTTAATATCATCATTATTACAATTATTACAATGAATAGTTCTTTGATAGCGTATGTTAAATATAGATTGTAATTGATTTAAATCAATAAGATATGATAATGATAATAATGAACAATCTTGAGAATTTCCAAAATCAGCTAATCCACCATTTTTCTGAACCATATTCCTTAATATAGCATTTAATATAATACCATAATTTTCTACTGATTTACTATTATTTTGTAGTGCGTATTCATTTTGTGATGAGTGATTATTATTATTTTGTAATGTATGATTGAAATATTTATTAACAATATTAATTAAATTATTTATAAAATCATTTGGTTCAATTTTTTTTTGTTTTAAACCATGAGTTAATAAAATAATAAAAACATCTGATGATAACAGTGATTGAATAAGTGAATTAAAATAACATACACTACCTGAATTATGTAATCCAAAAGGTACAATCATGTTTCAATAATTTATTAAACAATTAATATATATATATATATAATATATTTTAATAAACATAAATTCAAAATTCTTTTAATTAATTTATATTAAAATCTAATGATGATATCTGCTGAGAAATTATCAATAATATTTACAAATTTTATTATTATATCATTAGTATTAATATTCATAGCATTATTAACGGATTTCTTAATCGATGATTATTTAAAACTTCGAAATAAAAGTTGGCCAAATACAATATATATCATAATAACTGGATTATTAGGAGGATTAATTGGTTCAATAATAATAGAATTAGTTGATTTAAAAATGCTAACAACCGAAGAAAAAAATTATGAAAAAATAAAATCATTTTTCGCTAAATAAACCTATTTTAAAACTGATTTTAAAATAGGTAAATATAATTTTTTTTGCAATCGACTAAACTTAAGTATAGTAATAGTCTAAAAATGTTTGAAAAAGAAAATCGTTCGGCATAGTTATATTGTTTTTGATATTATTTGACTACCTAATTAACTTAAACAAATAATAGTTTATATTTTGCGAAATTTTTATCTTTTATAGAATTTTTAAAAAATCTTAGATAATATTTTGTACCACTAATATAAGTGTACTATATTTTATATCTAATTATTTTTATGATAAAAAAAATAAAAATGAAACTTTCAGATTTTGAAAGAAAAAGATTTCTTAAAAGATTTATTGCTACATTAATTATTATTATTTTAACTAGTTTATTTATTACTGCTATTTATAATATTCTTAGACATAAATCTACAGATGACCATATTACCAAATTGAAATATAAAATAAGTCTTAATACTGTTATTGATGTTGTTATTACTACCGCAATTGCTAGTACACTATCTAGTTTAATTATTACATATTTAGATGTGTATCTAATAGATGGAACATTTATAAAAAATTAAATGATTGCAGATTTTATTTTATTACTATTTTGTATTACTTCTTCAATTTCATTAATTATTTTAATATTATTAGAGTTATCAATATGATAAATAGGATTAATTTCTTTTATTTCATCTATAAAAGTTTTTCTTAATTCGTCAATTATATTATATTTTAAATCACTATTCACTATAAATGAATATATTAGTTGTTTTATTTTATTATAATATTTATAATTGTTCGATATAGGATATGGTTCAAAATAATTAATAATTTCAATTATTTGTATTCTATCATCAAATGTATTAGTATCTGTTAATATTTCAGGCATATTATTAATAATATATTTAATATATTTATAAGTATTTTTATGATGTAAATCTCCTCGAATTAAAAAATTTTCAAATAATTCATCAATTTCATTTGATCCATATGACATATGTCTAGAATATATTATAGAATTATCATTATTTATTGCATATTCAAAATATGTTTGAAATACTTCTGGATCACAATTTGAACAACAATAAATAAATGGTGTTTCTTGATTACTTGTTAATTTATAATGTGCATTGATATTATGTTTATGAATATAATTTAATGCATATTTAAATACATCAATAGAACTACTAAAACATATTTTATGGAAATTAGTTATATATACCTTTTCAGATAGATAATCTATTGTAAAAAAGTCATCAATTCCATCAATTTTTTTATTTATTTCTATTCTATCTATCAATTCTGTGATAGTTATTGTTTTAAAATCAATACTGTTTGAATTCTTAAGTTTTGCTAAAATTATATCAATAGTTGCCATTATTACCTAAATCACTTTGATTTTGATTTAGGTTATAATTATAAAATTTATAAACATTATTCAAAAAAAAATTATTCATATTATTTTATTCTAAATTTGCAGATTTAACATCATTATTATCTTTTATATTTTTTAACCTATTAATTATTTCTTCATTTATTATAATATAATTTTGTTCAGTATTATTTTCTATAATTTTTTCTATAATTTCTTCTATTATTTTAACTTTATCATCATGATCTTTAATATATAAAAATATCATATTTTTAATTTTTTCTAAATATAATTTATTTTCTATATCTTTCTCACTTAATTTTGTATCGTGAAAATGATTTGTCATTTGATAACTAATATTTTCTAATATAATAATAATATTAGAAATACTATTACCATGATAATCATATATGATATACTCAGGAAATTCTTCTATCATGTATTCAAGATACTTATAAGTACGTTTATTGTTTATTGTTTTATTATAATCAGTAAATAACCTCTCTATTTCACTACCATTGTAAGCTTTTCTATAAAATAATGAATCTTTATAATTTTCTTTGAGAAAATTAAAATATATATTAAATATTTCATCACTATCATTTAAACAACATCTTATAAATGGACTTGTTACAGATACATAAAATCCATGTATATCGGGACAAGTTTTATTAACATAATCTAAAATAAAATTGAATATTTCTATATCTTTGCAGTAACGACATGTATCAAGAAAATTAGTAATTGAAAATGAATAATTTAATTCATGTCGTTCTTTCGAAAAATAATCATCTTTTCCATCGATTGCTTTATTTTCTTCAATATCTTTCTGTAATTGTTCAATAGTTAAATTATCAAAAATTATACCCTTTACTGCTTTATATTGTTTTCTGGTACTCATTTTTAATTATTTATTTTAACTAAAATAGTATCAGATCTATTTTAGGTTAAAAAATTCAAAAAAAATATTACATATTTTAATTATATTCTATAGCCGATTTGACTCTGCAACTACTTCGGATAATATCTTCAATTTCATTAAGTATTTCTGAACTAATTGTTAAATTTTCTCTGTGATAATTTTTCAATTTATCAATAATATCATGTTTAAGATTACTATTAACAATAAATGAATATATTAATTTTTTAATTTTTATAAAATATTTATTATCATCTAAAGTCTTATCTGATTTAAAATAACTAATTACTTTTAATATTTGCATTTCATTATTAGTTTTATTTGTATACATTAATATTTCTGGTAAATTATTAACAATATATTTCAAATATTTGTATGTATTTTTTTGATATTTATTTATACTAAATCTTAAACTATTATGCTCTATACTAATGAAAAAATTTTCAAATAATGCATCAAATTCATTTCTTGTCGTATAATCTTTGGCGAATAATATTGATACATCCTTCTCAATAACATAATTAAAATATAAGCTGAAAACTTCATATGATGATGAATTCCAACAACAATATGTAAATGGTGTTTCACCATTACTATCAATAATATAATGAGCATTAGGATTATTTTTATCTATATAATCTAAAATATATTTAAATAAATCTATATTGCAAAACATACAAGCTCTATGAAAATTAGTACATTCAATACTGAGCAATGTAAAAGTTTGCGTAAAAAAGTTATCAATTCCGTCAATTTCTTTATTTAGTTTTATTTTTTCTTCTAATTTTTCAATCGTAATATTAGAAAAATTAATATCTCTATAAATTTTCAATTTTTGTTTTAAAATTTCTAAATCATTCATTTTGACCAATATTTATTATATTAATTGGTAAGTACTTAATTCTAAAAATTTATTCAAAAAAAATATCTATTTATATATCTTAATAATAAAAATAGGTTTAGTTTATTGCAGATTTTATATCTGAATTATTTAATATATCTTTAAGTTTATTTATAAATCTTTCATCAATATCACCAGAATGAACTTCTATTATATTATTTATAATATTTATCCTTTCATTTTGATTTTTTATAAAATAATAAATTAATTTTTCTATTTTTTGTAAATATTTTATATCTTCAGATGCTAATCTTTGGTCATTGTACGATTTCCTGATATGAATTAATAAATCAACTATAATTAAATTGGTAGTATATTCAATCTGAAATAAATAGTCATGATGTTCATTAATTATATATTTCAAATAATTATATACACGTTTATAATTTTTTGTTAATAATAAAACTAATTCTGATGGAGTATCAATATATTCTAATTTAAATAGTAAATTTTTATTATAATTTTTTAGAAAATCAAAATATGTATAAAATATATCATCATTATTAGTTAAACATACTTCCATAAATATAGTATATTGACTAATTCCTTTATCATGTATATCAGGATTATTCATATTTACATAATCTAGGACAAATTCAAATATTTCTATATTATTACTTTTAGTACATACTCTCATAAAATTAGTTGTAGAACTATAACTTATATTACCATAAGTTCCTTTAATTACTTTGGTAAAATAATCATCTATACCATCAATAGCTTTATTTTCTTCTATATCATTTATTAATTGTGTTATTGTTAAATTTTCAAATCTAATCGGCTTAACACGTTTATCATTTTCAATTGATTGATCCATTTTAAATACCTATTTAAAATTTAGATTTTATATAAATTTAATATAAATATAATATAAATTTAATATAAATAATTCAAAAAAAAAATATTTATTTATGTGTCTTAATAATAAAAATCTGTTTAGTTTATATTATTTTATTTGTTTAAGAAATTTCTCATAAATTTTAATATATTTATCGATAGCTTCAATCAATAATTTAATAATAGTTTCATGATTAGAATAACTAACAATAAATTCACAAGTTCTATTATCTGAATTAACTTTATTATCAATAAAAGGAATAATAATCTTTTTATCTTCTGCATGTTCATATAATGCTCTTTTAATTAAATTCGAAATAGTATAGGTTTCATTATAAAAATTAACAATAAATAAAGAATTTTCATTTTCAATAGTAAATAATTTATTATTCTCATTTTTTTTGTTTTCAATAATAACTTTATATTCTTCTAATTTATTTATAATATGTTGAATAGCCATTTTAAATAATTCTTTAACTGGTATAGTACCATTACTTTGGAAGAAACATTCATAATCATTATATTCAGTAATATGAGCATCATCAATAAGTTCATTATTAATAATTTTTTGACCAAATTTACAACATGAATTAAATAATGCATTTTCATAACCATAACCTTCAATAACTTCTGCTTCAATTTTTAATGATTTAGTGGAGCCTAAAATGCATAATTTATCAAAATAATCAGCATATTCTCTAATATTATATTTGGTATTATGGAAATGATATGAACTGATATAAATAGGGAATGAATTCTTATTAATATAATCAATAATAAATACAGTACCAACTGGTATATCATTCTTTAGTGGTATTTGATTAATATTCAATTTTAATTCTTCATAAAATATTTTATTTTCAGATGTAACAATAGATTTGCATAACAATCTTTTTTGTGGTATATGTTTCAATATAGTATGTCTAATAGCAGTAGTATGGCAATCATGTGCATTATATAACCTAAATGTACCTAATGAAAATGGATTAATGATATGACTTTCATTTTTATCATATTTTTTGTATTGTTCTGAATAATCATCTTCAAAAAATTCAATAATTTCAAGTTTAGGATCAGTCATTATAATTTAATTTTGTTAAATTAAAATACAAAATAACGCTATAATTATTTATATTTTTAACCTATTTTAAAATTAAAATTAAAATTTATATATTATTTTGTTAATTTAAAAAATCAAAAATAAAAATAAAATTTAATAAAATATAATATAATTTAATAAAAATAATAGTATTGGAATTTATTTAACTTATTATAAATTTAGTTTTAAATAGGTAATAAATAGGTAAATTGATCAAATTAAATAAAAATGCAATCTGTCAGTATAATAATAATACAAAATAAGAAATATAAAAGTGAATATGAAAAATCATTAAAATTATTACGTGGAATAGAAAAGAATATTGAAACAATAAATAGAAAAGGATATAATTTAAAATTTAATATATTAAAATCTATAAATGATCGTGTTAAAACAACATTGCAAAAGAATAATATACGTGGTTTACCATGTGTCTATATATCGCGAAATGATAATTATAGTACAATAAATGAAGGAATAGGCCGATTATTAATGCCAAATTTAATATTAAATAGAAAAAAACAAGTACATTTTGCCGATCAACATCAACAATATAATATACCGCGAAATAATAAAATGAAGGAGAATGATATGCAAAATGGAATGAATGGTAATAATATGTATATAAATAGTGCTGCAGCACAATTACAACAAATTGAAGATATGTCATATCAAAATTATGCTATGCAATTTGCAAATATGGAAAGTGATGATATGTCTCGTGAAAATGAAGAAAAACAATTTAATGAAGATGTAACCAAACGAATGGAATCATCTCGGCAACATCGAGAGCAATATAAATCACAAAATCGACGACATAATAAGAAAAGTCACGCGAACACATCCGATCAACATTCTGACCGATATGATCCAGTTTCAGATAACCAAGATGAGGAAATAGGAAAATTTAATCCATTTAGTACTGATAATATGTCTGATGATACATTTATGCAAGATAATATTGACGAATATTTTGCTCAAATGGCAGTACGTGCAAATGGTAAATAACTATGGGGAGCACCCCATCCGCGCAAATAACTACCGCGAACCATTTTCTTTGAAAAAAAAAATCAGTCTATATATATAAGCAAATAAAATTATTTTAAAAAAATAATTAATTCGCCTAAACATTCTCCAAAATATTTTTTTTTTCAATTTTTTATTTTTTATTTTTTCAATTTTTCAATTTTTCACTTATTTTAAAACTGAATTTAAAATAGGTTTTCAATTAAAAAAAAAATAAAATTATATTTTCAATTGATGAATTCAATTTATGCTAATTTCTTTTTCTGATATTTTTTATATCCCCATACTCCAAGTGCAATAACCATAATAATAACAATAATGAGAAAGATGATAAAGATTAACATCATCATCATATTATTCGTACTCGATCCACATCCTGTATTTTGAGCTACTACACTATCATATGTTCCGGATGGTGTAGTACTTCCGTTAATATTATACTGTACTAACATTTTAGATGCATAACCATTAGGTGGTACACCATACAAGATAGTATTTGGATTACTTGGGTCATTCGAACTAATATATCCTCTATCATATATAGCTGATGATACTAAATTATATATGACGGAATATGTTATTGCATTAGAATCTGGAACATTCACAGTATCAACAGGCAATATATTAAATTTCCACATAACACTACTCAATGAACTATAATTAGGATCAGTTGTGTCATAACTAGCACTATTTGGATCTGCAACAGCAAACACACAAGTATAACAGTCTGGAAATAAATTACTAATTGTATTCGAAAGATTAATTGTATTAGTATTACTTGCCACTGAACCAACTAATGTATTTGATGAATTATATACATTAATTGGATAATTTTCAAATACTGTATTATTAACATCATAATAATACCAAGTAATCTTATAATTATATGGGTCAGACATTTTCAATCTATTATTATTAATTTAACTATTATTTAAAATTTCATAAAAAAATATGAAATATATATTTATATGTGTATATTTATGTGTTTGAAAAAAAAATAATAATTAAATAATAATTAAAAATATTAATATTTAATTAAATATTAATCTTGTACAATTCCCTTATATATTAATGGTACATTTATTCTTCTGGCTGGTATTTGAACATCAACTGTTCTAACAGTAGTAGTCGCAGTAGTAAATGGAGTACCATCAATACCATTAAGTGAAAAATTATCTGCATCAATAACTGTAATAGTAATGGGACTACTACCAACTAATAAATCACTTAATGCTCTATCTGCTCCGATGAATGCAAATGTTACTTGCATACCAGTTATTAAACCATGATTTGTATAATTTAATACTAAGGGATTTGCACCAGGTAATACCAATAATGCACCATATAATATATCAGGTAAAAGAGTTATTGGAGCATCTCTATTTTCAAATCTAATAGTAAAATTAGATAAGAATGTTTGTGGCATATTAAATTTATAACTTTTTTCTGCTTGGTATAACCATTTATTGACATCTACAACAGGTATAACCGTTGAACCAATTGGTCTAAATTTTATATGAAATCTATTCAACATATGATTACCATATGAATCATGTTGTAATTCAAGAATTAATAATCTAATTTCTGAATATTCTGGTTGAAATATTCCAGTTGTGTTTGGAAATTCTAAGATACCAGCTTCCAATTCAACTATATTACGTGGAAATTGATATGAATACAATGATTGATTTTGTGTTATTTCTTGTTCGATTGTAAACTGTAATGTTCCAGGAAGTGGATTTTGTTGTTGTACTTTATCATATGAATCACAATCATAATGATAATCATACCTTTTTAGTTTTTGAGAACTTTTACCATAAATTTGATATGCTTCTGATAATTTACCTTTATCATTTGAAAAAAATGCATTATCAGAAGTATATTCATCCATATTATATGGTTCCCGTTGTAATAATTCGGGATCATCAAGAGTATAATCAACTCTATAATCTTTTTGGCATATTGGTTTATGATTTCTATAATCATTACAATTTCTATCATTATTTACTCGTTTTGCTTTAAGATTTTCATAATTAGATCTACTTTCAAATCCAGTATTACTAGCATATTGATATTTCGGTGGATAATAACAATCAGTTGGTATTTTAGGTGGAACTTTACAATTAGAATTTTTATTATTATTATTTCGATTATTATTATTTCGATTATTATTATTATTTCGGTTATTATTATTTTGATAACTCATTTTTAAAATAAAACAAAATGAATAATTATAACAAAATGAATAATTATAATAAAATATATTTATATATATATTAATTGTTAAAAATTATATTATTGATAAAAAATTTGAATATTTATTTAAATCTAAAATAGTATCAGATCTATTTTAGGTTGATAAAAATGGAAAATAATAATCAAAATGGTATTCAAAATGATAAACAAAATAAAATGAATGATTTAGTATGCGAAATTTATGATGAAATTGAATATCTCACATATATAAATAGTATTTATAATGAAACCAATAATTTATATGAAAAAATGAATTTATTAAGAGATTTAATTGATAAAAATAATAAATGTAATAAAAAGAATTAAACTTATTAAGAAAATTTTTTTGATTTTTTGTTTTGTAAAATTATTAATATAAAAAATATTTTGGATTTAAACATGGAAAGTACTAAATTTAAATTAGATAGTATAACAGAATGTATTAAATATAATGAACAAAATAATTGTTTTCATTATATAAAGTACCATCAAGATGGAGATTATTATCTCGTTACTGGTTATCAAATAAAAAGATTAATTGAAGACAATAAATTGATTGATGAATATAATGAGACATATAATCATGTTAAAAATTGTGAAGATATATTTATTCCTCGTAATTATGAAATATTAAAGAAAACTAATACAAAAAATAATAATCATATTACTTCAGTAATCGATATTATTAATATATCTGATTTAATTATTGAAATTAAAGATTATATTGGCGCAGATTGCTGGGAAATTTATATTAGAAATATGACTCATGTAATTACAAAATCATACTATAATTCTAGACAATATAATGCGACAATAAATCAATATTATTCTAAAATAAATGAAGATATTAATAAGTTAAAAGAAGTTATACATAGAGGTAGCCAATCAAATACAGGAAACAATTTCGATACTATAGCTAGATTACAGAAAAATATGGAAATTATTAAAAAAATGAATGATGAAAATGAAAATCGTAGTAAATGGTATTGTAAAAAATATATATTAGAACAATTAGATTATTTATTTATTAATGGAGAACCAAATGGCCATGAATTATGTATTATTATGGGATGTAAAAATTTTATGGATGTATTTATCAAACCAATTAATAAAACTCAATATGTAATTAATATTATTTATTATAATAATTCATATGGAGAGTTGGTAAATATAAAAAAATAAATTAGTAAATATAAAAAAATAAATTAGTAAATATAAAAATAATAATAAATTTAATTTTTTTTTTATAAATTTATTTCTGATAATATAATTTATAATATTGTAAAGAATAATCATTAAATAATACATAATAAAATAATAATGATGTCGTCTAATGCTTTAACTGTAAATGGTGATATTTCATCAGGTCATGGTCAATTTGGTAATACTATACAGATTGTAACTGCAGCAAATTTAGTACATAAACCACCTATAGATTTTGATAGATATTATAATAATTATATTATATTTCCAACTGCTGCAATTGATTTTACATTAGCACCGATATCATCCGCAGATGATGATGTTCCTTATGGGCATAATATAAATTTAGTAAATATTGGAAATTTTCCAATAACAGTAAAAAATAATGTTGGTACAACTGTTGTTGTATTATCTGAAAATGGTGCGATGGTAAAATTAATGACAATATTAAGTACGGGTAATTGGCAAAATATATTATTTAATGATCAATTAAATTCATCAAGGATTTCACAAGGTGCGGTATTGCAAGTCTATACATTACCTACAACGTGTGAAGCTGGTACTATTATCAAAATAGTTGGTGATGGTTCAGGTGGATGGCAAATCGCACAAAATGCGGGACAAACTATTAATTCTTCTACTGCAAGTACTACTACAGGTGTTGGCGGAACATTATCATCAACTAATAGATATGATTCAGTTGAATTAGTATGTACTATTATTGATACTAATTTTACAGTTGCTAATTTTTCCGGCGTACTAGCATATGTATAAATTATCTATTATAATTTTTATATTTTTCATATATTTTTAAAATCCGTTTTTATTTTATAAAATTTTCAAATCAAAAAAATAATAATAATATAATATTATTAGTGCATTAACTCAGATAATGTAGTATTATATTCTGAGAGATATTTACATTTACGAGATAAAATAGTTAATGGATGGCAATTATAACATCGTGGTTTATAAATTTCATCACCACCAACTTCAATATTGCTATTTGAATTAGAATTATTTAAATTCAAATCGCATAATTTTTCATAATTATAAGTAGTTTTTTCTGTATAATACGCATCATTTGTACATTTGCATATAGCATGTAATTCAATAACATTTTGATATGTAATTAATGATACACATTCCGCAATATTTTTGAAAGGTTTCATAAGAAAATCACTATTTAATGCGGTAACATAAATATTTTTTCTATTATAATATTTTTTTATAAATTCTACTATATCACTAAAGAAATGACCTTCATCTATATAAATAGTATTAATATTATTTAAATCATTTATATCCATTAAATTTTTGACTTGTAATATATGATCCTTAAATGCATTAAATGTTTCATGTGTGCTATCAGCAATAGTTTTATGAGAATATATATTATTATCATTAGTATATCTATCATCAATTTTTGCTTTTATAATTATAAATTTTTCATTTTTAATTGCAGAATGTTCAACTAGATTTTTTAATTTTTTAGTTTTTCCTGCCCACATACATCCCAATATAAATTGACATTTATAATTGTTTATCATGTTAAATATATTTATGTATATTTATTGTATAAACTTTATCAAATTTATTTTATAATATATCAAGTAGAATTATGATTGAAAAAAAATAATTGAAAAAAAAATACGAATAAAAATATATTTTTTAGCCAAATGTATTTTCAGATTCAATATCTATATATAAAAATCCATCTTCTCCTTTTTCTTTATCATATATTTCAGCAACTAATGTAGATGGCGAAAATACTTTATTATTAATAAAAATATATATTGCAAATGTAGATTTAATATTTTCGCGAAATTTACTAATAGTACTATCTAATCTACATTCATTACTGATTAATGCTTTATATTTAATTTTATCTGTTAATTTTTTTTCATCTATGTATTGCTGAAGATTCTTACCGATATTAAAAATAACTGGTATTCTATCTGGATATTGTTGCGTTATTCTGTTATACATAACAGTTCTTTTAAATATATCATTTTCTTGTATAAATTTGGACATATTTATATTTCGTATATTTATAAATAATTAATAGTTTAGAGTATGTAAATACAATAAAAATATTATAAAATATTTTATTGCACAAATAAACTTCCTATCCTATTATTATAAAATAATTAAATATATAGATTAAATAATTTGAATTTTAGTTTAGTTTAATATAATAACCTAAACACGACTAACAATTTTGATTCAAACAAAGTGAGTAATAAAAATAAGGATAATTAAAATGAATATACTATTATTTACATTTCATTATTATATATTTAGCGTTATTTATACAACATTTCATTATTATATAATTAAACCATATTTGAAAAAAATAAATGTAAAATATAATAATAATTTTGCTGACAATATATCCAATAGTGAAAATCAAATTGAACGAAATTATATTATGGTAGATAAATATGAAATAATTATAACATTATTAATAGATACATTATGCGATTTAAAATATAAAATACTATTAATAGCACCTATTTATTTGCCAATATTAATAATAAAAGATATTATCTTTATTATTATGACAATTTATCAATATAGCAAGAATAAAAATAATATTAGAAAAAAAAATTACTGAATTAAATTAATTTACTATAATATAAATATTTTCTAAATCGAATTATAATTTGATTTGGAGTATAAATGGATTTAATCGAATTATGTCGAATAAGTTCATCATATAAAGAAATATTAAAATATATAGAAAATGGTGCTGATGTAAATTTTATTGATGAATATGGGTATACACCATTATTTTATCAATGTATGTATTGTAATACAGTCGATGTAATAGAATTGTTAATATCACATAATGCAAATGTAAATTTTAAAACACAATTAGGAACATCACCATTAAATTATGCATGTGTATATGAAGCACCAAATGAAGTAATTGAATGTTTAATTCATAATAATGCAAATATAACAGATGTTATAAGTCATAAAAATTATAAAGGATTAAATAATAATATAAAAGAATTATTAAATAGTTATCAATTTCAAAATGTAAAATCTGCAATTAGTGAATGATTTAATATCTTACTTAAATTTAGATAAATTTTTTGATTTTTTTTTAACTAATTTATTTGATCAGAAGTAAATAATACAATGAACGTAAGAAAGAATAGCAGTATTATAATTGATTTATATGAAGTTAATGAAGAAAATTACCATTTCATAGTAGAATTATTAGATAAATGTGAATTTATATGGGAAATACAGTTTAAGGAATATCTTAAAATACAATCTGATGATATATATGAATTAGTTTTAAGTAAAATACTAAAATATTATCCAAATATATATGATGGATATATTGATCGATCATATAAGGATTCTACTAAACTAAATTATTTTTGTAATACATTAACAGTAGATAAATTCATTCAGGTATATCCTATAATCGAGGAAATATTTATGCGAAATATTGATCTTCAAGATCAATATTTTGATAATATAATAATACATGATTTATTTTATAATAATTATGAAACTGAAGATTTACAAAAATTATTACAATTTTTCATAGATAAAGGATTAACAAAATATTTGTTAAAAACGAATAATCGACGTAATAATGCATTTGATATATGCTTCTATAAAAATATAAATATCTTTGATATTATGATTAAAAATAATATTTCTATCGATGGTAATATCAATAAAACAAACATAATAAGCTGGATACAGCAACAAGATATTAAATTAATTATGAATATTATATGTCAATCAAAATATAAAAATCAAATATATGAAATAATATTATCAACGAAAAGAAATATATCATGTTATTCATATAGTGAAGAAGACAGTAAAAAAATACTAAATAAATTTAAGTTAATACAAGAATTAAAAGATAGTTCAGTAAAAAGTGCAACTGAATAATAAACCTAAATTAATTTTTAATATATTTTTTTTTATGTTCTAGTTTCAAACCAGATATTATCTTCATTAAGATCGCAGTAATCTCTCCACCAATAATTAGTGACTTGTTTATTAATATTATATTTGTTAAGTTTAGCATTTCTTTTCCGTCTAGCTCTATGTAAATCACTACCAACAACAATATCATTATAATATTTTTTGTTACCCATATTATATGCCCGGATTAAACCACCTGGATCGACTGCTAATCTTCTAGGTGTAATTAAATTATATTTACAAGGGGATACTAACTTATTATGTAATTCATCTGTCGTTTCAAGTCTAACATCGCCATATTTATTGACAAGTGCTTCATCATATTCAACATAATTATATAGATCTGGATTATTCCAACATTGCATATCAGCATTATAGAAATTATTTAACATACAATTTTTACAATTAGGATTATCACAGGTAATTTTTTTGAGTGATTTTGGGCATAGATAAGGATTTAAAGTGTTAATACAATCTGTTGGACAAGGTGTATCATTAAGAAATTTAAAATCCCAATGCGGTTTATTAGGTATTTTTTTACAATCCCGTAATTCATGTGGTACAAATTCTGGTGATTTAATAGGTTCTGGACAAAATTCATAAATCGGTTTAATATCTGCTAATTGTTCAAATGAAGCACCATCATTATAATCATATTTTTTTGCCCAATAAACTTTATTATCACCATCTTGAGCATTTTCATAACCTTCATTTAAACCTAAATTGGAATCATTCGAATTGAGATTATTTTTATCAAAAAATTTAGCAAGTTTATTATAAGCTAATATTTTATTAATATCAATTTTATTATTATTTTTGCAGATAACACTTATAACTGGAACTGCAGTAATAACTAATATGGTTAGTGTACTAAAGAATATACTATCCATTGTATCCATACTTTGGAACGTTCCATTAGTTTCTTTATAAAGATATATAACATATATAAATATACATAATAAATATACTGCAATTAATAATGCCCACCAAAATAAATCCATTATATTTTGATACAATTAATAACAAATAGTAAATAAAAATAATACCAAACAAAATATATATATTATATGTATATTAAAATTTTACAAATTTTATTATTTTTTTTATAGATCATTGCTGTACTATTTTCTTTAACCGAAAAAAAGTATGTTATATTATATGTAAAAAAAATAATTTCAGAAAAATAAATAATTCGCGGGAACCGAAATTAAAAAAATATTTTTCAATTTTTTATTTTTCAATTTTTCAATTTTTAAATTTTTTATTTTTTATTTTTTGATTTTTAAATTTTTTAATTTTTCATTTTTTCAATTTTTCAATTTTTTAATTTTTTAATTTTTCATTTTTTCATTTTTTCAATTTTTTAATTTTTCATTTTTTCAATTTTTCAATTTTTTAATTTTTCATTTTTTTAATTTTTCATTTTTTCAATTTTTTGATTTTATTTATTTTCTTTTTTATATTTTTTCGCATATTTTTAAAATCAGTTTTGAAATAGGGTTTTATTTCTTATTTCTGTATTTATTCGAAATAGATATAATATAAGTTATTTTTATAATATTTTTTATATCTTAATTTGATATTAAATTTAAACAAATGAAATGAATGAAATGAATGAAATGAATGAAATGACTGAAATTAGTGAAATAAATGATAAATTATATACAAAATATATAACAAATCGTAATCGAGAAGTTTTATTGGATGAAAATTCAGAATGTATTGATGATATAAATAATTTTAATATTCAATTAAAAATTCATCAATTAGCTGCTATAAAATGTATGGATATTATTGAATCGGAACCATATAAGGAGCATATGAAAACGGATATATTTACTATAGATAATGAGAATTATTCTGTGGATTATAAACAAATTGAAATATGTGATGAAAGTTATTTAGCAATCAAAACAGGATATGGTAAAACATTAACAATGTTAGGGTTAATTGAATATACTAAAGATAGAAGTATTATTACAGTTGATAGAGATTTATTAGTGAATATGGATTGGAATACAAATGGATATAATTTACGGTATCATAAAATTCAAAGTACTTATACAATAAATGAATTTAATGGTGTTAACTTAATAATTACACCAAATGAAATAGTATATCAATGGGAAGATGAATTAAAAAAAACCGGATTAAAATATAAAATATTCAAACCTAAACAACGAACTAGTCATATGGAAGCATTAAAAAAAAATATTAATGATTATGATTGTATAGTGTGTTGTTTATCACAATTTCAACATTTTTGTAAAATTATTAAAAATATCTCATTTAAACGAATTATAATAGATGAAATTGATTCAATTAAACTTCCAAATATGAAATTTCAAGATCAATATAATTGTGGTCATTTATGGCTTATAACGGCAACACCACCAAAAATTGCAACAGTTCCAATTATTAAAAAATTATATAAACATATAAGTCGTAATGAAACATATAAAATTGTATGTAATGAAGAATATTTAGAAAAAAGTATTAATATTCCAAATTCTTATATATTTTTATATTATGTACAAGAATCACAAATTGTCAAATTTATGATTGATAACGATATTTTAAAAGAATATATATCTATGATACAAACAGGTAATATTAATGGTGTACTAAAAAGAATGAATATTAAAAAACAAACTACTAATGATATTTTTAATAATCTAAAATGTGATATTGATAACAAAATTTTATTAAAACTTAATAAAATTCGTAAAAATACTATTTTATTATGTAATCAAGTATTACTTATGCTTCAATGGGAACTCCAGTTAAATAATGAACAATATCAAGAAATTTATGAAAAATTAAATAAATATTATCAAACTATCAATCAAATATATTGTAATGAAAATATCAATGGAATGAATAATATATTATTATCTGCCATAACTGAAATAATTGATATAATATTATATATTTTCAATCTTAATTCTGATCTATCAAAAAAAGATGCAAACGAAATAAGTAAAGTAAATCTAATATGTAATAATGATATAAAAAAGAAAATAAATAAAATTATAAATCAAAAAAATAAAATAATAAAATTACTATCGGACAACGAAAATATTAAAAATAGAATAGAAAATCGTTTAAATGATAACTGTCCTATTTGTTTAAGTGAATTAAATAATCCAGTTATTGTACCATGTTGTAATAATGCATTTTGTAGTTTATGTATATATGAAACACAAGTTCATACATCTAAATGTCCATTTTGCCGAAAAGAAATTAAAATAAACTTATTATCATATATTGAAGAATCTAATTCAGAAGAAATTTCTAATACTCAAACTGAAAATAATAAAATGGTATTTTCAAGAGAAAATATATTAATATATTTATTAAAATTATTATTATTCCAAGATAGTATTAATATCAATTATCTGACAAAAATTAATAAAGAAAAAATTCACAATACAAAATATAATAAAATTTCAATTAATAAATTTACGATCGATGGTAACCTATTAATAAATGATATAAATCAACAATATAATTTTCATAAAGAAATTATAACCAAAGAAACGAATAAGAAAATATTGGAAAAATGTACAAACAATAAAATATTAATATACATTGATGATATTGAAAATATTCCGTTTGTGGAACAATTAATTAATGAATTACCTGTAAAATATTATAGTTTAGATAATTATACAGCAAAAAATATAAAAATGATAGAAGAATGGAAAAAAAATAAAATAGATATACTTATTTTGAGTGCTAAACATCATGGTGCAGGTTTAAATTTACATAATGCTACAGATACAATAATATATAATACTATGTCTAAGGATGATAAAATAAATCAAGATTTAATAACACAAATTAAGGGAAGAAGTCACCGAATCAATACTAAACATTTAACTCGAATTCATATCCTAAAATAATAATATTACAAATACGACGAAAAATTAAAAATTAATATAATATATTTTGTTAATATAATCAATTAAAAAATAAATATATAATATATTCTATAAAATATTTCGATTCAGATTATTATTGATTATCATAACAAAATAATATTTAAAAATGAGTAAGGGAGGTAAAGTAAAAATTTCTAAAATAAAAAGTAAATTATTTGATACTGAATGTTTCGAACATATATTGCAACAAATTAGTGGTCAAGATGATGAAAATAGTTTGCATAATATATCAATCATATATGAGCAATATGATAAATATGAAGGAACTCTAAAAACATTTGTATGTACATCAATTCGATTTGCTTATATTTTCAAACAATATAATACATTAAAGAAATTTTATAATAATTTATTGAATATGAATGGATATTTAATTGGTGAACAAAAGCGATTATTTTCATTCGATCGATCTAAATTACATAAAGTAGATGTAATAATGTCTGAACCGCAAAATTTAGTAGAATTAAAATCGCATTATAAAAATCTTAAACAATCGCAATTAATTCAGGTATATATTACTATCTGTGCTAATTTAGTTAGAAATGGATTGCATCAATGTACATCTCCCGAGCAAGTATTAAAGATGGTTAAAAATGGTACTTTAACTACAATTGAACCATTTGCAAATATTAATCAGTATAATATTAAGGATGAAACCGGAACAGATGTATTTAAAAACTTAAATTATATATATTTATTGGATAATAAATGTCCATTAGAACATGGTACAAAATTATTGATCGCAGAATATTTAATTGAGTTATTTAATACATCTAAACATATTCATGAACTATATTCATCACCTGATATTGATATTGATCAAATATTTCCAATGATTATTGATCAATTAAAGATGTTCAGTAAAGAATTGAAAGGATGTAAAAATGCAATTAAGATAATTGAAAATTCTTCTGAATTATTTAAGAATAATTTTTCATCATATTATAAAGGATTTGTTCAATCAAATAATCCAATGTCAATCGCAGAGAATTTCTTACAAGACGTATTAGAAGATGTCAGTGACGATACAAATATGAATACTGTATTCGAATTGCGCAAATTGATAGCATTTATTAAACGCAAAATAAATAATAAAATGTCGAAGAGTGGAATGGAACCACCTAAAATGGTATCTGAAATGTTAGATAAGGTCGAAAGTGCATTTAATGATTTTAATGATATACTAACAAAAAAAGAATCATATTCCAAAGAAGAATTACAAACGAAACAAAATGAAATTATCGGTGTATTTGGAGTAAATTTTACCGAATTAAGTAATGAAATTCAACAAATGAATATGACCACTACCACAACAACAACATCTACTACTAATACAGGTATACCGGATGATATTAATAGTGAAGATGATAGTGAAAGTGAATAAATTTTAAAAAATTATCTTAGTTTAAATTAGGTAAAAAAAAAAAATAAAAATAAAAATAAAAATAAATTTTAAAATTACGCAAAATATTTTTTTTCATATCTGGCTGAATATTTATTCCATTCTTTATATTTGAGTAACAATGTTTGAATATAGAGTTTAAATTTATTTTGGTGTACTTCATTAAATCTAGTCCAGGAATCTCGAATTAAATTAATCATATGACGAATAAGTTCTTCAGTTTGTTCTTGAGTACCTTCAATAATATATTTTTCATAATTATATTCATATAAAAATTGTATTTTTTCATCAAGAATAGGTTGTTCAAACTTATTTATATAAGGTCCTGTTTCTTTAATTAGTAAATCATTGCTATTATAACCATCAATAATTGTTAATATTTCTTGTACTCTTATGATATGTCTATTTCCTTTATTATATTTTTCTATCAATTTAAATATTCTTTTCAAATTTTTATTATATATTTTTTCTATTCTTTGAATCTTATCTATCAATCTATTCTTTGCGGGATCCATAATATATTTTTAATAATAAAATGATTATATAATGATAATGAAATAATTTTAAGATTTTTTTAATTTTAATTAATATAATTGGTTAAATTTTAAATTATCAGAATAAATAGTTATATAATAATATTTATATATAATTAAAATTGAGATAATTTATTACCCCATAATAAATATTACGATTTATTACCCCATAATAAATATTACGATTTATTATGGGTGATGAAGATATATAGTTACCGACATGATATAATAATATATATTAATATAGTAAAGTTATTTAATATTGATATAAAAGATTCAATAAATGATCAAGTTTGTAATATACAAATAATACATATTAATCAATTAAAAAAATATTATGAAAATCAGTTAAAAAAAATAGATGATGTAAATATTAAAGAAATTTATCATATATTATTGAATGATTTAAATAGTATCTATTTTGTGATTAAAAAGGATAATTATTTATTTAAAACACAAATTGAATATTATATAATGAAACAACTTTCGGATAATAATGGACAAAATGAACGAAATAAATACATTATACCAATTATTGGATATGATCCTAATATTGGTATAATAATGCCATATTCTGGTATAAATTTATTACAATTAATAAAATTATGTCGTACATATGAATATAAATTGGTAAAACCGCAAATATATAATATATTATATCAAATATGTAAAGGATTAAGTTATATACATCGAAATAATATAATACATGGTGATATTAAATCATCTAATATATTAATAAATTGTTCTGTTAATAATAAACTAAATGTGAAAATATGTGATTTTGGATTATCAACAACAAAATCAAATTATGATAATTCTCCATATTTGATATATACAGAAATTTATAGACCTCCAGAATGTTGGTTATTTATAACAGATAATATAAATATGGTTGATTTTACAAGTGATATATGGCCGTTAGGTATAATAATGATTGAATTATTTAAATGTTATTCATTACATGATAAAAAATGTGATGATATTAAAAATGGTAGATTTATTGATAAAATATTTTGTATAAATGATTATTATTGTCATTTAAGTGGTTTAATATTTTCATCAAATTATATTAATTTTCTGGGTAGTTCAATTTGGCAACATATAAATAATAAAATTATTGAACATGAAAAACAATCAGGATATATATTCAATAATAATTATGGATTTTTGCGAAATCAGCAATTAATATCTCAAAAATTATCAAATATAGGATTTGATCAAGATGATATTAATATATTAAATCGAATAACTGATTTCGATCCATCAAATCGTATACAATTAATTGATTTAATGAAATTTTTAAAGCAATATAAAGATTAATTTTTTTTTTGAATTTTTTATTCAGATTTTTGTGTATTGCACGTTTTACCGATATATGCTATATTTCACCTATATTTGTTATATATCATCGATTTCTGTTAAAATGACCTACTATGATTTTAATTCATTTGGATATATTCGACATCTCAAAGAGTATATTAAAATAATATATCCTTTATTTACTCGAAACAATGCAAATCGTACAATAATATCAGTTGGTTCGGGAGATGGGCGACGTGAAAAACAACTACTCGAAAAATTTGGCACCCCAATAATCGGTATTGATCCTATAATAGATAAAGATATTAAATTTTATCAAAAACCAGAATACAAAAATATAGAAGAATTAATAAATAAAAAACAAAATATTATAGCAAATTGCGATATTATTTTGTTTTGGCCTTCACCTAATGATACAGGTAATGATTATGATTATAAAGCAATTAAAGATTTGCAGCCAACACAAATATTCATTGTATATGCATCATGTGGTGCATCTGGTGGGACATTATTACAATCCCGAATTAATTATCTATTTGATAATGAAAATATTCAATATTCCAATATGAAAAAATCTCAGAGGGATGATAAATTTATATATAATATAATCGCACATTATCGGAAGATAATTACAAAAGATTATTTTGGAGTACCAGATGATGTATCTTATGATATTTTATTACTTAGTAAATTCTCTAAAATAACTTATGATCAAGATATTATTAATAAACTACCGGATAGTTCAAAAACTGGTGAAAATAATTGCATAATATCATAAACAAACCGCGGAACAATTTGTATTTTAAAAATTTTTCAGAATATATTTATATATGATGAAAAAAATATTTATAAAATAATTAATTATTTCGCGAACAACTTTATAACTCACATTATAACCAGCATTTTAATCCTTGTTTTGACTTCTTTTTTCATCAAATAATATTATTTATTTATATTTATTTTGCTATTTTCTGATGTAATATAACATGTAATCCATTATCATAGGAATTATTACAACAACATATTAATTTATTTATGTTACAATTTTGACATATTTTATTTATTTCACATTTACAACAATTAACACATACATTACATTCTGGACAAATATCTGATATATCAAGTAAGGGTAAACCCTTACAAACCCATTTAGTCATATCAGATATATCAGGCTCTTTACAAGAGTGCGTTGCAATATCTGATATCTTAGGCTCTTTACAAGAGTGCGTTGCAATATCTGATATCTTAGGCTCTTTACAAGAGTGCGTTGCAATATCTGATATCTTAGGCTCTTTACAAGAGTGCGTTGCAATATCTGAATATAAATCATTTTTTTTATTATTTATATCTAATATCAATCCACATCCACATTTAAATAATATATTATAATCATAACATATTTCATGCGCATATAAATTTTGATTATGAAATTTAATAAATTTTGAATTTTCTAATGGTAATTTACATACAAAACAAATTATATCAGACATAAGAATCTAAATAATAATAATTATAACAAGTAATAAATTTGAATATTTATAGTACTATAACATAATTTTAAAATTCAAAATTTAATAATAATTATTCAAAAATGCAAAATACTGATTGGATTCAATATCATAATTTATTAGAACAAGATAGATGGTTAGAACAATGTTCTAGTGTCATAAATAAAAATGGTTATATTGCATTTTGGGGTAAAAATAAAGAGTTTGGATTTTTATCTAATTGGTATAGATCTAATATGATATATAGAACATATAATAATGAATTGGAAATAATTAGTGAGATTGAATTTAATTGTGTTGAACAATGGATAATGTATCAAAAAGCGATATTATTTAATGATTTGACAATTGCTAGTAAAATATTGGAAACGAAAGAACCAAGAATACAAAAACAATTGGGAAGATCAATCAATAATTTTAATGAAGATATATGGAATAAACATAAATATAAAATATTATATGATGGATTGAAATTAAAATTTGAGCAAAATGATAAACTACATAATCTTCTAAGAAATACCGAAAATAAGATATTAATAGAAGCAAGTCCATATGATAGTATATATGGTGTCGGTATGTCAGCTAATGATCCAAATATTAGTAATCCACAAAAATGGAAAGGTTTAAATATGTTAGGCCGTGCATTAATGGATATTAGAAAAAATCTCCAATAACCTATTTATGTATTTTCTATAATGAATTATTAAAAATATAAATAAATTAAAAAAATTTGATTTTTTTTTATAAATAATTTATTGATCGGATTGTACTTCAGATTTTTCAAAAATTAGAAAAATATAAAATGGAACTAGATGAACAAACAAAACAAGTATTAGAAAATGGTAATTTTACACTTAATGATATTGATACAATCCAAAAATTTTTCTTAATGATAAAAGAACAAAAAGATATTTCCAAACAAGAAATAATAAAAAAAATAGAATTTATTTTAGATAATATTATTTTAACTGATTGGATATTTTCTATTTATAACCCATTTATCATGTATATTGCTGAACATGAGATATATCTTAACATTATTTTCGATAATCCTAAACGTTTTGCATTATCATATAAAAATACTAGTAATTCATCTATAATTAACTCGAAATATGTAAATCTAGCTAATATAACAGAAGAAATGTTAATATTAGGCTTAAAAAAAAATCATATTAATTATGATTATTTTAGAAGAATAATAGAACATAATTATCCAAATAAAATGATGATATCTGATAAATTTATGAATAAAATAATAAATTTCTGCAATTCTGGTCAGATTAATATTAAAAATGTTGAGTATATTTTCGAAAATTATATCTTAAATATAAATAATCTCGATTTTTGTGTTGGATTATTCTGTAATGCCAAAATAACTAATGACTATATTAAATATTATAAGTTGCATATAATTTCATTTCTTCAATATTGTATAATGTATAAGAATCAGTTTAGTCAGTTTAATCAAACAATTGCAGATTATAATATTGAATTATCTCATGAATTTCAATCACTTTATGATAATATGATACTATTTTATACTGATCTTACAAATATAAAAAATAATTTAACCGAAGAAAATTCTATTAAATGGATTAAAGATGGTGTTAAACTATTCGAAACTTCAAATTTACTTAATAAATCAGATTTAAACGAAATAAAATGTAATACTAATAATGATAATACTACTAATGATCAATTACCATTGATAGAATATTATGAAAATGGAATAAAAAAAAGTGAAAAATATTATAAAGGTGATAAATTACATCGTGAAAATGATTTACCGGCATGGATAGAATATTATGAAAATGGAATAAAAAAAAGTGAAAAATATTATAAAGGTGATAAATTACATCGTGAAAATGATTTACCTGCATTTATAAGATATTTCGAAAATCAAAAGATAATGTATGAAAGTTATTATATTAAAGGTAAACGACATCGTGATAATAATTTACCTGCTATTATTGAATATAATGAAAATAATACATTAAAATACAAACAATATTATAAAAATAATGTATTGGTTCGACAAACCAAATAATTGAAAATTAAATTAAAATTTTAAAATATATTATTATTTTTTTTGTGTGGTTAGTTTTTCGACTAACAATTTATGTAATGGATTTTTTTCTGCTAATAATTCATATGAATCAATTTTAGAATTATAGGAATATATATCATATCCTGAAACCGTATTAGGATTTTTTTTATAATATAATTTAATTTCATTTTTATTTTCATCAAAAATAGTTATTTCACTTACTTCTATTTCCTGTTCAATTTTTTCTGAACATGGATCAGCACTATTCATATCAGTAATAAATGTATCATATGGATTTTTATCAATATCATGTGTAAATAATTGTGAATTATTTGGTAAGCATATTTTACATTCAATTTTTTGCAAATCTGGATCATCTGGAAATAATTCATGCAATAAATGGCATTCAATACTAACTTCTTTAAGCATATCATAAAATTGATTATCAAGATATCTATGATTCATTGACATTGTATATATATCTTCATCTGTAGTTGTTTTAGACAGATTTGGAGACAATTTAATATTTTCTGGATAAACCGATAAAAATACATATAATTGATAATTTCTATCTTTTTCTGGTAAATCTAAATCTGCTTCATATCTAATACCACGATGTTTAAATTGATCTTCCAACATTGGAACCCAATATGGTTCCATCATAATACCATATCGTGTATTTTTCAGATCTAAACCAAGTGCACCTGAAATAGTCATTAATAATAGTTGTATATAATCACCGTTTTTATTTTTAGGATGATTATAAATCATAAGTATTTTTTCAAGTATTTTAGAATCTAATGAACCATCAATAATCGCGAAACGTTGTTTTTTACTTAATTTTTCTAATATATCATCAATATTATCACTATCTACGTTAAGATTATGAAATAAATCATTGATAGAAATTTCATTTAATATATTTGTAAATTTTTTGTTTTCTAAATATCGCGCAAATATACCAATACCACCTAAATGTGCAAAATTAGAATAAATATTACCTAATTGACCTATTCTTTCTTGAATTACTTTATATATCGCATCAAATTTATTAGATAATATATCTTCTGGTGGTATTTCCATCATAAATTTATATAATTCTTTATCTCTGATATTTGCAGACATTCTCAATATATCATTATATTGCGATAATAATTTACCAGATGGTACATAATTTGAATATTGTCTACTTCTAACACGATATGTTTGTCCAAGCGTTTTATTTTTAGAAAATTTACCTCTATCAACCGATGCACTTGATTTATATCTAGCTAATTTGTCAGCTTCTTCAAGTTCTTTCTCTCTAGCTAATATATAAGCAGTAAATTGATGTGGTGACATTGGTATACGAATAACTTGTTTTTCAAGTTCAATAGGAAATTTATCTTCAATTTTATCAGTTGATTGCGGAATTATTATTTTATCTTTTATTTCATCTTTTTTACCTTTTACTGATTTAGATTGACTTAAAGTGGGGTTAACAAATGTATATTTTCTAGCCGCATATGAAACTAAACCGAGTATTCTATTTTGGAATAAATTTTTATTTTTAATATTAACTTCTATTGGTGTTGCTTGCTCAGGATTAAATTTTTCATCATAGAAATATTCTGCAAAAGTTTCATAATCTTCTGGAAAAATATTTGGTAAGCTACTTAACATATTAAAACAAGGTACTAATTCAAATGGACTACTACTAAATGCTGATCCCGTAAGAAATATTAACTTTACTTTAGGTGATTTCATTACTAAATTATAGAAATTTAATCCAGTTTTAGAACCATTACTTATTAATTGAAATAATTTATGTGCTTCATCAACAATAACTAAATAACCATTAAGTGATTTTATAGTAGATAATACATTTTCTAATTTAATTTTTAATAATTTATCACTTTTTTCATCAATAATAGATAATTGTTTTTGTAAACTGATACTAATATTTACAAATGAAAATAATTCAGGATTAATATCTCTTCCAAATAATCTATTATATTTACTTATTGTATTTATAAAATTACTTCTTAATGCTTTGGGTGTTATAACTATAATACCTTTAAATGATTTACCTCTATTAAGTTCATTTTCAATTATAAATTGATCTGCCAATGCAACAGCTAAAATAGTTTTACCTAATCCCATTTGCTGCCATATTAATAAACCTCTACTATTTTCTATATTTTGCTTGAAATATTCAACTACTAATCGTTGATAATATTTTAATTTATCTTTAGTACTACTTTCAATATCTGATTTTGTCTGATTTTGGTTTTGATATTCCAAATAAACATTTTTCAGAAAAACAGTTAATTCATTAGTAAAATTACTTAAAATTCGATTCATTATTAATCTAAAATTAATTAAATTACTTTAAGGTAAATTTAAAATTTAAATATTCACTATTTATATAATAATTAAACATAAAATGATAGTGAAAATATAAATAAATAAATTTGAAAAAAATATTTATAATATATAGTTCCAATATTATTAATCTAAAATATGCGTACACTACTTATTGTATTTGCATAATTTTATTGCATATCGCGAAACTGGTACCATTATATTAAATGCAATTTGATGACTATTACTAATAACAAGATAAATAAGATAAACAAAGTAAACGGAGTGAACGGAGTGAATATAGAAGATGAATTATATAATCAACTTATATTGTTATTTGGACAGAAAAACAGGAATTATAAATATAATGGTAAAATCGCAGAAAAAAATGACGATGATATAATTAGTGATGATTTATTAAATTTGATGCGTCGATTATATAATGAGGTAATTAATCGTGAACCAACTATTAAAATTAAGTCACCTCGATATGTAAAACGTATAAATTCATTAAAAAATGAAATGCAAAAAAGTATTCGATCATATAAAAAATTACAGAATAATCCTCGTGTATCACCAAATACATTTGATAAAATATATTTAACATTGAAAAATATATTAAATCAAATACGCGAATTAGAAGCAGAATATGAAAAATATCGTGAATTATCTGATACTCCATTATTTAATGCTGGATATTTATATGAAGAATATTGTAGAGAAAATGTAATTAAAAAAATTTGTCAAATAGATCCATACTTAGAATTCGAACAAGGTAAATATTATAGATATTATGATAATAATCAAACTGAATATAATAAACGAAGTGGATTTAAAGAAGGTGAAGTCGATTTTATAATATATAAAAAATTAAAAGTAAATAATAAACTTCAGCAATATTTATTACGATTATATAAAAAAAATAAAATAAAATCAACTAATTATGAATATATTAATTTTATTACACATATATCAGAATGTAAACTAAATAAAAATGATTATTTATATGCATTATATCAATGTGATCGTGCTAAACAGCATTTAACCGGTATGAGTGAAGGTACAAGTGTATATATAGTATCTAACAATGTCAAATTAATGGTATTAACAAGTCAAAATCATAATAAGGTACCATATGATGTGATAGTCAATATATATAGATTATATAATTCTTATATTGAACAAGGAAAAACAATAGATATAAGTGATGATGATTGGATAAAAGAATTTATAAAAAAAAATATTTATGAAATTATGAAAAATCGATTAAGTATTTATAATTTAGAATCTCATATGTATAGTATATTTGATAATAATTATATTGTACTGTATACCAATGAATAATTATGCGAAACAATTTTCTTGGTAAAAAATTTCCGGACTATTATCTATACAGTAAGTCAATACACATTATATCATTAACAATATATAAAATAAATTTTGTCAAAAAAAAATTTGATTTTTTTTATCATTAAAATATTATATTCTTTACAAAATAAATTTAAATACATTTTTATATAAAAACTATTATTATTTCAAAATGGCTACATATCAATTTACTCAACAAATATTCAAATTGCGTGCTGATATACTAAATATGTTTAATGGATTAAATATGACAAATGACCAAAATTTTCTTAATATTTGTTTAATGGGAATTCAACAATTAGATCAATCGGATCCTCGTGATGGTGATTTTGGAAGAAAAATTGCAACAGCAGATAATTTTATTATTACATATTTAACCCGATTTCAATCAATTAATATGATGAATTGTAAAGATCCATTTGAATGGCGATTAAATTTTATTAAACAGATGTCCGAATCAATTGTTAAACTATTAAAATCGGAATATCAAACGAGTTTCAATGAATTTACTAAAAATATTATTAAATTTATTGATGGCTTGATCTATGCTAAAAATGAATCTGTTAAAAATAATCCACGTACCAAAATGATTGGTTCAGGTATTTCAATTATTGATACTTTAACTAAATGCATAATAATGTTTGTCCAAGGATGTATTTGTGATAATCAATGTAGAGGAAATAACGAAATATTAATAGTTTATGAATTGATGAATACATATTATAGAAATTCAATCAATAATATTAAAATTTATGATAATAATAATGATGATTATAGTTTGATAACTATTATTAAAGATTTATATGTCATTATGTCTATGATAACCTTAAGAAATGAAAATTTTGGTGATTATGGTAAATTTTTCGCAATTGCTAAAAATGAATTACCTCAAATTTGTTATGAATTAGTATTTGCAACAAATTAAATTATTTTTATTACGCGTATGAGACGCCTCTCATTTATATAATTATTTTTATTACGCGTATGAGACGCTTCCCATTTATATAATTTTTTTTATATTTTCAACATTAAATTTATTTTGCGAACTTAATTTCTTTAAATCTGAATAAATTACACTATCACCATATGGTACAGATTTTTTAAATGATTCATATGATGGATTACTTTCAAACATATTTTTAGTATTGTGATATATTTCGGATGCTTGTTTATCCTTATTTACAAAAGTTTCTTTTTGATTACATTTACATATTAATATAAATAATATTATAACAACTAATATCACAAATAACGGGATAAGATAATTCATTTTTATTTTGTATACAAAAACACGACAAACAATTTCAATTGTTTTAGTATTTGTAATAAATAATATTAATACTATATTATATGTATAAATTTAAATCAAGTTATAAAAAAATAATAATCTTACCGATTCATTAAGTATGAAATATTTTTTATTCGGCAGATTTAACATTATTGTTTTGAATATCTTTTAATATGTATCGAATATAATCAATTTCATTCTGATTTAAGAAATAATTTGGCCAATCATCTGTATGATTACCTAATATATTTATAATTTTATTAAATATTAAGTCTCTATGTGTAGTTTGATTAAAAGACCATAAAAATTCGTACATTAAATCTTTAGGAACCCTTAATAAATTATATATTAACCATCTATTTTCATTTTCATTAGGATCAGTATTAAATATTGATAAATCATATTTAATAACTAATTGTAGTAATTCTTTAAATATATTATTATTCGAGTTATATATGTAATATAATCCTTCATTTAATATTTTTTTTATTTCATCTTCTTGATAATTATCTAAAATATAATTAAAATATAATTTAAATATATCATAATTAGTATTATAACGACATAATATACCGAATGGTCTTTTACACTGATCAATTCCTAATATTAAATATGCGCAGTTTTCAGTTATATAATTGAATAAATATTCAAACACATCATAATTTTCTAAATTCTGACATATTGTATGAAATAATAATTTATTCCATCCAACAATAGTTTTATTATCATCTATTAATTGTTCATATTGTTCAAGAGTTTTTGGAAAGAATGCAAATGAATTAGATATTATGTATTTAATATCATCAATAGTAAATGTTTTTATAATAGAATGGTCTTCTTGGCCAAAATCCGTATCAATAAGTAAATTTTGTCTAGCTTCATCCATTTTTAGAATATTCATAAATAATAAAATGATTATTCAAAAAAAAATAATAATAATCTTACCGATTCATTAAATATGAAATATTTTTTATTCGGCAGATTTAATATTATTATTATTCAGAATATAATCTAATAATTTTTGAACATAATCTCTTTTTTCTTGAGTAAATCGATCAAATATATCTTGGTAATAGTCATCATCCTCATTATCATCCTGTAATAAATAATTAATAGTATGAATATGTTTCTCTTTATGTGATGTATGTAATAATACATTTAAAAAATCATATAATAAATCATTTGGTATTTCTACTAAATGATATAAAAATTGATTAAATTCTGAATCATCTATAAAAACTTGTAAATCGTATTTAGTTACCAGTTGTAGTAAATCTTGGAAAATTTCAATATTTGGATTATATACATGATCATATAATCCTTGATTTAAAATTTCTATTAATTCATCACCCGAATAATTATCAACAATATAATTTAGATATAATTTAAAAATTTTATAATTATAATTATTCATACAAATTATATTAAATGGTGTATTACATGAATTATTAAAACCACATATTACATATGTACAATTATTAGTAATATAATTAAATAAATATTCAAATGCATCATAATTTTCAAGATGACCACATATTGTATTAAACAAATCTTCATACATTACTATTTTAGTAAATACATCAATTTGTCTATATTCTTCATATGTTTTTGGATAAAATGAAAATATCTCAAATATTATAAATTTTATATCGTCGATAGTAAATGTTTTTATCATTTGAGGCTCATCCAAACCATAATCCGCAGCAATAAGCATATATTTCCTTGCATCATCCATTATTTAGTATTTATAAATTTATTTCTATAAATTTATTTCTATAAATTCAAATATTTTTTCAAAAAAAAAAAATATGATAAAAAATAAACCTTAAATATTCGACTGATTTTATAGTTGGTTGTTCAATTTCTCGCATAATATTATCAAGAATAGTTTGAATATAATTTTGTTTTTCTGGATAATTTCGTAACTCTTCATTTACAAATTTAAAAGATCTATATGTTTCTTCTGGATTCGGTAATTGCATTAGTGATGATATAAAATATTCTAATTCATTATCATCCAGAGATTCGAAGTAACGTTCGGTTCTATCAAAATCTGCTGCATCACAACTAATATTTAAATTATATTCAACAATAGTATCTAATTGTTTTTTTAATATTTGAAAATTAAATATATTTAAATTATGAAATAAATTAGGACTTAAACTTTCTAAATCATATATTATAACATGATTTAAATATAATTCAAAAATATCATAATTATAATTATTACATACATAATCAAATGGATTACCGATATCTTTATGATTTAATGTTAATACATATCTTTTATTATTAAAAAGATAATCAAATAAATATTTAAATAAATCATAATTTATCAAATGTTCGCAAATCAAATGTAATATTTCAGTTGTTAATAATTTCATCCATTTTAATGATTTTTTATTATAATATTCATCATCATATTTTTCATACAATGTTTGATATGTATTTAAATCTGATGGATAATTATTATAAACTTTTTGAATTATATAATCAATATCAGATATATCCAATGAATTAATTATTTCAGCATCATTTTCAAAAATAGAATGTTTAATAAGATTATTTAGCAATTCAATCCTTTCTTGATTCATTTTGAATTATTCAAACTGGATTTTAAAATAAAAAAATCAAAAAAATAATAATAATAATCTTACTGATTAATTAAATATGAAATATTTTTTATTCGGCAGATTTAACATTATTATTTTGAATATCTTTTAATATGTATCGAATATAATCAATTTTATTCTGACTTAAGGTATTATTGGGCAAATTAGTATAAATATCTAATATATTTATAATTTTATTAAATATTAAGTCTCTATGTGTAGTTTGATTAAAAGACCATAAAAATTTATACATTAAATCTTTAGGAACTATTGATAAATTACGCATTAACAATCTATTGTCATTTTCATTAGGATCAGTATTAAATATTGATAAATCATATTTAATAACTAATTGTAGTAATTCATTAAATATATTATTATTCGAGTTATATATACAATATAATCCTTTATTTAATATTTTTTTTATTTCATCTTCTTGATAATTATCTAAAATATAATTAAGATATAATTTAAATATATCATAATTAGTATTATTACGACATAATATACCAAATGGTCTTTTCAACTCATCAGTTCCTAATATTAAATATGCGCAGTTTTCAATTATATAATTGAATAAATATTCGAACACATCATAATTTTCTAAATACTGACATATTGTATGAAATAATGATTTATCCCATCCTGAAATAATGTTATTTTCATCTATTAATTGTGTATCTGGTAACTGTTCATATTGTTTAAGAGTTTTTGGGAAGAATGCAAATGAATTAGATATTATAAATTTAATATCACCAATAGTAAATGTTTTTATAATAGAATTGTCTTCTTGGCCAAAATTCGTATTAATAAGTAAATTTTGTCTAGCTTCATCCATTTTTAGAATATTGATCAACTTAATCGCGTTAATTTTCATAAAAAAATATTCAAAAAAATTTTAAATATGAAAAATTTTTCAAATGGCTGATTTTGGCACTGCATTCTCTAGTGATTTAACAGCATTATCCATAATAGACATAATTAAATCTTTTTTATCTTGGTTATATAGACGTTCTCCTTTATTTAGAATTTTTATATACCGATAAATTTCTTTATGATCTGATAATTGCATCATTGATTGTATAAAATATTCTAACCATTCATTATCTAAAGTTTCTAAATAGCTCATAATATGATCATTAACTGCAGCATCACACCATATAGATAAATCATATTCTACTATAATATCTAACTGTCTTTTTAATATTTTTTTATTATGTGTGTGCAAATTATAAAATAGTGTTCCATGTAAATGCTTTTTTTTATGTATGATCATATAATTTAAATATAAATTGAATATTTCTAAATTATTATTATAACACATATAATAAACAGGAATTCCTACATCTTCATTATATATTGTTATTACATATTCCTTATTATTTAATAGATATTCAAATAAATATTTAAATACATCATAATCATTCAAGTATAAACATATTTTATAGAATATTCTAGTATCTAATAATTTATATAATTCTGCATTTATATATATATATTTATAATGTAATTCTTCATGACACTTATAATATAATTCTTTATATGTTTTCCGATCTGATGGATATACTGAATATACTTTTTCAATAATGTAATCTATATCACCAATATTTAATGTATTTATTTTTTTTTCTACATTATTTTCTTCCGTATTATACAGATGAAAATCAGTAATTAAATCATTTAAAAATTCAATTCTTTTAGCATCCATCATTATTTATATACCTTATATACTTTATTTCAATTTTAGAATATTCATAAATAATAAAATATTATTCAAAAAAAATTATTCATTAGCATTTTTTACATTTAGTTGATATACTTCTTTTAATATTTCTTTAATATATTCAACGCGTTCTTTACTAATATATAGAAAATCTCTATCCGAAAAATTTGATAGCATTTTTTGAATATCATTAAGTATAATATTCCAACATGATAATTTATAAAATGTTTGAAATATTATAAATAATACATCTTTTTTCATATGCAACATGATATCGTATAAATGTATATAATTAGCATTATAATTATATTTTAAATCATATTTAATCATAATTTGAAGTATTTTATTAAAAATTGGTTCATTGTCTGAATAATTAATTAAATCAAATAAATCTTTACTAATTATATCATATTCTCCATTATGTAGTTTATATTTATAATATCGTATAAAAATATCATAATTATCCGTCATATTATTAGGTGCATTAATTGCATATGGACAAATTATTAATAATTTATCGAATAAATAGTTAAATACATTGATATCTTCAATTATAGACATTAATTTTCCAAATAAAAATGGATACGTTAATTTATTATTATTTTCATTAGTTGATGGATATTTTGCATATGTTTCATTGATTATATAATCGATATCAGTAATTGTTAATGGTACATTCATATCATTTTCATCATATATATCAAATTCACCTAAATTAATTATAATATTTAATTGATCAATTCTTTCTTGATTCATCTTTTTTTTTAATAATAATATCAAATATAAAAATGTAAAAAATTATTCAAAAAAATAAACCTAAACACGATGAATAATACACCTTAAAAATAATATAGATTACTAGAACAATTTTTAATTGTTCGTCGTGTTTTAGGTGATCAATTTTAGGTAATTAATTTTAAGTATTTATTTTTCAAATGGCAGATTTAACATTGTTCATATTTAGTATTTCATTTATTTTTGTTTGAATAGTTTCTTTATTACGATTAATCAACTTATGTTCTTTATTTTCTAATATATTATTTATATCATTTAAAGTATATTTTTTATTAGATGTATTCAACATTACATATAAGAAATCATGTAACTGATTATTATCTAAATTATTTAAATAATCTAACATATGGAACGAATCATAATCGTTCTGAAATATTTCAATATCATACTTAAATATTAAATCTAATAAATAATTCCAAATATATTCATTTTTATATGGAATCGAATTATATATTCCCCATTCTAATTTTTTTTTTATAATCTTCATCGGAAAATTATTAATAAAATAATCAACATAATATTTTATAATATTATAATTTGTATTATACCACAGACAATATGAAAATGGAGGATCCTCATGGCTGTAATATTTAAAAATAATAATATTTGGATAATTTAAATTTATATAATCGAATAAATAGATAAAAACATCATAATTATCTAAACGCGAACATATAATACTAAATAAATAATCAAGACTATCGATAATATTTTCATCTTCTTCCTGATTAATTTGAGATAAAATAAAGTCAATATCTTTTTTATCAAATGTTTTTATAAGATCTTTATCAAATCTACCATATAGAGTTTTAATAATTAATTGTTCTCTATCCGAATTCATTTTTATTTCTTATTCTTATGAATATAAAATAGAATAATAAAATCAAAAAAAAATAAACATTAATTTTGGGTGATTAAATAATAAAAATTTAGTTACCATACAAGAATTGTTCAATTTTGACAATACAGGTGAAAATATCAGTAACATCAGGGGTAGATAATTCAAATGTCAAAACATTAGGTACACCAGGAGTAGCTGTAACAGTTAAAGTAGTACCGGCAAGACCTGCAGATGCCAAATCGGTATTGATTGGGAGTGTTACTGCGAAACCACCATCATCACTAACATGAACTTCAGCTCTAGATGAGAATGAAGCATCTGCATTATTACCAGCAGTCGCATAACCAACAACTTGAACAATAACATTACCTTGTACAGCTGCATCAAAGTTAAGAGTGGCAACAATATCAGTATCACTAACACCAGTAACTTTCTGTTGTGTTACCAAATAGTATGGATCACTATCAGCACCGGCATTTGCGACTGGTTCTTGACCTGATGGAACAACTTGTGTACCACTAGTTTGAATATATCCTGCATCACCACCAACTAATGTAAATGCATCACCTGCCACATTAGACTGAGTGGAAAGATAATAAACAGTTTCTCCATTATCTCTAACATTGAGAAGTTCATTAGGTTGCCCTGCTGCACTATCTAAAATCTGAACAGGATTAGTACCATCAACAGTAATATTACCAAGAGTAACACCAGCAGTAACACCAGTATCATATGCCTCTTGTAATGAACAATCACAATAAGTAGAATTACTATTATACTGTGTACAACCACTCATTTTGAATTAATAATAATTAATAATATAATTCTTGTATATAATTAATATATATTTTTTTATACTAAAGTACTTTTATATAATAATAATATTATTTTTTTTTAATTAAAAAATAATCAATTAAATAATTTTATGTAACCAAATATTTATTTCGACTATTTTTTGTGATTGAAAAAAAATAAATTTATTCTATTAATATTTTTTTATTTAAATTTATTTTTTATTTTAATTTATTTTTTATTTTAATTTAGATTTTATTTTAATTTAGATTTGAAATGATTCAACTTCTTCATCTTCTTTCTGTTCATTCTTAGTTTCTTCATTTGAATTACTTTGATTAGTATCATCAGTATTAGATGTAGTAGTATTAACTTCAAAAGAGTTATTATTAGAATTAGTTTCTGGAACATAATCATTATCATCATCATTAGTAGAAGTTAAACCACTTAGATAATCATCTAAATTCTTATGTTTAGTTTCTTTAAGCATTAATAATTCTGGTTCAGTTCTCCAAGCAACTACATTCTTTTTTAGAATACCTCTAAAAGGTAATATTGCTAATGGATATTGATGAATTTTTTCAAAAACGGTATCTAGATCATCACTTCTAATAACATCTTGTAAAACTTCTTTAGCTTGAAGTCTATTCAATGTAGTATTATAATTAATCTTATCATGTTTATCAGAATCGTAATAAAATTTAAAATATCCTTCTCCTTGATTTGCTAATGTTTTTAATGAATCTTCAGTTAATAATCTTTCACTTAATACTGGAGTCGATTTACCATCATCACTATAATATGCAATTTTTGGAGAATATAAAAATCCTCCAGTTTTTGCTCTATTCAATGGAAAATTAAAGACTCCCGTAATTGATCCATCTTTATTTGTAACATTATTATAACAAGGCGAATATTTAATAGTAGAATAATTTTCTGCAGCTTTTCTTGCACAATGCTCATTTAAAATTCTAATACATTCAGCTGGTGCTTGATTTTTATCAGCAAAGAATGATAAAGTTTGTTTTTCGGTATTATAATTACCATATAAATCACGCAAAATTAATCCATCATATTTTTTATTTCCAATTTTAATATGGCCTGGGCATCTTGAATTTGTTTTTTTACCATTTGAAGTTTCATAACTATTAGTAAATACAATTGCTAAAGTACCATTATTATGAGCAGTTAAAAATTCTTTTGGTGTACAATATGCCATTTTATAATAATAATAATATTTGTTATTACTTGGTTTATAATTTTATTTTTTAACTTTGTTAATTTTTTATAATTTAATAAAATTTAGAATAAAATTCAAATTTTTTTTTATAATAATTTTGAAAAATATTTTATTATTTTATACATTAATAGATATTACTATAAAATGAATCAATCAATTAATAACGATTTAAAATTACTCGTAAATGATATAAAAAGATTATGGAGTAGTGATTCTGAATTTAATGAGGAACAAGTAACAAAAGGATTAATAGACTTATTAAAATGTATGGAAAAAATTCGTAATAATACTAAGCAAGTAATTGAATTAGATGAATTTTATGATTATGAATATATATGGGAAGAAAAATTATCTTGTAATAATGATTATGATAATGAAATATATACATGCTTAAATTTAATATATGATGCTAATTTAAATAAATTAACAGGCACATTATGCTTTTATAATTATGAAATAATGAAAAATGGATTAGAAGCAGTATTAAGTTATATAGATATTAATAAACATGGAAAATTAATAAATTATGTAAATAATCTGAATAATTGTAAATCTGCCGAACAATAAATCTAAAATAATAATTTTGAATTCAAATTTGAATTAATCATAAATAATATGGAAACACTTGAAGAAATATTATTACAATTAAAACCATATTGGGCTAGTATAACAGAATATAATGAAGAAATTGCATTAAATGGATTAATTAACTATATACAAGAATTAGAAAATATACGTGAAAATATTGACATTGATAAATATTATACTGGTTATTATCAAACTGATCATATAGATATTAATAATGATTATAATATATTATATTTAGGACAGATATTTGGAATAAATATTTGTTCTGGATTATTTAAAACAAAACATTGTTATTTTTATTGTACATGTATTGTATGGAATAATATTACAATAGATCAAATAAAAGAAATATTAGTATATTTAGCAAATGAAAATATAAAAGCTACAGAATAATTATTAAAAAAAATAAAAAATATTTTTTTATAATTTTAAAACTTAAGTTCGCGAATTAATTATTTATTTTTATAGAAATTATTTTTTTATTATAGTATAGTCCAGAATATTTTTAAAACGCAAATCATTTCGCGATTAATTCGGTGATAGTATGTTTTTTCATTGGTACTGGTATTTTACCCATATAAATTTTACCCAAAAATGGTTTACATAATTTATAGATATATTCAAATGGTAAATCCTCAGCATAACATAATCCTTTATTCTGATTATCCATCATCCATTTAACCGCGCTTAATATACTTATTGCGACTTGTACTACTGTTGGGCTACTATATTTAAATCCCATGTGCTTAACATCCGCAGTACTAAGTATTGTCCCAGCATAATATGGTTCAGCCACATTATCAAACATTAATAATGCACCAACACTATCATATCCATTTTTGAGATCAGATAATAATAAATTATGTGTATACTTTGGAGTTTTATAATTATTTTCTTTTAATCTTTTTATTGATATTTTAGATATCGGCGAACTATCATATACATAATATACCGATGGACGATATACTTCATGACCTGTTATTTTATATGTTAATCGTTCTGATAATGATGATGCTTCACCGTGTGGTATTGCAAATCCTTTAATTTTTGTAAATCCATTATTTCTATTTGGTACTACAGAATGTAATTTCATATCATATCCACGAGTTCGACCAAATCTAATATTATCCTTGGCACCTCTTTGATAATCACTTGGTTTATATAGTTTTACATTGGATTTATCTTTGGGGTTCCAACCTAATTGAATAGGATCACGACCCTCCTCATAATAACCACTAGGTGACCAAGTATTTATAAATGTTTCAGACCAATTAAAATTTTTATATGTTTTATTTATAAAATTTCTATTAATTTCCTGTGTATCCTGTTCAGCGACATGTATAACCGATAGTTTTAATAAATATGCCGCTTTTGCATAATTACCCCGATCAATTAATTTTACTGCTTCATAATTTTTTATTGATTTTGCATATGATTTTAATGCTAATAATACAAATACTGATATTATACCTGGATTCATTCCAAATTCACAAATAATAGTATGTTTAATCTTATTTTGCTTATTTTGTTGCTCCAATCTATAATGTTGATAATGTAATGTTCGCTTATATAATTTAGATATATCAGTTGTTAATTTTTCAGGTTCAGGAATTTCCCAAACTTCTAAACTTGTATTTATATAAAATGTATTTTGTTTTTGACATAATTTTATTATTTCAATACCATCAATATTTATACTGACATCTATAACTAATGTGTTAGAATCCAATAATGGCAATAATAAAGTTGTTAAATTATTTTTTGTTATTGGTTTTTTAATAATTTTAATTTTTATAGAATATTTATTTTTCAATTCCTCAATTAATTCTTCAATAACTTTTTTATGAAAAGAATGTTTAAAAATATTAGGATCTATTATTATTAATTCGTCTAATAATTTTTTTGGAAACCATTTTATTTTAGGTATAATCTCTAATATACACTTACCGACACCACCACATCCAATTAGTACTGTTTTCATTATTAAAAAATAAAATTATATAGCACGCTTATATTTTGATAAAATTTATTTTTTTTAGTTATTTTATTTATTGAACAGATAATACTCAAAAAAACAAACTATAATATTGCACTTTTTGTTATGTTTGATATATTTATAGATAATTCATCTAAATTATCAATTAAATATAACCAATATTTAACAAATTTCTCATCATATGAATTATTTTCAGAATATCTTTTTTTTATTAATTCTTTATCATTTATCAAAATAAATATACGCGCATATATATTGTATAATTTATCTTCATTAATATCAATATTTAAACAATCTATTAATTCAAATAAAATATCATTAATAATAATATTTGAATTACAAAATTTATCGAATATATAATTAACTAATATTTGTGCAATAATTATATTAATGTCTATCATTATTTCATCATTACAGACTATTCGCATAAATGATTTAAACTGATCTATAGTAGTTATTTGTTTAAAAAGATAAGTAAAAGATTCTTCTATTATCTCACGTTCAATATTAATATATTGAAGATTATTACAATGATGTTTATAAAATGTATCGTAATCATCCTCTGTATCAGATACCTTATGCTCTGTTCCAGAGTGCGTAGCAGTATCAGATACCTTATGCTCTGTTCCAGAGTGCGTAGCAGTATCAGATACCTTATGCTCTGTTCCAGAGTGCGTAGCAGTATC
>Ga0100403_1000156_pt1 | contig 62511 bp, 62 predicted proteins | sample CryGeymet201501t_FD_83663 | JGI IMG/M metagenome (GOLD analysis project Ga0100403, IMG submission 83663) | Groundwater microbial communities from Crystal Geyser aquifers in Utah, USA - Crystal Geyser metaG 2015-01t | ecosystem: Environmental > Aquatic > Deep subsurface > Groundwater | place...
AGAATGCTAAGAATTCGGGCAATCCAGAGTGCTACGTAGAAGGCGTCTTGATTGGCGAGCCAAAAGCTAGCGCGCCACTTATCGCCAGTATGAATTGAAAAATGAAAGCGCGTTGGTCGACCATCAAGTGCGAGTTCTGATTGACCCTTGCAGCTACTTCGAACTTTTAGGTCAAGGAGTGAATACTCATTGGGTTTGATCATACTCAACTGAGAGCAGCGAGTGAGTCCTGCTTCTTCAAGGTCGGTAAGAAGGCGAGTAACGGCAAAAGGGGTTCCTTCTTCGGAAACAGAGTTTAGAATTTTCATTACTGTCAGGGAGACTTGGTCGGAGTATTTGCGTTGAAGAGCGTAAAACAGGAGCTGAGTTGTGAAGAGTAGGATGATCGAAAGTAGGAGAGTTCGGCTGACCCATTTGATTAAGTGCTCGTATTTTTTGTAAAAACTGCTCATCCCTAAACTTTTTTGATACAATTATTTTTCCGCTGCCTTGAAGTCTAGAGTTCTTATGATACAATGCGTTAACTCTGTCAAGACTCATCTAGCCTAGGCAGATGGCTTTTGGTGATTTGATAAAAGGGATGTGTTGAACGTGAAGCGTGTATTGATAGTGGAGCCCGGATTCAAGAGCTCTCGCGAACGCGTTCTTAAAGAAATCAAAAACCTTCAAGATATTGAACTCCACGTTTGCTGGGGGATGAATTTCTATGGCCCTCAGTGGGCTGAGAAATACACTTCAGGTAGTTTTGAATTCTCTTATACAAAAAATAATCTCAGCGAAAAAATTAAAGAATACGAAATCAAAAATGGATTTAGCTTTGATGGTGTTTGCACGCACTTAGATACATCGGTTCATTTTGTGAACGAGATTTGCCATGAACGTTCTTTGCCGGTGATATCCGCTCAAAGAGGAAAGCTTTTACGTAATAAGTTTCAAGTTCGAGAAGCCCTGAAGGCTGCCGGAGTGATGAAGCAATTTGAGTTTTGGCGGGCAACCTCAAGGCAAGACCTTGAGAAGCTTTCTTCTGAGTTGACGTATCCGGTGATTGTGAAGCCTACCGAAATGATGGCAAGCCTTGCTGTTTTTAAAGTGTGTTCTCCTGAAGAGCTCATCGAATTTGGCTCAAAAGCTTTGGCTAGTGACTTCGAGGGCGAAAACTTACGAGGGGCTTACGGAGACATTGAATCTGCAGTCGTCATTGAAGAGTTCTTAGAGGGGCCGGAGATTAGCGCTGAAGCCGTTGTTCACAACGGTCATATTCGAGTCATAGGCTTTACAGAGAAACAAACGTCGACAGGGCGTTTCTGGGATGAACTAGGCCACGACTTTCCAGCTAGATTAAGTTTAGATATCCAAAACGAGGTTACAAGCTTGGTGATCGAATCTTTGGTGGCATTAAAGATTCAAAACTCTATTGTCCATGCTGAAGTTAAACTGACTCCTAAGGGGCCAGCGATCGTTGAGATTAACTCAAGACTTTGTGGCGATTTGATTTACAGCCTGATTGAACAGTCGGCAGGTGTTTCCACTGGAGAACTAATGGTTCACACCTGTTTGGGGAATGTTGAAGAGGCTATGAAGATTGAAAATAAAATCATGGCGGCTTCGCAAAGAATAGGCATCCGATTTTTAACTTTGCCTCATTCTGTTTTTATTCAAGAAGCCCCTTCTTTAGATAAAGAAGAATATTCTAAATACGAATTTTCTTCATTCGTGAAGTCGGGTGAGATCATTGAAAAGCCTGAGGATGTATACGGTATAAGAATCTGCAGTGTTTTCGGACCAAGCGACAATCTTGATCAAGCGTTGGAGGGCATTGCCTATAAGGCTCGACCTATTTTTAAGTTTGAAGAAATGAATGCTTCTGAAAAGCTAGCTGTTGTAGAGGCGAATCTTGAGGATTTGAGCCTATTGGACTCGATAGAAAGGCGTTGTTGGGATGCTTCGCAGGCTGCTAGTCGAGAAACTATAGAAAAGAGACTTAAGAACTCTTCTACCTGGACTTTGTTTGGGATTGATATGAAAAGCAAACAAGTGGTAGCGAGCATTTGTGCTTTGAAGTGTTCGCAGCGAGAGTTTCCTTCGGATTCAGATTGGGCGAGTTACGCAACTCAGGCCTCTGGTGACAAAGCGGAAACAGGTGCTATTGATTTACTTTCAATTGTTTCGCTTTCTTCTTTACCGGACAGCCCAAAGGGAGCTGGTGGAGCTTTAATGAATGCCATGGTTTTTGGGGCAAGGGACAAGAATCTCTCCTTGGTTCGATATGGTATTCGCGTTCCGCATTTTTCCGAGTATGCCTCTAAAATGGGAATTGAGGAGTATTTACTTTGTTTGAAGGAAGGTCGTTTGCGTGAACCGATGTATGCCATTGCTATGAAAACGGGTGGAAGCTGCGTAGCAGCCGTTGAAAACTACTTTGACGATCCTGCTTCAATGAATTACGGAATCATCATTGAGCACAAATTGTAGAGGATTAATTTTAAAGTGAATCGTAATAAGAAAATAATCGTTCTTGGCCTTTTGTTTTTGTTGGGTTTCGCTTTTTCTGTCTCCTGGCTTTCGAATAAGAAAAAGCAACCTTTGAGTAAATGGATTGTGCCTACATCAATGGATTTGATCCCACTTGTCCCTCATAAGGTGGTCTCTGGGGAGCACAAGGCTTTTTTGAGCCTCATTTATGACAAGCTCTTTGTTGCATACTCTGGATCTCAGCCCAATGCACATTTGCTTGAATCATGGGACTTCAATCCTTCTGATCGTGTTTATCAATTTAGACTTCGAAAAGGAGTTAAGTTTCATGATGGGACACCTTTAACTGCAGATGATGTTCTCTATTCTATCCATCGCTGGACAATGCCGGGCGCTTTAGATGGCAACCTTCTTGATCTGATAGTCGGGGCTGCTGAGTATAGGGCTGAAAAGGCGAAGAGCATCGAAGGCTTTGAAGTTACTGGTGACCTTTCTTTCCAGATTAGAGTCAATGCGAGTTCTGACAATCTTTTAGAGGTCTTGACCATGCCTCGTTTTGTGGTGATGCCGCGAAGGGAGGAAGAGTTAATCAATCGTAATATTGGAACTGGGCCATTTCGATTCTCTGGATTTTCTCCCCAGGAGTTTTACTTTAGCGCAAACGAAGAATATTTTTTGGGAGCTCCAAAGTTAGATAAAGTAGTCATACGAAAATACTCCCGAGCAGACGCTGTAGCTGCATTTAATGTTGGCGAAGTTAATAATCTTTTGTTGATTGAAAATGTAGACCGAGAGAAAGTCACTCGAGAAGATGTAGTGATTGATGTTCTTCCTTCTAGCTCAACCTATGCACTTGTTTTCTCTCAAAACAACAAGCGAAATCAGAGCCTCGATTTCCGTAAGGCTTTCACTCAGAAATTTTTGAGTTCCGAGTTTGTTGATCTCTGTTATGAGGGGGGTCAAGAAGCCGCCTCCTTGATTCCTCTAGGCCTATTGCGTTCGCCGGTGCAATCTCCTTTTAGTCGGCAGAAGTTTTTAACTTCAATGCCTGCTCAAGGAGGGATTGAAATTGACTCCTCGACAGAGCTTTACTTTGTTTCGGGGTCCGTCGACCACTGCCTAGAACCTCAACTGACTAGAGGCGATCTTTCTGGGATATCCATTAAAAGAGCACCTTTGGAAGAGATGTATGCTTTGTTTTTAAAATCTAAGCTAAGCATTTTTGTTGAGGAGTATTTATTTAAGAACAACGACCCTATAAGTGTTTTGCAGTATTTCGACTCTGCTTCCGAGGAGTATTTGCTTTCCAAGCCAATTCCAGAGCTTTCTAAGCTCTATAGGAATCTTCACCAAGCTTCGGACCCTACCGTTCGAGAGAAAGTGGCTCAAAGCATTGTGGCATTTTTACATGAGAATTTTTATGTCGTGCCATTGTTTTCTCCGCCAAACTTTCGAATTTACCATAGTTCATTACGTGGCTTTGGGACGAACGATATATATAGAAGAAGTGTTCCATGGCACCTAGTTGAGATTCTTGAGTAGAGAGCGCTATGGAGATGAAGTCCAGATTCGCAATTTTCTTAATAGCGGCTTTCTCCGCAAATCTATCCAATGAACTTCTGAATATGGGGTTGATTGTGAAGATTGCTTCATTTGGAAGTGACCCAATAAAACAGACCGCATTGGTTGTCTTGGTTGCTGCGGTCGCAATTTTACTTTCAGTTGTCGTCAAAAATAAGTTTCAGCTCACTCAGCCGATTGTTACCATCCTATTGGCTGCAGGGTTTATGTTGCCTTGTGTTTTTTTCAAAGAGCTAAGCCCAGGTTGGTTGATCTTTCTTTTCTTGAGGATTGTTTTCGGTTTTATGGCCTTCGCACAAATTATGGTGTTGCTTCCTGCTTTTGTAAGGCAGCATGAGATGGCGGCGCGAAACAAAACATTGCAAATCACAACGACTATAGCCACTGGGCTTGGTTTTGCCTTAGCGCCGTTTGTCGCCGGAGGTGCGGATTCTATGATGGTCTATTGGTTGAACATAGCGGCGCTTCTTGTAAGTGCAATTTTGTTGACTTCTTTGCGCGTGCCAACCTCTGCGCCCTCTTTGTGTGAAGCCACTCCTCCAATTTTGAATCCCAAGTTTTCTGCTACAACCTTAATCCTGTCTTTAACTTGGGTGGTCTTGGGGGTGTTCTTTGTGCTTAAAGTTCCTCTATTAAATGAACGGATAGCAGCTGCCCCTAATGAGATTTCTCTTTTTTTTATTGTTAATTTTGGGGCAAATCTATTGGCTACAAAAATCCTGCCAGAACGCTACTTCGATCGTAAAGGCTCGTTGTTTTTTGTTCTTAGCTCTCTTTTTATAGTTCTTGCCAGTGCCTGCTTTCTCATGAGCTATAACAAATGGATTCTTCTATTTTGTTTTGCTTGCTCTGGTTTTGCAAATGGCGCTTTAAACTTGTGTTTATATACACGAGTGCAAAGAGTTCCTAATGTTCGAGATCGCGAAGATTCCTTCCTTTGGTATAGAGTCATCATTGAGGTCGGAATTCTTTTGGGGACTCTTTTGGTCATGGCGGCTAACCTTACTGAGCATGTTTATAGTTCTGTTGCTATGTCGGCTTTAGTTGTTGGGTTCCTTATTGCGCTCATTTCTTGGAGAGTTCGCTTGCGTGTTTTCGAATCCGAAATGCCAGTCGACATGGAGTTTTAGGTGGGTTTCCCCTATTTGCGAGCGTCAGAAAATTGGCAATTTCTGTCTTTCACCGAGAATCCTTAAAATTGTGAGTATAATCCTGATGGAGCTAGAGCTTCGATGAGTTTGCTGTTTGTTTTTTGAATTCGCTCGAACCGTCGCCTCGTTTAAAAAGGGCAAAGTGCTGAAGATTATGTAGCTTTATTTTTTTATTCAAAAAATTTCATCGAGCGAACTCCCCGCGATGCCTTCGTTAGTTGAACAGTTTGGTGATTGTTTTTACGCTCTCGCTCGCTTAATTCCTCTTAAAAGATTTGAGTTTGCTGGGGTGCATGTATCTTTGCCGTCAAAATTTCTTAGAATAGATATCCTGGGGGGCAAGATGACTAATAGAAAACAAATTAAAATCTTAGCTACATTAACTTTATTTTTGGCTCCGCTTGCATTTTCAATGCAGGGCGCCGCTGTCGGTTCGCTTGATCAAGCAATCGATGGAGAATTTATCATCAAGCTGAAAGAGGGTGTTCGATTGAACGATGCCCAAATATTCAGTGAGAGCGGAGTTAGACTTTCTAGAAAAGTAAACAATGGATCAGGACTAGTCGTTGGAAAGCTGAACAAGAGCCAAGCTATTAGAAGCTTAGGTGTCGATTCTATGATTTCCTCTCAAGGTCTTTCCAAAGAAATAGCGAAGAGTCTTAGTATGTTGCCTGGAGTTGAATACGCTGAGCCAAACTACTTATATAGAGTGGCTGAATTGAATCTTCCAAGCATGTTGAAGATGACAGCCCCTGTAGAAGACGTTGCTTCGAACGATCCTATGCTAGGCCAGCTTTGGGGGATGAGTTTCATTGATGCTCAAGAGGCTTGGCAAGTTCATACAGGAAACGGCGATGTTGTTGTCGCTGTTGTTGATACCGGAGTTGATTACAACCACGTTGATCTCAATGCAAATATGTGGAGTGGCCAGGACGAGAATGGAAACGTCATTCACGGATACAACGCTATTAATGATGCGTTAGACCCTATGGATGACCATTATCATGGGACCCATGTTGCTGGAACGATCGCTGGCATTGGTAATAATGAGGTGGGTGTTGCAGGTGTTGCTTGGAGAGCTCAGATTATGGGCGTTAAGTTCTTGAGTGCTTCTGGATCTGGTTCTCTTGAAGGAGCCATTAAGGCAATCGATTGGGCAACTGAGCATGGTGCACAAATTATGAACAACAGTTGGGGTGGCGGTGGCTACTCCGAGGCTCTTAAAGAATCAATTGAAAGAGCTGAAGCTGCCAATATTCTTTTTGTTGCAGCTGCTGGTAATTCAAGTGCCGATAATGATGCTGAGCCTGCTTATCCTGCAAGTTACGATGTTCCTAACGTTGTTTCTGTGGCGGCGATTGCTGATGATGGATCTTTGGCTTCTTTCTCTAGCTACGGTAAAAGGTCTGTGCACATTGCAGCTCCGGGTGTGAATATTCAGTCTACTTCAACAAACAATAGCTATAAGTCACTTAGTGGAACTTCAATGGCTTGCCCCCACGTTGTTGGAGCAGCTGTTCTTATGCTCGATTATGATTCTGAAATGAATTATGCCGACCTTAAGGAACGTTTGATCGCATCTTCTGTAAAGAACTCTGGGCTTAAGAAGAAAGTTGCTAACGGCGGTGCGGTTCTTAATATCAACAACATGCTTCGAGGTGTTTTCCCTCCAGGGCCAATCCCGGTTCCTGATTGGAAGTGGTCGGATTTGATTCCTCAAACAATCGAAACAGCTCACCCATACTTGGATAACTCCACAAAGTCTTGGGAAATTGAGATTGCTGGTGCAACTCACTACAAGTTGCATTTTGCACGATTTGAAACAGAGACTCGTTATGACACTTTAACCATTAAGAACGCTGAAACTGGAGCGATCCTAGATACAATTTCTGGAACTCTTCCAGAGGATTATTGGACCGATGAGTTGGAGGCAACAAAGCTTTTGATTGAGTTTAAGGCCGATCATTCAGTGTCTCGTTGGGGATTCCAGATGGATGCCTTTAAATGGGCTGAATTCAACCCTGAGGGTGAAATCTAGAAATAGATTTTAACGACTTGAATTTTGCTTGAGAGTCCCGAGGCTTGTTCGCAAGTCTCGGGACTTTTTGTTTAAGTGTTTTGATTTCTTAATTCTGAAAAAGATTCTTTTTGGCCCCATAGGTAATAGAAACAAACAAGGCCGAAAAGACCTTGTGCCAATGAGAAACTAAAGAAGCAGCCTAAGAGATAAAATAAGCTAATCGATAAGATGTATTTCCTTGCCCATTCCTTATGGCGAAGTAGAAAAAAATAAGCCATATAGTCAATGATGAGGAACGCGACCAAGGCAGGGCTTAAGATTTGCTGCATTTGAAGTAGGAGTCCTTCAAGATCAATCTGTGAAGTAGGGATTCCTTGCGAAAGGAACAATTGATTGAACTTTTCGGTGTCGTGGAGTTCTTTCCAGAATGAATAGATTTGCTGGGTATCTAAAATGATGCCAAAGGCGAAAATGAAGCGTAGAAGAGATCGAGTATTTCCAAAGGGTTTGGTCTTCATTTTCGGTATTCTTAGGGTTATTACCGGGGCAGTCAAAGTGTGAAGTGCATAATCTGCTTCACTTGTTTATGATTGATTTTATTTGCTTTTTTTCTCTCTTTTCCCCTGTTTCCGTTATAAAAGCTCAAAATTGATCTTGGCAGTTTAGGTCTGTTCTGAGAGGTTGTTTTGATGCGAGTAGCGGCCCTTTTTGCAGGATTGTGTTTGTGGACTTTAAATTGTTTCGCGCAGATTCAGGTCGCATTTTTTGAAAAATTTAATGAACAGGGCGAACGCGTCGAATTAGAGGATGGTGGGCGTTTTTTTCATGTGGCAGTGAAGGTCGGAGAGTTCTGGCTCCATACGGATAGTTTTTATGGAGTTAGTTTGGTCGAGACGGTGCCAAAGTCTTACGGTCGTCCTTTGCTGCGCCTGTATAGCCCTGACAAAAGGGTTGTTCATTTTTCGGATGTCGAGAGACTCTTAGGGGTTCCATACGACAGAGACTATCTCTGGGATAATGAGAAGCTATATTGTTCTGAGCTTGTTTCAAAATTACTGGGCCTGAAGCCTCGCCCCATGAGTTTTAACGGCAACCACTGGAAGGATCACGATCAATCCCGCTTACCTAATGGAGAGTTGGGCTCTTCTCCTGATTTTATTTTTCAACAGTTGCTTAGTCTAGGTTGGACCACTCGATGCGAAGATTTTTACTAGCTTATGATAGAGGGCGCCGCGGTCGTCCATAGCTTAGCTGTCGTTGTCTTTTTTAACTCGAATATTTTGACCAGCCTGAAGGTTCCTGGCGCTCTTTAGATCGTTGAGTCGTAGCAGAGTTCTAGTTCTCGTCTTATATTTTTGGGCTATTTCACTTAAGGTTTCACCTCTACGAACTTTATGAATAACGTAGTTGCCAGATCTTGATGTTGTCCTGCTGCCCTCTAATGATTTTTTAATCTTAAGAACTTGGCCAGCCCTAAGGCTTCGAGCGCTTCTAATTCCATTTAGGCGCATCAGCGAGCGGGCACTTGTTTTGTATTGATCTGCAATGCCGCTTAAGGTTTCGCCGCGTCTTACTTTGTGAACTTCCCAGCCTTTCGAGGTTCTCGACCTGGATACTGAAGCTATCGACCGTTGTGAGGTGCTTCTACTGCTGCCTCGAAGAGGGACGGGGACTCTCAGTCTCTGTCCAATTTGAATCCGCCGAGCATTCTTTACTCGATTGAGTTCCATAATCGTTCGAACTTTGGTTCGGTATTTTCGTGCAATGGAGCCAAGGTTCTCGCCACTACGGACTCTGTGGACGATGAAGTGAGAAACTTTTTTTGCTTTAAGTTTGTTTAAATTGGCGACTAGGGAGGCTTCCGATTCTGGTGGAACTCTCACTAGGAATTTTTCTTTCGAGTCTGGAGGGGTTATTCCAATAACAAGCTCTGCATTGAGAAGTCTTAGAGATTCAAAACTGGCGTTGCTGACTTCGGCTACCGAGCGCAAGTCGATTCCTTGGGGAATTTCTACGCTTACCCAGGTGAGGGGTTCCTCATACTTAATGTTTGTGAATCCATATTTTTCAGGATCTTTTGCAATAAGTGCCGCCGCAATAATTTTTGGAACGTAATTTCTAGTTTCTCTGCGGAAATTTTCTTTACCGCGAGCAAGCTCCCAGAAATTTCTAGTTCGGTTTCTTCTGATGGCATTAAGTGTTCGGCCTTCACCGGCGTTGTAGGAGGCGGCTGCGAGATACCAGCTACCAAAAATTTGATAAAGCTCCTTTAAGTATTGAGCCGCGGCTTTAGTTGATTTTGCTATGTCGCGACGTTCATCGATGAAATAGTTAATCTGCAGCCCATAGCGTTTGCCGGTTCCGCTAATAAACTGCCAAGGGCCCACGGCTGAAGCATGGCTATAGGCACGAGGGTTGAAGCCAGACTCAATCATAGAAAGATAGATCAAATCTTCTGGTAGGCCTTCCTCTTTGAGAACCTTCTTAATGAGCGGTATGTAGCGAGTTGAACGAGACAGCCATTTCGCAAAGGTTTGTCTTCCTTTGGGTCTTACCGTGAAATAATTAATCCACATATCAACGAGCTCGTTGCGGACCAGTGGAAACGTAATTCGAGCCAAGCGGTCGGCTTCGACTTCAGATTTATTACGAGATCCACTTCTAAAGTCACTTCCTAGGTCTGGAAGAGTTTCAACTGCTTCTGAGTCATCTTCCCAAGCTACTGATTCACCGGCGCCATTGCGGTGAGCGCAGGAAGAGAGAAGCAAGACCACTAGAAGTGTTGAAAAAGTATAAAAGCGCTTAAGCGTTGATTTTGACATCAGATTTTGGAGCATAGCTATCTTCAATCATAGAACAATTCATCTCTTCAAGATATAAGCTCATGACTCTTCTTAAGTCGTTTTCGGTTATATTCAATCTGTCAATATTTAGACGTTCCAGATGGCCTTCTAGCTCTTTTCGAACACATTCATCCGATAGGCCCGATAGCTCCGAAAATAGTTTAAAAAGATCCTCAATTTTATGTGCCATTTTATCCCCCCAAAAGCGCTAAGTCCCTACTTAGACACCTACCCCAAGGAAATAGGCTAACACTGCTTTTAAAAACCCACAAAATGCACAGCGCCTAAGAAGTAAGCTGTTGAAAATATTAATAATTAATTTTAGCTATCCTGTAGCTGCGCCACTTCATCTTTCATTCAATTAAATTTACTAGTCAACCGATTCATAAAAGATGGAAGGCCTAGTCCAGGATCAAAATAGTCAATTGAGTCTCTCCCTAAAACGACGGTCTTTGCTCGCTTCTATAGGGCAGATTGTTTTAGTGGGGACGTATGTCTTGGCTTGTTTTTCTTTTGTGCGAGCTCATTGGCCCATTCAAGTCGCATTAACTGGGATAGTTTTGATTGCATTGTTTCGCGCAAGGCTTTCAATCGATTCACGTGTCTTCCCAGCTTTGTTTGCATGCTTAGCTTTATTCGGAGCGATATTCTGGTCTCTTTCGGCTGTCTCCATCATTAGAATTGCAGGCTACAGAGAGTTTGAATCTCTTATGTTTTTGTTTCTTTGTTCTGGAGTTTGCGCTTCTAGTTTAGGTTCGCTTGTTGCTAACTTTAAACTTTGCGTGGCCTACATATCTATTATTTTGCTTCCAATTTCGTTGGCGTTAGGTTTGGAGTTAAAGGGAGAGGCACTTCTCTTGGGGGTTGTGTGTTTAACATATCTTGCTTTTTTATACTCACAGGCAAAAGCTTTCTCCGTAACCTTCTTGGAGTTGCAAGAACGCAATGAAGAGAAAGAAGTTGATGTAAGAAAAATGAAAGCCTTGGTCGACGCTGTGCCGGGCTATGTTTCGTGGATAGGCGTTGACGGTAATTACTTGGGCGCAAATGAGCATATTCTAAGTTATTTAGGCTTTTCCATGAGGCAATTTAAGAAATTAAAGATTGGCGAGTTAGATTTTGACCCAGACTTTGTATCTCATGTAACAGATTTCTTGCATTGCGACCTTCATTCCACTGGCTTCGAGTGGGTTTCTGAACATGGAGGGCAACCCAGGTATATGAAAACTTACTTGTCGAAAGTTAGTCCAAATAACGGGGCTGAAATTGCAGCGGTTATTTGTAGTTTTGATGTGACTGAACAGCATTTGATGCAGAAAGAACATTTAAAGCAACAGATAGTTCTGGCGAATGCTGAGAAATGGTCTGCCTTGGGAGAGTTAGCTGGGAACATTGCTCATGAGATTAGCAATCCCCTTACGATCGTAAATGGGCTAGCTCAAAAAATGCTGAAGGTTGACTATTTTACGGATCCGAAGGGCGCTGAGAGTATGCGAAAAATTTATGAAGCGAGTGAGAGAATTTCGCGTATCGTTAAAAGTGTTAGTGCCTTGTCTCGTGGGGGCGGAGATGGTGAATTGCAGCAAGTTTATTTGTCGAATGTTTATCTTCAGGCTGTTGATGCCTCATCTGATGTTTTGAAAAAATCGGCAGTCAGGCTTGAGCTTGATATGAAAGAAGACGTTCAAGTTATGGGTGATGAAACTCAACTTCTTCAAGTGTTTTTGAATGTTATAAAAAATTCTTGTGATGCAATAAAAGATCTTTCTGAAAGATGGATTAAGCTAAGCTTTCAGCAGTCTGAATCAGGAGTCGTAAAAATTATTTTCATGGACTCTGGTCGTGGTTTGAGTGTCTCTCAGGCAGACCAAGTTTTTAGCTCATCTTTTACTACGAAAGCGGTGGGCGAGGGGACTGGTTTGGGTTTGAGTATCTGTAAAAAAATTGTAGATCGCTTTAATGGTCGAATCTATTTTGTGCCAGAGTCCAAAAACACAACACTTGTGATTGAATTGAATGCATTTAACTCAATCACGCAGGGAAAAGCAGCTTAGTTCAAAGAGCTACGGTTCTTTGAAGTTACTATTGGCACTACCGCCAGGATAGTTGCTGGGGGCGTGTTCTTGACTAATGTAGTCGGTAAAACGTGTGAGGTGTCCAAGCCAAGTCACTTTTACGTTTCTTGTAGGGCCACTTCTTTGTTTGGCCACAATGATCTCTGCCTCACTTGGCGCTCTGGAGTCGGTGTGTTCGCCTTGCTCGCGGTGAATAAACAAAACAGCATCGGCATCGGCCTCAATTGCACCTGAGTCTCTTAAGTCAGAGAGCTGAGGCTTTTTAGATTCGCCAGGCCGTTTAGCGCCTTCACGGTTTAGCTGACTGAGGGCTAAGACTGGGACTTTTAACTCCTTGGCGATGGCCTTTAGACCCCCAGTAATAGCGGCTACTTCGAGAGTTCTACTTTCTTGTCTTCCGCCTGATTTCATAATCTGGATATAATCGACAACAATAAGCCCCAGGCGAGTGTCTGGATTCTGCAGGCTTAGTTCAGAGATAAGTCTTCTTGCTTGGGCCAAAACATCATAAGGGGAGCAAACCGATCGATCATCGATATAAAGTGGCGCTTCTTTACAGTCGTCAGCGGCGTAGAAGAGTTCTTGAAAATCTTCTTGTGTGAGGCGGCCAGAGCGAAGTTTGCTTTGGTCAATGTTAGCCGCAAATGAAATAATACGATCGACTAGTTCTTCTTGGGTCATTTCCAGAGAGAAAAACAGAACGGGTTTGTTTTGGTGGCAGGCGATGTCATACATGATGTTAGCAGCCAAAGAAGTTTTTCCCATGCCTGGTCGTGCGGCAAGAACCACAAGTTGACCGGGGCGAAGGCCGCTAAGAGTGTCATCTAAATCTTTAAGACCAGTCATGACGGCGTTTTCGTCTTTTCCGCCAGATTCACTTCGTTTTTCGTATTCGGTAATAGCGCCATCAAGTAACTGGCCCAATCGAGCCATTCGCTTTTGTTTTTTCTCTTGAGTGGCGCCAAAAATATTCTTTTCAATTTCGGCGGCTATCTCGTTTGTTGCGCCCGTTGCCAGGGCCAAGGATGAGCATCTTTCGAGATTCTCAATCATCGTTCGGCGCCAGGAGAGATCTTTGAGCTTTTTGGCGTATTCAATTGTGTGTAAAGAGCTGGAAGGAGTCGCCGCTACATCGGCAACGTATTCAGGGCCTCCAACTCGCTTTAATTTTGCATTGTTTTTTAGGTAATCAACAATTGTGTTGAGGTCTACAGGAGTGCTTTGGAAGTTCAGCTGAACAATGGTCTCAAAGATAAATTGATGGGCTGGATAAAAGAAGTCGCTTGCACTGATTTCGTCTTGAACTTCAATGAAGTTGTCGCCCGACCGGATTACACCGGCCAAACAAGCCTTTTCTAAATCTATATTGTGGGGTTTTTCTCCTGGAGAGTAAGCTGCTTGTATTCTTGGTTGTGCTTTGTAACTGCTCCCAGAAGATGAACCACCACTTGGGTCAATCTCGATTGCCATCTATGGGAGCAAGCTATCTCTTTGCAGGACGCGAATCAATCCGCTTTTTTTTCTGTTTCTTCAGGAACGACGTCTAGCGGTAAGTAAATCTTCTTTCCGCCAACAAGCTTAACTAGAATCTCGTAGGTGCCAGTAAGTTTGATTTGTTGTCCAAGGACAATCATTCGTCGATCAACTGCGATTCCTCGTTCAGCGAGGTTTTCTTCAATCTCTTTAGAGGTAACTGAGCCGAAAAGCTTTCCGTCGTCGCCAACTTTTTTAACGATGGTGATTTTGCTGTCTTGTAACTGCTCTTTTAGCTTCTCAGACTTTTCACGTTCTTTAATCTTTTTAGCTTCTAGTTCTTTTTGTTTGTCTTCAGCGAGGCGAACGTTTGCAGCGGTTGCTGAAGCAGCAATCCTTTGAGGAATAAGGAAATTTCTAGCGTAACCAGGTTTAACATTTACGATGTCACCGGCTTCGCCAAGATTCATGTAGCTTTCTTGTAAAATAACTTTCATTAGCTTTCACCTTCAGTTTTTGAATCGCCTCGACCTCTGTCGTCATTGTTTCCACGATCAGGTGGACGTGATCCAGCCGCATAAGTGTCTTCGCCGTAGTTACGATCGGAACGACCACCACTATAGTTGTCGTCACCTCCGCCGTAGCGATCTGAACGATTTTTCATATCGCGACGAGGACCTTTTCTGCGAGGACGATCGTCAAAACGATTGAAGCGATCACCAAGCTCTTTTTGCATGTTTGGACGCAAAGTCGCATAGTCAGTTGATTCTGGATCAACCTTAATAGTCATCTGACGCAATACGAATTCATTGATTCGCAATTGGTGACCAATGCTTTCAACGGCCTTTGGTGTTGATGAATATCGGAAGTAAGTCCATTGGGCCCTTGGCTCACGATCAATTGGGTAGGCAATTTTAGCCTTGCCCCAATCGTCTTGCATCAAAACCTCGCCGCTACCTTCATTGGTAACTGCAGATTTGATCTTATCGATCATGCCGGTGAACTTGTCCTCGGGCATGTCAACTTTGGTTAAACAGATAGTTTCATAAGTACGCATATTTTCAGACATCTATAAATCCTAGAGGTGATGAGCTATCAGATAGATTTCAGGCAATCAAGGACTCTTGTACAGTCCCTTCCAGCTTTTCGGTGCTGGAGCTTCAACTTCGAGCCATCTAGAGGTTCTGGGGTGTCTGAAGCGTAATGATCGAGCATGAAGGGCTTGGGCGTCGAGAACCATTCTAGCCCGGAACTCTTTGTCCAAACGGGGTCCTGCGGGCTCTGAATCGCCCTCAAGTACCGGTTTTTGTTGAGTCATTCCTAGAAAGATATCCTCTTTAGGGTCGTAAAGTTTGTCGCCTACGATTCCGCAGCCTATTTCGGCTAAATGGACTCGTATTTGATTGGTCCGGCCTGTTTGTGGCTCACACTCTACAAGACTGATGGGCCAGCGATGCTCGCCTGCATTTTGAACCTTTAAAATATCGGGCCACTCTGGGGGGCTCCAGTGAGATTGTTCGAACCAACTCGTGCTTAGAACTTTATATTTAGTTGTGGCTTTCTTGGACTTATATCCGCGAGCCATTTGTTTGATTCTAATTTGGCTTAAATCTGGTTTACCTTTTAGGGTAGCCGCCCCTATGGGAATATCTATTTTTCCTTTTCTAGGATTAGGCGTTCCCCAAGTAAGAGCCCAGTATTTTTTGTCCACTTCTCTATTAAAGAATTTCCAATACATTTTCTCTTTTGCCAATGGAGTTTTGTTGATGACACAAACGCCACTTGTTTCTCTATCGAGTCGGTGGGCAAGAATTAATAAATCTGATTTTTTAGCCTGGCTTCTTAAAAGCGAAATGAGGGTGTTTTGTAGATATTTGCCCCCTGGGTGAACGGGGATGTGAGCTGGTTTGTTGACGATCAACAGATCTTTGTCTTCAAAAAGAATAGGGATGTTTTTGGGTACTTTTGGTTCAGCTCGCTTAGTGGTTACATAGGCAATTTGATCACCTGGAAAGAGAGTGACTTTGGCGTCGGCTAGGCGACCATTGATTTCAATCTCTCCATTTTTAATGTTTTCTTTCCACTTATCTCGACTGTGGTAATTAAATCGCTCGCATAAGTAATCAAGGAGCATCATTCCTTTTTTAGAGTCGGCAACTCTTGTTTTGAAGGCAATTTTTTCAACATTTGAGGCTTTGGACATCTTGCCTAGCTCTTTAGCATCTAACACCTTGTGTCACAAACTTAATTAATGAGCAGAAGTTTCTGCCAAAGTTCCTTTGTGTTACAAATGGAAGATAATGCAAGTCGTATCTGTCTCTACTCCGGTTCCCTCTCAGAGGGCCATTGATCAGGCTGTAGCTATTTTACAGCGTGGAGGGATTATCGTCTTCCCGACCGATACTGGATACACCATGGGGTGTGATCTTTTTAGGAAGAAGACCATAGATCGCATCGCTTTTTTAAAGCGTCGCGACTCTAAGAAGCCTTTCTCCTTTATATGTTCAGATTTGAAAGAGCTTTCTCAATTTGCGTTGGTGAGCAATCGAGCCTACCGAGACATGAGGCGATTGCTTCCCGGACCTTACACCTTTGTGTTGCCCGCTACTAAAATGGTGCCGCGACTCTTGGTGAGTGGGCGAAAGAGCGTCGGAATAAGAGTTCCGGGACACGTGGTGGCGCAATCTTTGGTAACAACTCTTCGCCATCCGATCATTGGAACTTCGTGCACTTCTCCAGAGGGAGATGATTTGACGAGTGTAGAAGAAATTAAAAAAGTTTATGGGAAAAGCGTCGATTTCTTGCTCGACGCAGGTTCCTTGGCGATGGAGCCGTCCACAGTGATTGATTTTACAGAAAATGAACCTTCCGTCATCCGTCAGGGTAAGGGTGGGCTTGATATATTTAACTTAAAAGAAGAATAAATAGTGGCATTTTTTCGATCGAGATATGACGACCATTTAAGTCGAAAGTTTTTTCATTTAACCTCAGGAACAATTTTAGCTTATTTGTTTGTCAGTCTACTCACTCGAACTGAAAGCATTATTGGGATGGGAATAGGTATGATGATCTTGCTCCCTCTGGACTTGATTCGTTTGCGCATTCCTCGGCTGAACCGTGTAATGGTTCGCCTATATGGCCCCTTGCTTCGTGAGGGAGAAGATTCCAAGCCTTCTGCCCAGCTTTATTATGTGTTGGGTGTGACGTGGGCTGTGGTGGCGCTTCCTAAGCCTGTCGCTATACATGCTATTTTGTGCCTAGCTTGGATGGATCCAATCGCTGCAATTTATGGTGTTCGATTCGGTCGAAGATCCTGGGGAGATGTTTTTAAGGAATTGATTCCTTCTTCTGAGGGGAGAATTCCTGAGCAGGTGACTCGAAAAACCTTGGAAGGAAGTTTTGCGGGCTTTGTTGCTGCATTTTTAGCAGGAGTCGTCGCTTGGACTGGACCATGGGCTGCTGCTCAAATTGATGGAACTTTAGTGTGGACACATCCTCTTCATGTCCTTCTTTTGAGTGTTGCAGGTGCGGCGGCGTCTGTGGTGGCTGAAGCTTGGCCTTCTCAATGGGATGACAACGCATCTGTGCCCTTTTGGTGTGGGTTGATCGTGTGGGCACTTGCAACAGTAATTGGCCTTCCGCTAAGCTACTTTTAATGTTTAATGCTTTTAAAATTGTATTCCTATTTTTATTGCTGAGCTTTAAGGTGTCAGCAAGCACTAAGGCGGCAGAAGACTTTTTTGCTCAATTAATTTCGTTTTCTAAGCTCTCTCAAGAGCTCAGTGGCAAGCAGTCCGAGCTTTCAAAAAAGAAACTTAAAGAGATTCAAGCCCAGATTGATTTCCCTCGATTTTCAGGACTTGCGCTTGGGTCTCAGAAATCTAAAGTCTCGGCAAGTGAAACAAAGCGTTTTCAGGCCTTGCTCGAAGAGTTGATTAAACTGGCAGCCTTTCCGAAGGCCAGATACGTTTCGGCCGAGTCGGAGGCCATTACTTATAAGTTACTAGCGCGGGGAAAGGTGCAGGTTGTTGGGAAAGTTCAAAGAGAAAAGGCAGGCGATCTCATTGTGAATGATTTTTCAATTGTCTTGCATATGGACCCCAGGAACCGAATTTATGATGTTGAGTTTGAGAAAGAACTGCTGAGCGCGAACATATCAAGACAAATCAAAAAAAACTTAGAAAAGAAAACTTTCGCGCAATTACTTTCATTGATGGAGAAACGTGTTTCAAAATTGAGAGCACCTAAAGAAAGCGCCAAGAAAAGCTCATGATTATTTTTTTTGTAGCAGCACTCGCCTCTTTGTCTACCTTTGCGATTGAACGTCATGGCTTAGATGATTTTGTTCGTCTTGCCTTGAGCAATGGAGACGCAGTTAAAATTCAACAAGCCCAGGTGGCCTTTGCTGAGGGACGAGAAGATTTTGCAAGATCAAAAAGATGGTTCACGGGCAGTGTTGAGGCCCTTGTTGCTCCTGTTCCAGCTGCCTCTGGAAATGCATTAGACAGTGAAACCAATTGGAATGATTGGGGTGGTTTTATTGGAACCAGTATAGAAATTAAGCAGCCAATTTTTACCTTTGGAGCCATACCTTCAGCGATAGAAGCTGCCCAATATGGTGTCGAAGCGGAGCGGGCGTTACTTGAAAAAGAGAAATGGTCTATTCGTTATGAGATTGCAGAGCTTTATTATGGATATCAATTGGCTTTCGAGCTTTCGCAGCTGGGTGAGGATGTAGTCAAAAAGCTGGAGGGTGCTTCAAACAAGCTTTCAAAAAACTCCAGCTCCTACAAAGATTTAACAATGGCTTTAGCCGATGTTCGATCAAAGTTAATGGAAGCAAAAAATGGAAAAGAACAAGCTCGGTTGGCTATGGCTTGGAAAATTGGAAAGCTTAGTGAACCGACGGTTTATTGGGATCAAAGTAATTTAAAAAGTCGTGAGTTCACCCTTAGGGATTTGGAGCGTTATAAAGAACTCTTAAAAATGCATCGAGCAGATTGGTCGGCGCTTGAGGCCGAAACAAAGGCCAAGAAGAAGCTGTTCGAGGTGGAGCAAGGTTTGAGTTTTCCTCTTTTGTTCTTCTACGCAAAAGGGCAGATGAACTGGGCTGAGAATAGAAAGAACGACTCTGCCGGGCCATTTGCCTATGATCCCAGTAATGCTAAATCGGGAATCGTAGGGCTTGGAATTAAATGGGATCTAGATTTCATGGAAAAGGGCGCAAAGCGTTCGCAGGCCCGTGCCGAATATCTAAAAGCCTCTTCTAAAAAAGGTTACTATCAACAAGGAATGATGGTTGAGATTGAGAAAAAGTTTATGGATGCAGAGTTTCGCAAGAAATCTCTAGAGCATTTTTCTGAAGCAGAAAAAATTGCCTCGAAGATTTATCGCGACGCCTTGGTGTCTTACGGTTTAAAAAACATCACCGGACGCCAATTGCTAGATAAAATGGGTCAGTATGGGAAATTAAAGCAGCAGTATTTAGATGCTGTCTATCGCTACAATTTAGCGACGCATGACCTAGAAAAAACAATCGGTTCCCTCGAGTAAAAAAGCGTGCTTTTCCGCCAGCCCATCGGCGCTCGGGCGCTCGTGTATTTGTAATACACGTCGCTACTCGGTCTGACGAAAAATCACGCTTTTTCTTGTGACTCTTTTTTCTTTAGCCTTTTTGTTGTTGTTTCTTTCGGTAGAGGAAGAAGCCAATGGCCCCGATTATCAGTAGGCCGCCTATGATTTCTCCTAGGCCGGAATCTTTCTTGCCTTCTTTGTCTTGAATTTCTTCAAGTGAAGGGGGTAGACGTTTTGCAGAGCTTCTTTGTCCAAGAAGTGAACTTCCTCCGCTCTCTTTGATTTCTGCGAATGCTTTGGGGTCGAACTCTAGTTTTAATGAGTTTACCACTCTATCCAACACTTCAGCCCACTTGGGATAAACTGTCTCCGCGATAGAGTAAGTCACAAGACCGGCAACCTTTTTATCAATTGAAGCAATGTAGCGAGTGTAGAAGCCCGGAATCTCTGAACCAAAGTGAAGGCTGTCTACCCAATACTGTCCTTGAATTTCACTCCGCTTAGTATATTTGACGTCACTTTTGTAGGAGTTGCCTAATAGGTCACGCATGTCCTTTTTGGTGGAGAGAATGTTTTCATATTTGTCGAAGTTGTCATCATTTTGGTCGACTTCTTTTACCACGATGATCATGATGACTTCGTTTCGCTCGGCCAAGTTGTCAGGCTGACAGACCCAATCGCGCTCTTCCTGCTTACAGTCCCAGTTCGGAGGTAACTCCAAGCGAATGAATTGGCTTTTAAAGGTCTTTGCTTGAGAGGCGATGCTTGAAAGAAGTAGCAGGCTGAAAATGATTTTGCTCATATTTACATAGTAAGGTGCCTAGGGGCTTTTTCCAACGCTATAGGCCTACATTTGCGTAGCCATGCGGCGCAAATGTAGGCCTAGCGGGGTTTAATTTCAAAACGTCCGTAGGTCACTAAGTGGTTTGAGTGAATCAAGCTCTGAACGCGTTTTAATCACAAATGCTCTAGAGCTTGCATGCAGAAGAGGCAGTGCTAGTTTGGCTACAATCGACCACCGGGCGTCAGGTTTGTCGGTTAAAAGACTGCATTGAAGGTTTAGTGGGGGGCCATCGGACGGTGTGTTCTTACTATAAATGACCATTCTAGCTCGCATCCAATTTTGAAGGTAGCTACAGAGAGCTGTCCCTAAGGGTGAGTTTGAGGAATCTTTTAACACGGGGATGCGAAGTGGCTCCGGAGAATTCTTGGCAATGTTTGGAGCGTCTACAAAAAAACTAGGGTGTAATTTCAGTTTTCTAGGTCCGGGTTTGTCTTGAAGGAAGTTGAGAATTTTTCCCCATTCGGTCGTTTGTTTTGAATTTTCTACTTTTAGACCTACGGCTATAGCACCCAGTTCGTTAGAGGTTTCAATCCACTCTTCCAAGTCGGGGATTTCCATTGGGAAGTTGGTCTCATTGCTTAGTTTAAGAAAAATTTCAGGAAGAGATTCCTCTTTGGGGATTAGGCTTTGATCTCCATGTTTCCGGTATTTTGAATATTCCTCAGGAAGAACTGTTTTTGAGAGGATGTGATCGATTGCTTTTGGTCGGCATTCGCTCACTTTCATTTGAAGAAGCTGGGGGCTTAAACATTCTGAGTGTTGGAGGTGTTTGTTTTGAGGAACTAGTAGGAGTTTATTGCAGTCGAGGTCGGTTTCGGTCCATTCAAGGGTTAAAAGATTAGAGGCGTCAATACAGTTGCTTCTAAGCACGGATAGAGATTCGACTCTTGGATGAACAAGTAGAGAGACCCAATCGTTTGTTAGCTTGAAGGAGGGGTCATTGACAGGAAGCTGTATTTTAACTTTCTCGACATTTTGATTGGTTGGAGTTTGCTTCGTGCAGGAAGCAAGGAGCAGTATTGCTAAAGTCCTTAGGCGATTATGGCGCATAGCTAAAGTTTTGAGGATTGATTTTAACTCCAAAAACCTTTTCTAGAATGATTAAAGTCACGCTTGCAGCTAGAGCTAGTCCAAGCAGGTGAAACAACATGAAGAATGCCGATCCTATAAGTGTGATTAGTGAGGTGCTGAGAATAATCGCTTTAAGAGCCTTGGTCTGAGCGAATTTCGCAAAAAATTCTTCGGATCGACGATAGGCACTTCGAACTAAAAGATTTCGATTTCCTTTTTTCACCTTAGAATCCTTGTTTTTTCTTTAGAGGTGTTTGTTATTTTAATGGGCAGTTCAATAGAGAGCTCATCGCTGGCTAGATATCCAAGTTGTTCTCTAATGGCTCTTGCTCTGACTGTCTTAGATTGTTTGAAGCTTTTAGTTTCAATTTCCAATTGAGCAATCGTTTGTGAAACGGCTTCCTTTTGAGTGGCAATTCTTTGGGTTTCCTTTTGAAGGTAAAAAAGGTGAACAAAGCCTCTTGGTCCAAAAAGATTGAGTGCGCAAAGACCAATGACGACGACCAAATAATGCCTAATGTCCCATAGAGTCGGGTCAAAAAGCTTTAAGATCATCGATTCTTGATCCTTTCGTCGACATGCCTCTCAAGGTGGCGAACGACAACCGTATTGGTCGTGCCAATTCTTCGGGTGGTAGGGATGCCAGCAGTCAGGATGGCTACTTCAGAGATTTTCATAAGACCAATGCGGTCGAGTTCTTCCAAGAGCTCATCAAAAATTGTGTAATCTTGCTGGGGCATCTCTTTCCAGGGTACCACAGAAACTCCCCAACTTAGGCACAGCTGGGCTCGAACTTTTGGATTTTCAGCGAAGGCTATGATGGGCATGCTTGGCCTGTTTTTTGAAAGCAAACGCGCGCTGCTTCCACTTCTGGTCAGGCAGGCAATTACTTTTGCGTTTAGGGAAGTTGCAAGGACGGTGGCTGCGGCTTCAATAGCCTCGGATACTGCAGTTCGTTTTGTTTCAAAGTGTTTTAGCACTTCTACAACTCTTGGATGAGTGGGTTTGTAGTCTTCGGCGCCAACAATGATTTTATCCATCATTTTGACGGTGTCGATTGGGTATTCGCCAACGGAGGTTTCATTGGAAAGCATTAAGGCGTCGGACCCATCTATGACGGCGTTTGCAACGTCGCTTGCTTCGGCTCGAGTAGGGGTGGGGTTGTCGACCATGCTCAATAGCATTTGGGTGGCTGTGATTACGGGCTTGGCGTGTTTTTGGGCCACTCTAATGATGTGTTTTTGAATGAGGGGAACAGCTTCGTTGCCAATCTCAACACCTAGATCACCACGTGCAACCATTACTCCGTCGGAGTGAAAGACGATCTCTTCTAGTTCTTTTACAGCTTCAGCTTTTTCTATTTTTGCGATGACATGGATGTTTTTCCCTTGCTCTTGCAAAAACGATTTCAAATACCGAACTTCTTTTGCGGAGCGAACAAAGCTTAAGGCAAAAAAATCGACGTCTTGCTCTAGACCAAATAAAATGTCGGCCCAATCTTTCTCTGTGACTCCAAGAGCAGAGAGCTTGGCGTCAGGGAAGTTCACTCCTTTTTTCTCTCCTAAGCTCTTGCCGCTTAAAACAGTGGCTTCAAGAAGAGAGTCATCAGGCCAAGTCCTGACAACCTTCATGCGCAGAAGTCCGTCTTCGATCAAGAGCAAGTCTCCGGCCTTTAAGTCTCGGGCCAATCTAGGGAAGGTGATCTCTACTGGGTTTTCTTTGCTTCCATCGGCAAGAGTTTGTTTGGCGGTAGGGTCTATTCCTCTGAAAAAAATAGTTTGCCCTTCCGTGAGCATTATTTTTGAAACAAGTTTTCCCGTTCGAATTTTTGGACCTTGAAGATCCATGAGTATCCCTACGGGAATTTCTAATTTCTTCGATGCAGCTCGAACGTTGCTGATCAACTCGTTGTGAGCTTCGTAACTTCCGTGAGACATGTTGATCCTAGCTACATCCATGCCGGCTTCAATGAGATCCATAAGCTTTTCAACAGTGGAAACGGCAGGGCCAAGGGTGCAGACAATTTTTGATCTTCTTTTTGGGGTTCTCACAGGCGGAGAGTTTAGGCAGAAGGAGCTTGCTTTTCCAGGGTAATTTCTAAAAGATACTTCTTTCTCTTTATTCTGGAGGGTCTAGCTACATCTGAATCTGGCGGTGAATCTTAAATCAACACTAGATCCGTAAAATAGATGTCTCTTACAGTTCCTTTTCCTTTGTAGCTAGTTTTAGAGAGTTCCTCGTTGAGCAGCTGCACTAAGAGATCCTTAAGCTCTAGCTTTCCTTGAATTTTGTCCATATTTGCAAACTTTTGAAGGCTGAGTATCTTTAAAATCTTGGAACGAATAATTGGGGTTCTGCTTTCAAAGGCTTTTAGAATGTCTGAGTCACTTAATTCTAGAACCAACTGGGCTTTAAGGGTGTGTTCGTTGTCTATGTTGACCACTAGCTGATCGAGAGACATGTGTTGGATGTCCTCGCTTTCGTCTCTAACCGATGCGATGATGCGCTCTCCGAGAGTTTTTCCACTCAAGTCGGGCTTGGGCGACATGAAGACTACTTTGGCAATAAGGCCAACCATGGCGAGCATGACGACGGCTTGAACCATCATACCAATTGACGCAAGGTTGAGACCCTTTTTAGGCTTTTGGGCGGTCGCCTCTTCTGCTTGTTGCCCTTCTGGGTTGTTGTTTTCTTCTTCTGCCATAGTCACTCCTAAAACGCACCGCGTTACTATTTCAATTAGAATACTGGATTTTAACCCTCCAGAGTGTGAAGATTTTATTCAGTTTTTATGAAGAATTCAGAAAGTCCTACTTCCACGAAACATTCGCTATGGGAGATCTTTTTAGTAAAGGATGATGGCAGCTGGGCAGGCTTTCGGATGGGGCTTTCCTCCATTCGAAAGTTGAGTAACTACCTTGTGTTAATTTTGTGTTTACTCGCCTTGAGTTTAACGGGCTGGATCTTTGCTCGGTGGAAGATGTCTCAACTGAGAAAGGACTTAACTCTTGCCCACCTGGAACTGGATTCGGTTAACCATGAGCTCAAAGGATTAAAAAAAGTGCTTGTGGGACAGGAAGAATCTTTTGATGTCTCAACGGGGGAATCGAAATTCTTTGAAAGAGAGAGTTCCTTTCTTCCTTCTTTAGAGGCCGGAGATCGATATTCGGCGTTGATTGAACTTAAGAATTTTACCGCGAAGTTTATGTCTTCCTCTAAGCGAGTCGATTTAGATTTTAGCGTCGAGAGGCTCCCCCCGAAAGAAGGACAGAAAAAAGTTTTTTGGATACTTCTGCTACATGGTTCTCCCGGGGTCGTTAGTTTTCCTAAAGCTTTGGCAAGTCGGTCGGGGGAAGCGGTCTTGTTTCATCGAGGTGAGGCTTTGGAGCTTACTAAGTCTTCGAGAAATATTAGTGCTCAATTTCGACTGAGTGGCTTTGTTGAATTGGCTGGTGCCGATCCAGTCTACGCCTCATTGTTGGTTTACGATGAAAAGGGTTCTTTGTTGACCCGACAACGACGTTCCTTGGAGATTTTGCGATAATGGCTTCAAAAACAAATGAAATCGAAACTGAAAAAGACTTTTGGCAAGAACTTGAAATCTTGGATCGCCAGCATTGGGTGAGTGAGGCTTTTAAGGGCACGGGAAGAGTTGAGTTTAAAGGCACCTTTCGTATTGCAGGTGAGTGGGATGGAGAGCTGATTGGCTTTGAAGATGATAGTCAGCTTCATCTTTTAAAGGGCGGCACTCTTAAGGGAATTGTTCAAGTTCAAAGAGTGCAGATTGAGGGCCGTTGTGAGCTCGAAAGTTTGACTTGTGATTTTTTGCACCTGACTAGAGGTGCGTTTGTTTCTGGAGTGATTCGCGCTAAAACTTTAGTGATTGATTCAGGCGCCATTGTTGAAGCCACGTTTGAATCTCAATAAATGCGGGCATGCAGTTACTGGCTAGCGAGTGTTCTAACTTTTTTTCTAACTAAAATGGAGTGTCCGAGTGGTGAGCCTGCAATGGTTCCGAAGCGCACGTAGGGGAGAAGCTTGTTGGCTGAAAGATAATCGGGGGTGGCCATAATGTTTGGTTCTCGGCTTGAGCCCCATACGATATTTGTGTTTGTGATTCTTGCTTCTAGGTTAGGCTGAACAAAAGCGTCGTTAATAGGAATGAGCTCAAGAGCGTTTTCAGATAAGTGGGTTTCCAGTTCCATCCAGTTCTTTAGGCGAATGATGTGGTAGGTGCCCAGATGGGTGCGGGATAGCAATATGAGTAAATTGTGCTGAGGGACGAGTTGGACAGCTTTGCTTTCATCAACCAGGTCTAGGTGTTGAACCCCGGCTAAGATTGCAGCATTAAAAAGCGCTAGAGCAGTCAGTATCGAAAACAGATAGTTTCTAAGCTTCCCTCTCATGTCTGATTAGTTGCAATCGCTATGCCAGCTTTTAGAGGCGAAAATGTTGTAAAAGCAAAGATAAAACAGTCCCTTAGGGCCTGTGGCTGCCTCTTAACAATAGACCTGTCTAGGATTTATACACTCTGTGAAAACGTATCCGTTTACTTTTCACAGTTAGCCGCTACCTTTTAGCGTAGCTGAACAGTTTTGCTTTTGAGTTTTTCGACGTATTTGCCTTCAATGATGTCGTCCTCAAGGCAGGTGAATTTGAGTCCTTCAGAGGTTAAATCAATTGAACGATGAGCCACGCAATCCACGCGAGCAAGTTCTTCCCAGTTTTGATTCTTTAAATTGAGTTCTGAAACAAGGGGCTTGTCCCCCATTTCGATGACCCACTGGCTGACAACCCAAACTTTGTTTGGTGAAGCTTTAAACACCGCTAAAATTTCTCGTTGTTTAACTTCGTCGGGGAGTTCTAGGTTTTCTCTGTTTCCATTCTTTAAAATATAAGTTTTGGAGTTTACGGAGAGAACGTCTTTTTGTTGGGTTTCGGCAACAAAAATTTCTGCGCCACTAAGGATTACACTTCGAGTTTGAATTTTTGGAAAACGCGAGCCTAGGGCGTTGTTAGAGAAATTTAAAATTAAAACACCTAGAACTGAGTAAAAAACCTTTTTCATTACAAAACCTCTCTGAGCGAGACAAAACAATGCCCTTGATCCTCTAGCCGGTCAATCCAAGAACCTAGGTGAGCGGCCGTCTTTGCCTGAACGTCGTGTAAAAGCAAAACGTGACCATTTGGATACATGGTGGAGGGTGTTTTGTTGGCTTCGCTTAAAATGATTTGAAAACTTTCCTCAGCGCTGAGGTTCGCGTCCCAATCGCGTGGGTCGATGCTCCAGTAAATGTGTCGGTAGCCATAGCTTTCAACAAGACGTTGTGGGTCGCCTCTTAAACCCGCCCCATAAGGCAGTCTAAACTTCCATGGCTCATCCAAAAAAGCTTCCAGCTGAAGAGTGCTTCTTTCTATATCACCTCTTTGCTCTTCAACTGTGGAGCGAGTGTAGTTGATGTGCTTCCATCCATGGTTAGCAATGCGAAAGCGAGCCGCAATCCTTGAAGTGAGTTCTGGATACTTCGAGGATTGGCTTCCTAGGATGAAAAATGTTGCTGGAGTGTTTCGTTCTTCAAGGGCTTGGATAACGATTTCTGTTCGATTTGGATGGGGTCCATCATCGAAAGTAAGCGCTACCTTGTGGCCTCTGTTGTTAGGGCAAAGGTAGCCGGCTTGAGTGCTGGTGCCAAAAGCGAGCACAAATAGGGTGAGGTGTTTTTTTAGTCGAATCATCTTTTGCTGTTGTCCTCCTTTAAAGTGTAACTGTTCTTAAAAAATCTTTAAATGCTTTGAGGCTTTTGACTTTGTGCGCCCTCGTGGTTAGAACCCTCCAAGCGTCTGAGGAGATGGGGTAATATGAAATTATTTAATTTAGTTATTCGTTCTGGTGTTGGTTTGCTGCTTCTGAGCTCTTTGAGTGGTCGAGCTGAGCCATTTTTAGAGATTCCGGAGTTAAGCATTGGTCAAAAAGAAGCAATGCGTTGTTCTATCTATGAGCGTGAGCAACAAGCGACTGGTTTTGAAACTGGGATTGAATTGGGGGTAATGCGCCTTGTCGCAATTGAGAGTAACTCAGAATTTCCCTACGAAGCCCAGTATTTTATTTCAGAAGAGGCTTCTAAAAAGCACGATCTTTATTACAAAGACCGTTTCCCTTCTGCTGTTAGTATCGTCAGAGTCACAGATATTTTCGTTGGGGAAGAGGGTGTAAACGAGCTTCAGCTGGACGATCAACAAGAAAACTTAAAGAGAGTTCTTGCCTACTTTCAGTTAGTGGCAGGGGTTCCAGCAGACTCTCCAGATTTGTTTGCCTACTTGCTTTTTTCCGATGCAAAAGGTTTGTCCTTGAACATTAGTTTTATCACTCAAGAAGGCAAAGTTCTTGGGCACAGTGGATTGCTTTACAGCAGCTTACGATTTGCCTGCGCGGGATTTGGAAATGCTTTGTTTGCACAACAGCAGGAGGCTCCCGCAGTCGAAGAAGCGCCTGCAAGTGGCGCTGATGGCGGCGACGGTAGTAACTAAGTAGACCTACTTAGCAAACTTGTAAGCAAAACCCTTTTGTGCTCCTATGGCGCAAAAGGGTTTTTTATATGAAATCGTTACTTTGGCACTTTGGTAAACTTCTTCAGATGCTTGGATTGATTCTGGCCCCATATGCTTTGTATGTAGGGATGAGCACCAGTGACGCAAAGATTGAGCTGAAGCTCTTACTCATTTCTGTGGCCTGCTTTATAATGGGAGTTATGTTGGTAAGGGCAACTTCAGAGCAATGAGAGTGCTGGGGCTCGATCCTGGATCCAGAAACTGTGGTTACTGTGTTCTAGATGTTGAAGAGTCTCGTTTAAATATTTTAGAAGCTGGAACTTGGAATTTAATTAAGGGAAACCCTAAGCGAGCTTTAGGTTCTCGTTTGGAGTTGTTGGCTGAGTCTGCCTCCTTACTTCTTCAGCGCTTCAATCCTCGCCTGGTTGGTCTTGAGAAGGCCGTCGCCTTTAAGAACATTTCCAGTGCTTTGACTCTAAGTGAAGCGCGCGGTGTCTTGCGTCTAAAAGTGTATGAAGAGCTTTCGCACGCCACTGATCGTTTGATCGAGCTTAGCCCCACCGAGATTAAAAGAGTCGCTACTGGAAGCGGTGCTTCCAATAAAGAGGCCGTTGAGAAGATGCTTACCATGCGTTTTCGGCAACTTAGCGCTGATCAGGAGTTAGAGGGATTGGGAGCTGATGCCTTCGATGCGCTAGCTATTGCCTGGACCGCTTGGATTGTTCATAACAAGAGGAATGGCATCAAAGTTTGGACCGAAGTTCGCCGTTAAGGCTCGATTTGTTCCCGATTGGAACACCCCCGCACAAATGAAGAACGCAACTTGTGTTGTGGAAGACTCGAACGGATGGGCTTTGATGCTCGAAATGCACAATGAGATTTTTTTGAATCAACTCAGCGAAAGCGCGAACCAATGGCATTGGATTTTTTTGGCACAAGTTCTTAAAGAAGATGAAGAAAGTCTTTTTGCTTTTGAGAGTCTTCAACAGCGCAATTTATTTGCTCTTATAAAAGAGCTTCCTTCTCTTGGTCCTAAAAAAGCTGCAAGTATTCTTGGGAAGTTGGGGGTCGAAGGAGTTCGAGCCTTGTTGTTTGGTGAAAACCCGAAAATGTTTAAAGTGGCAGGTGTTGGGCCCAAGGGGTTGGCCCAATTTGCGCAAGGTTTACAGAACAATAAGCAGAAGTTTTTACCTGTTTTAGAGGCCAACGCTGAAAGTTCCATCAAAGCAGAGACTCCTCATTTAACAGAGGATCAATCAAAGAAGGCTTCAAGGTCAGAGGCCCCCAAATCGCGAATTACTTTGTCTCCGGCTTTATTAAAAGGTTTGGAGCGATTGGGGATTAGCTCTGAAGATGCTTTCACTCTTTATCAAAATATCGTGAACGATGGTATAGACTTGAGTGAGATGGACCAGGCAGCGTTGCTTCAAAAGATGCTTATGAAATGGGGTGACCGCGGCGTGAGGCGTGCAGAATTTGAAGGTGGAGTGTGAGTAAGAAAGAGAAGCTTCCTTTAGAGGATTTAAATAGCGATGCCGTCGTAGAAACGATCCATGAAAACGCTCTTCGGCCTAAGCACCTTCAAGATTATGTTGGGCAGAAAGCCGTAACCTCTAGGCTAGAAGTTTTTATGGCAGCCGCACGAGCGCGCAATGCTGTTTTGGATCATGTGCTTTTATCCGGACCTCCTGGTTTGGGTAAAACAACTTTGGCTCACATCGTTGCTCATGAAATGCGTGGAAACATACACGTCACTTCGGGGCCAACGCTCTCAAAGCCTGTGGATTTGCTTTCAATCTTGAGTAATTTAAAACAAGGCGACGTTTTGTTCATCGACGAGATTCATCGTCTCAGTAATCATGTTGAAGAGGCTCTTTACCCAGCTATTGAAGATTTTCAAATTCAAGTTATTTTGGGCGAAGGTGCGGCCGCTCAAGCGGTGACTTTGCCTGTGAAGCCTTTTACCTTGGTGGGAGCCACTACCCAAGCAGGACGATTGACCGGACCTTTGCGTGATCGTTTTGGTATTCATTTAAATTTGGATTTTTATTCCAAAGAAGAGATGGTTAGAATTTTAAAGCGTTCTGCAAAAATTCTTGGTATTGAATTGAGCGCCGATGAATTTAACGCTGTAGCTGGACGTTCTCGCGGCACCCCTAGAATTACAAATCGATTGCTTGCTCGAGTGCGCGATATTTTGCATGTGATGGAAAATGGCGGAGACATTTCTGCCGAAGCTCATCAAATGCTTCATGAGGCAGGCGGTGAGGGGCGAAAAGGTGCCCAAGTCGTTCATGCCGCTTTAGACTTTTTGGATGTTGACGAGTTGGGTTTGCAACCCTTGGATCGTTCTTTTTTGAAGGTGCTCATTGAGCAGTTTAACGGTGGCCCTGCCGGAATTGAGTCGATTGCAGCTTCATTGAGTGAGGATCGGCGCACTCTGGAGGAAACCGTAGAGCCTTTCCTTTTGAAAACTGGTTTTCTATTGAGGACCCCTCGAGGGCGAGTCGCTAGCCATAAGGCCTACAAACACTTAGGGGCTGAGCTCCCAGCTTCGGCTCAGCCGAGTTTAGACTTGTAGGTATTTTGACAGCCTTAAATGTGTTGCATAAACGCCACACATCCTTGGCGTCTACCTAGTAATTTTTGCCTTAACAGGGTGCAAAGAGTTAAAATAGTAGAGTATCTAAGTTGTTGAAGTTAAAGGATCACAAACTCGAATGCACAGAGGCACTCAAAGCGCTGAATACACAATTCGGCAATCAGTTCGATCAGAGCCGCATAACTACAGAGTGCGCGGTCCTGGCTTGCACACGGGCCTTACCAATGAGGTCTCTTTAGAGAAAAGTTCAAACATTGATTGGCTTGAGTTTTCTACTCAAATTGAAGGCGTTGAATATTCTGCTCCAGCTGTTTGGTCGCGATTAAGTGGCACGACTCGTTCAACGGCTTTGGTTTTACGTGGTTCTTCAAAGAGACGTTTTGAACTTGGAACCGTGGAGCACTTTTTAGCCTCGGCCTATATTTATGATATTCAAAACTACAAAGTGAAAATTGATGTTGATGCAAGCCAGGACCACGTCCTTGAAATGCCTATCCTAGATGGGTCTTCAAAAGAGTGGACGTATTTGAGTGTTTTTCAGTCGGAAGAACTTCCTGCTGAGAGAAAAGTTTGGCTAGCCGTTAAGGATTTCGATTTTGTGGACGAAGGTCGGAGAGTTACTATCCTTCCCTCGGAAGACATGAAGAGTAGTCACTATGTTTGCCAGGTTGATTTTGGTGGGCCTTGGCAACAGAAAAGTAACTTCTCAATTGATTGGATGAACCCATTGCTGGGACGTGAGACCTTTGAAAAAGACATTGCTTCTGCTCGAACATTTGGTTTCAAGCATGAGTTAGAAACTCTAGTTGAAAAGGGCTTGATCCGTGGGGCCAGTCTCGAAAATGCGCTTTTGTTAGATGGAGCGAAGGTTTGGAATGAGGGCGGCTTTCGTGTGGCCAACGAGCTTGCAGCCCACAAACTACTTGATTCTATCGGAGACTTTGCTCTCCTTGGTCGTCCGATATTGGGAACCATCTCTACTGAAAAAGCAGGGCATCAAATGCATCTTCGAACTCTTTCTCAGGCCGTCAAAGCCGGTGCCTTGGTTCAGGCCGTTCTCAAGAATAACGGCAAAGTAGTTCTTGAGGGATAAATCATTTTCTTTGCTCCCCATTAGACTCTGCTTGCTTGCAAGCTTTTAGGGCTAAGGTTAGCTTGTAGGGGTGGCACATTTAGAGCCGAGTCCTTCAGAGCGACAAAAACGCAGGAGAGAGGTGCGCACAGCCTTGCTCGTTTTGGTTCTGTTCATTGTCTCGCTCATCGTTCAAGCCATCGTTAGTCGAGAAGATCAGGGGTATGGCTTTCTTCAAGGTCTTTTATTCTTCGCTTTGGGGATTCTGAACCTGCTGATCATTGGCCTACTTTTATTTCTTGTCTTTCGAAACATCATTAAGGCATGGCTCGATCGTCGAAGCGGCAAGCTGGGCTCTTCGCTCAGGTGGAAGATGGTTACTGCGCTTGTGGGCTTTGCCTTGCTTCCATCGGTATTGCTTTTTGTCGGAAGCACTTATGTGATTCGACAGGGTTTTGATCAGTGGTTCGGTGGCCAAGTTGCTGGCGCTCTCTACGATGCGCAAAATATTACGAAGCTTCATTATGAAGACATTGAATCGGACCTCAGCTTTTATCTGAAGAATATGGTGGATGAGTTTGCCCGCGGTAAGGTTAAACTCAATGAGTCTGGTTTGCAGAACTTGGTTGGTCGCTATCCTGTGGATGGTGTTGAAGTCTATTTTGATCGCCTTCGTGCTCCCATTAAAGTGCAGCGAGATAAGGGGTCTCATATTCCTCGGGCCGCAAGTGATTCTTTGGAGAGAGTTTTTGCAGGTGAATCTTTTCAGTTGATTCGGCAAATAGGGGGGAGTGATTTAGTTCAGCAGTTTTATTTGGTGAAAAAGCCGTATAGCTCCTTTGTCGTTGTCTTAAGTAAAGTGGTTCCTCTAGCCATGAAGACTCGAATGAAAGAGCTCGAGTCAGCACTTTCTAGTTACAAACAAACTCAAGAAATTAAAAACACGCTCAAGACGAATTACTCTTTGGTTTTAATGACCTTGTTTGCTTTGAATCTTTTTGTGGTGTCCTGGTTTGGTCTTTATGTGACCCGCCAGGTTACAGAGCCTGTGGCCGATCTTATGAAAGCCACCGAAGCCTTCCGAAAGGGACAGTGGAGTTACCGAATCCCGACACCTATTTTTAGAAAAAGCGAGGGCTTCTTAAGTAAGGAGGCTCCCGATTTAGAGGTTCTTAAGGCCGCCTTTAACCTTATGGGGGAAGAGGTTGGTCGACGTGGTCAAAAGCTAGAGAAAGCTAACCATCAGCTTCGTCTCTTGGTGAAAGGCTTGGAAGAGCGTGAGAAATATCTCGAAACACTTTTGTCTAGTATTCGGCGTGGGGTTGTTGCGCTAGATGCAAACAAGCGCGTTCAAAGAGTTAACAAGGATGCTCTGGGCTTTGCTTCGTCTGCGTTTAGAGAGTCCAAAGATGTGATGTCCGTGAGCGGTATGCACTGGCGTGAAGTTTTTCAAAACGTGGGTGGAGTGGATGAATCAAAGGCCTGGTTAGATGAAGTTCGCCTGAATAAAGGCGACCCGGTGGACCGAATATTTGAACTTAGCCGAGGTGCGGGTAGAAGTTTGTCTTTAAGAACGGTTCGCGCGACTGGGATTTTGCTCTTGGATGATCACGCGGAAGAGTTGGGATGGCTGATTATTATGGAGGATGTTTCAGATGCAGCCCGATTGGAGCGTTTGGCTGCCTGGCAAGAGGTTACTAAGCGAGTGGCTCACGAAATAAAAAACCCTCTGACGCCTGTTCAGATTTCAGCTGATAGAATGCTTCGACGCTTGGCGCGCAATCCGGGCACCAATCCCGATGAGGATATTTTTAGAGAATGCTGCCAGCAAATTCAAAAGCAGGTGAAGGTGATTCGAGATTTGGTGCGAGAGTTTTCTCAATTCGCAAAAATGCCTGAACCACAATTTAAACAAGTCAATGTGGCTGAACTGATAGAAGAAATAATAGAGGACTATCGATTTACTCATCCACACTGTGAATTGGTCTTCAGTAACTTTATTAAGGAAAAGAAGCCGCTCGTGATGGCTGACCCTGAACACATTCGAAGAGTGGTGGTGAATCTTGCTGACAACGCAATTCATAGTATGGAAGAGGCTAAGGTAGAGAAGCCTCGCTTTGAAGTGTTGATTCAAGAGCTCTTTGACCGAGAGCCCTATGTGAAGCTGAGCTTTCAAGACAATGGCCCAGGGGTTTCTCCTGGCTTGCGTGACAAGATTTTTGATCCCTACATGACCTCAAAGGCTTCGGGGCTTGGATTGGGTTTGCCCATTGTGCGCCGCATTGCAGTTGAGCACCGAGGGCGCGTGCGTTGCGAAGAAGCTTCCTATGGACTCTTTGTCCTTGAACTTCCTCGTCTAGTTGTGGATGCTTAGCAGACATGGCTAGAAATATACTCATTGTCGACGACGAAATAGATATCCAAAGTTCTTTGTCCTTTGCTCTTAAGGACGAAGGTTACGAAGTAACGAGTTGTTCCTTACCCAAGGAAGCCATTGAGATAATGAAAAGCTCTTCTGTTGATGTTGCGCTTTTCGATGTTTGGTTCCCCGAGGGAGATGGCATTGAATTGTTAGAGTTCACTCGTGAGAATCATCCCAATGTGGTTCCTATTATGATGTCAGGTCATGGAAATATTGAGTTAGCCATCAAAGCGATACGCTTAGGCGCTTATGACTTTTTAGAAAAGCCACTTGAGCTGGATAAGGTTTTGGTCGTTTTAAAGAATGCCTTGGAGACCAAAACCCTCAAAGAAGAAAACGTTCGATTGAGTCATCAAATATTAAATCGTGGAACTTTGATCGGTGGTTCCGGAGCAGTAAAGTCTTTGAAGGCTGATTTACACAAAACGGCCGTATCCAATTCAAATGTTTTAATCATGGGTGAAGATGGTAGTGGTAAAGAGCTTTGTGCTCGGTTGATCCACCAGTTAAGTGCTCGTAGAGAAGCACCCTACCTTGTTCTCAACTGCGCGGCCTACAGTGGAGATGCTTTGGATGAAGAGCTCTTTGGCTTGGCATCAAGCCATCCCAAGGCTGGGGGAAAGATTAAACAGGGGCGTATTGAGCAAACAATGAATGGCACAATCTTTCTTGATGAGATTTCTAGTCTAAGCCAAGAGCTTCAAGCTAAATTGGTTCAAACACTTCAGGAAGGAAGCTTCTTCCGACTGGGGGGTGATCAGTCCGTTCCAGCCACTTGTCGAGTGGTGGCTGGGGCTAGAGAAGAGCTGGGCAAGCTGGTTGAGAAGGGGAGTTACTCCCAAGATTTAATGATGAGGTTGGGGGTTGTTCAAATCCGTGTTCCTCCACTACGCGAACGCTTAGAAGATGTTCAAGAATTGGCCTCTCACTTTGTTGAGGTTGTTGCCAATGAATCAGGCAAGAAAGCTCCCCGAGTGGATTCAACTTTGATCGATTGGATGAAGGGTTATGATTGGCCCGGAAATGTCCGCGAACTGAAGAACCTTTTGGAGCGGATGTTGATTATGAACGATGGTGTAGACCAGTTAGGAATTTCTGATTTGCCTGATGAAATTCAAGCAGCCATTGGTGCGAGTGAACAAGGCCAAAGCTTAAGTAGTGTTTCTGATCCAGGTGGAGCGCTGCGCGCCCTACGGGCCGAATTTGAGAAAGTTATACTTCAACAGCGTTTAGAGAGTTTGGGTGGCAACGTCACTAAAACTGCCGAGTCTTTAGGCTTGGAGCGAGCTCACCTTCACAGGAAGTTGAAGCAATACGGAATTGGTCCACAAAGGGGTGAGGATGCCTAATTCTAACGCTTGTTTGTGTGTCGCCCTTGATTACGAAGACCGTCGATCTTTTTTGGCAACAGTAAAAAACTTTGAAGATTTAGATTTGGTCGTCAAGATTGGCTTACGTCTATTGCCAAAACTTCGCACAGAAGATTTTGAATATTTAAAAGAGCAGGGAATACCATTTTTCATAGACGCTAAGCTTTATGACATTCCTTCTCAGGTAAAATCTGCGGTTCATGCTTGGGCCAAATTGGGCGCCAGTTATTTAACCGTGCATTTAAGCTCTGGGCGATCAGTCTTAATGGCTGCACAAGAGGCCGCTAAGCAGACCGACATGACCATTTTAGGGGTCAGTGTTTTAACCTCAATGGATGACGCTGAATTGAAAGAACTTGGTGTTGAAGCTAACTGCAAAAAGCAGGTTCGTCGTTTGGTTAGCTTGGGCCTGTCTTGCGGGATTAAGTCCTTTGTTTCTTCTGTAGCAGAAGTTCAGGCGATTAAAGAAATTGTTCCTAATGCCTTTTGTGTTTGTCCCGGTATTCGTTTAGCTGGCGAAAGTCAGCACAGTGATCAAAAGCGCAGTTATACGGTTGCTGAAGCTGTTTCTAAAGGTGTGAGTATGTTGGTTGTTGGTCGAAGTGTTTATCAGGCGGACAATCCGAGAGCCGTTGCAAAAAAGATTATAAGCGAGATCTCCTAGATGAAGGGCGATATGAAGAGCGAGTGGATTTGGGGGCTTCATAGTATTGAAGCGTGTGGGGAAAGTTATCCTGAATTGATTTTAGAGATTCTTGTCCAAAAATCCAATCAAGTTGACCACGAGCTAAATGCCCTCCTTAAGAAATTGAATGATCAATTGGGACTCAAGGCGAATGTGGTCGAGCGACTACCAAAGGCCTTGGATGATAAGCGCACTCAGGGAGTGGCTGCAAAAATCCAAGAGTTTCCGCTCCTGAATTTTAACAAGTTAAAGGATACGGTGAGCGATCAGCTTGATAAGGGCGGTCAGTGGTTGCTGCTGGATCGTATTCAAGACCCACAAAACTTTGGTGCTATTTTAAGAAGTGCTGCCGCCCTTGGCGTTAAGGGGGTTGTCATTGGGACAAAGGATCAGTGCCCTTTCAATGGAACAGTTTCTCACGTGTCGGTGGGTGCTTCCTTTCGGGTTCCCATCTATCAAAGCTCAAGACCTTTGGAGTTTCTAGAGCTTGCAAGAGAGCGTGGACTTGATGTTCTTAGTCTAGATGCCTCTGGTGATCCGATATCTGCTTATATGGACAAGACGGATGTCCACGGATTGGTTTGGATCATGGGTTCTGAGCATTGGGGTGTTTCACCAAAATACGTAGAAATATCAAATACTAAGATCAGTATCCCGCTTCATGCGGCCGTGGAGTCCTTAAATGTCTCCAATGCTGCGGCCATCGCAATTTGGGAAGCGCAAAAAATCTTTCATAAGCACTAGATAACTGAGCGAAATATTGCTTAATTCATGGCCCAGCAAGTGCTGACGTAGCTCAATTGGTAGAGCTCCGGTTTTGTAAACCGGTGGTTGCGGGTTCGAGTCCCATCGTCAGCTCCAACTTTGCTGTTGTAAGCCCTGTATTGGGAGAGTTACCGAAGTGGCCAAACGGGGCAGACTGTAAATCTGCTGGCATTGCCTTCGGAGGTTCGAATCCTCCACTCTCCACCAATCTTCCAAGCCAGCTTGAACAACCCAAGTCGCTTCCTTTAAAGATTTCATATCGTGACGAGTTTCTAATAGAAAGAAAGAGGATATAATTGCCCTCGATAGGAGAAATCACATTTATGATTTTTAAGAAATTATTTTTAACTGCTTGTTTGGCATTGGTTGGTGGCTTTTCACTGGTTGGTTGCGATGAGCCAGAAGACACAGCTGCTACTGCTGCCGATTCAGTAGAAGAGTCAGCCGAAAGTGCTGGAGAAGGCATTGAAGACATGGGCGAAGATGCCGGTGAAGCCATTGAAGACATGGGCGACGAAGTAGAAGAATAGGTTTTAAATCTAATAAGAAAAAGCCCTGGGTGCAGTTTTGCACCCAGGGCTTTTTTTATCTGTCTTTCCTTTGGTTTACTCAGCGTTTCTCTCAGCTCGTCTTTCGGCTTGACCCATTGCTTGGTTAAACTGGCTGCGCAATTTGGCAAGTTTAACTCTAGTTTCTGTAGAGTTTTGAGTTCCATTCTCTCGGCTTTCCTTAAGTAGATCAGAAATTTCTTTTCGAATAGCGTTAACTTCTTGTTTGTCCTCTTTGGAGATCTGTTTGTTCTTTTTGAATTTCTTATGTCTCTTGTTGGCTTTTTTCCTGGACCTCTTTTCAGATAGAGCAAGGCTTTCTTCTGTGACGTCGCCCTCAAATTGACTATTGTATTTTTTTGCAACTCTATGGTTTCTAAACTTCTGATTGAGTTTCTTTATGTCTTTTTTATCGCTTGCACTTAATTTGTTCTTGTTTTTGGCAAGTTTCTTGAGTTCTTTCTCCATGGCCTGAAGCTCGCCCCCCAGACTGCTCATCTCGTCAGCAGTGAGCAGGCCGTTTTCTCCCAATCTTTGCAAACTAGCTCTCTTTTTCTTTAAAGCAGCCTCTTGGTTGCTAATAAATTTCTGATTGTCTTTGTTGCCTACTTTAAGTTTCTTAGTTTTCTTCTTGGCTGTAGAGGTAGCGGGAGCACTTTCTACCTCTGGTGTTGCTTCTTCTTCTGCGGTTTCATCTGCTTCGTCTGCAGCCGAACCACTCTCAGGGATGACTCCATCGACAACCGTCTCACCATCTCCAAGAAGAGGGTCAGTGGCTAAAGCCTGTTGGCTAAATATGAGCGATAAAATCAACGCAGTAAAAAGTGGAAAGTGTTTCATACTTTGAATTGTGACCTAGTTTATAGAGTCGAAGAAGTTAAGAATTCGTAATGTTTGAGCATAGTGGTTAGGAGAGTTTTCATTGAGTCATTCTTTGCTTTAAAACGACCGTAGATTTAAGGGCTTAGTCCGGTCTGCCAAGCTAAGATAGCTATGCTACTGTAGTCCACTTATGGACGATCGATTGCCTGAGCAAATTAACCAAAAGTTAACTCAAAAATGGAAGAAGCTCTCTGCCGAAGGCTACATACCTAGAACAAAGCATGTGGAGAATTCGAAGCCACTTTTCTTTAATCGTCTCTTCCTGGAAACGAGTCCTTATCTTTTGCAGCATGCACATAATCCAGTGAACTGGTTTCCTTGGGGGGAGGAAGCTTTTGAAGAAGCCAAGAAAACTGACAAGCCCGTTTTTTTAAGTGTGGGCTATGCCACCTGCCATTGGTGTCACGTCATGGAGGAGGAAAGCTTCGAAGATTTGGAGATAGCTAAATATATGAACGAACATTTCGTTTGTGTAAAAGTCGATAGAGAAGAGCGCCCTGATGTTGATTCAGTTTACATGTCGGTGGTTCAAGCCATGTCCGGGAGGGGTGGGTGGCCCATGAGCGTGTGGATGACACACGAGCAAAAACCTTTCTATGGTGGAACTTATTTTCCGGCTCGAGATGGTGACAGGGGAAGTAATTTTGGTTTCTTAAGTTTGTTAAAGAGATTGGATCAGGCCTACAAGGGTGAGCGAGAAAAAGTTTTCTTAAGCTCCGAAAAAACTACCGAACATTTGAATGCAGTTATGAATCAGAGCCTTCTTTCCGAAGATGTTAAGGTGAAGGCCTCTTTTGATGCGGCCGTTTTTCATTATAAAGAAAATTACGATGCCACTTTTGGCGGAGTGGGTGATGCTCCAAAATTCCCTAGCAGTTTACCTGTTGGATTTTTATTAAAGGAATCTCAGTCCGACGCCGGTGTTTTAGACATGCTTAAAAATACTCTCAGTAAGATGGCCTTGGGTGGGATGTATGATCAAGTCGGAGGAGGCTTTCATCGATACTCGACAGACGAAAAGTGGTTGATTCCACATTTTGAGAAAATGCTCTATGACAACGCTCTATTGGCAAAACACTATACTCAGGCCTTCCGAGTCACAAAGGATGAGTTCTACAAGTTTATTGCTTGCGATACTCTCGATTATCTTCTTCGAGAAATGCGAAGTCCTCAAGGAGCTTTCTTTTCTGCCACCGATGCGGACTCTAAAAACCAAGAGGGGGAGTCTGTTGAGGGCTATTATTTTAGTTGGAGTCACCAGGAGCTTGAGTCTCTTTTTACCCCTGATGAACGAGATGAGCTCTCTAAAGTGTTTAAGCTTTCAAAGGATGGGAACTTTGAGGGCAGAAATGTTTTAGAGCGTGTTTCTAAAACATCTTTTATCGGCACACCTTTAAGGGCTAAGATGCTTCAGCTTCGCCAAAAGCGGCCCGATCCATTGTGTGACACCAAAATTTTGCTTAGCTGGAACGCGCTAGTGCTTTCAGCTCTTTCCTTGGCTTCGCAAGTTTTTGCTAGAGCTGACTACTTGAAGGCAGCCACTGAGGCTGTGGACTTTATCTTAGAGAACATGAAAAAAGCCGAGCAGCTTTTTCACGTTTATGCAGAGGGGGAAGCCAAGCAAGAAGCTTTTTTGGAAGATTACGCTTTTTTTACAGCTGCCCTTTTAGATTTGTTTGAGTCAACGGGGGAGGCGCGTTTCTTCGAAGAAGCCCTACTTTTAGATCGTCACCTTGAAGCCAATTTCGAAGATTCAAAAGGGGGGTATTTTAAAAGCTCTCGTTTGCAGAAGGCTTTAATTGCCAATGAGCGCCCTTATTACGATGGCGCTGAGCCTAGTGGCAACTCCATCATGGCTCAGAATCTAGAACGCTTGTATCTGTTTACTTTAGAGGAATCTTATCGGGCCCGAGCTGATAGACTCTACAAGAGCTTTGCGCTTCGGCTCAACGAGTTTCCTTGGGTGATGCCCGAAATGTTGTCTGCCCTGCAGATCAAAGAAGGAGACCCTTTTCAGTTAGTGGCAATCTCCACAAAGGCTTCTGAGGTCAGCTCATTTAGAAAAGCTTACTTTAACAATTTCTCAAAATCGGGAATTTTTATAGAAACCCAAGAGAATGGGCCTTTGCATAGTAGGTTTTCCTATTTAAAGGACAAGGTTGCAGTTGATTCTAAGGCAACGGCCTATCTGTGCTTTTTGGGTGCTTGCCAGAAGCCAGTAACCTCAGCCGAAGAGTTGCAGCTTTAGTTTGAAATAGAAGCTCTTCCAGTCTTCCAAATGGGCACCAGGGTTAATCCAGACTGTTGAAGTTGTTGGTTGATGTCCGCATTTGGGTCGATGACAATGTTGTGTTGGCTTTTTAAAATCTCAAGCGCTTCTTGGATCGAGTTCAGTGGTGCCGAGCGAGCTGATCGCAAATTACCATTGTTTCCTATGAGCATTACTTTAGGTGAAACTTCAAAAACGTTCGCGTATTGAATGCCTGTGCTTTGGGTAAAATCAGGATCAAGGCGTTCAAGGAAATTGAGCTCTTGGCGAGCTGCCATTGGGGAGCTTTGGATTGAGGTTTCCCATTGAGTGTCCTTGTCGCCTCGGGCGTTCCATAGGCCTTGGTAGAAGCCGCCTTTGCGTTGAAGATGGGCTTGAAGCCCGGTCGTATTTAGTATTGGAGCCGATGAAAGTTCATTTTCAAAAACGCTTCGATTAAAGGTTGGGATGGCAACCTTGTTGCGGTTGTGAACTCTCACTCGCATAGAATCAGCGACGGCTGATTGTAGAGTGGTGGAAATAGTTGAGTCTGTTTGGTTTACATTTAGAAGCCTAAGTATTGCGTTTAGTCTTCCACTTATTAGAAGTTTCTCAATATCTAACTCTTTTGGGATTTCTTTAAAGGGACTTTCTCCTGGCTTAACCGTTCGAGGATCGCGCATTACGGAAACGGGTTCACCGTTGTTAGGGATTCCCAAGGCTTCGCGCAACTTTTGGTTGTCAAAGCTGTTGATGTCATGGGCCAGTAAGGAGGCAAAAATTCCTTGTAAATCCTTAGCTGAAGCACGAATGGAGGCGCTATCAATTTTTCCAAGGTTTCTTTCGCTATCTCTTTGAGCCAAGCTAAACTCTCGCAAAGTGCTTGAGAGTTGAGCCCAAATCTTTTCTTGTTCATTGGTCGCTTTGATCAGTTTTGCGTGATCTGCGCCCTTGGGGCGGGCGGCATTGTGGGCTTTAGCGGTGGCGACTGCCTTTGGATCTTCTCCAAATTCGCCTCGAGGAAGTGCGTTGGCTCGTATGCTTTTTAAGGCTTGTTGAACAGAAAGTTCGCAGCGATCGATTCTTGCTTGAGAGTTTGCTGAGTGAGCCGGAGGATCTAGGGCAAGAGAGTTAGTGCTAGCTGCTAACAGGGAAAGGCCCGCTAAGGATTTGATGGTGTGCCTAAAAAGGGATCTATTTACTAAAAAGTTCACTCTCATGATTGCCTCGCCTTCTAAGCAGTATACCAGCTCTGAATCAACAATTACTCTGCATATACAGTCCTTTAAGCTCTCTTTTCTGCTCAAACTCTCAAAGCTCGTCAAAAACTTAGGCACTTGCTGAAACGCATCCGCTACCTATTCACGGGCATTAGGTGTGTAGCCCGGTGTTGTGTGTTTCCACCGGGCCCACAGATTTTTGATATCTATGCGAAATACATAGATTTTGGTGACAAGGAGTTTTTGCTTTTTAAGCACTCCTTAATGGTGGGTGGCCTATGCCCTTTGGTAGCCAAAAAATGAAAGGAAATCGCCGCAACACTACTTGCTGGCAAACTTGAATATTGAGTGTCGAAAACACTTTTGATTCGATTGTCAGCGGTTACAAAGCCACACATGGCTATCTCCCTCCAAAACATGGTTTAGGTTGTAACCGCCCCCCAAGGCAGATTCTTAATTATGTAGTAAATGCTCTAGCAAATTTTGAATACTTAATTGCCCTTAAGTGAAGTGCACCTTAGAATTCTTCGCTAAACTGATCCATGTTCTCAACGCATTTGATGAGCAGATCAATGGAATACGAAATATCGTCCTTGTTGCACATCTCAACCGTTTGGTGAACATTGCGACAGGGAATCGAGATAGCCCCGACAATACAACCATTCTTACTCATTCTTTGCATTGCCGCCGAATCAGTTCCACCCGCAGTTAGAATTTCTAATTGGTAGGGAATCTTGTTTGCTTCGGCTTGCTTCTTCATGAACTCCACAAGGCGGGTGTCGCAAATGACAGAGCCATCTAAAATTTTGATGGCAGTTCCTTTGCCCAAGCGAGCGATCATTTCTTCTTCTTTAGCGCCTGGGGTATCAAAGGCAATGGTGACGTCGATGTTGATTCCGATGTCGGGTTCAATTTGGTGTGAGGCCACCGTGGCGCCTCTTAGGCCAACTTCTTCTTGAACAGTGAAAACGCCGTAAAAATCAAAAGCAGGATTCTTAAGTTTTTTAAGTGTTTCAATCAGAATATAAACAGCTACACGATTGTCTAAACTTTTCCCGTTTACACAAGAGCCCATTTCAATCATGTCGCGCTGGCGCGTGATAGGTGTGCCCACGTCTACTAGTTTTTTAACTTCATCTGCGGGAAGGCCTACATCGACGAAGTAATCTTGGCACATGAGCGACTGTTTTCTTTCTTCAGGGGTCATGACGTGGATGGGTTTTCCGCCCATAACTCCAATGAGGTCTTTCTTGCCGTGAACAATCACACGTTGTGCGGTTAGTGTTTTAGGATCAAATCCACCTAAGGTGTGAAAGCGAATAAATCCTTTGTCATCCACATGGGTAACAATGAATCCAATTTCATCAAGGTGGGCTGTCGACATGATTTTTTTGTTTGTCTTGCCTTTTTTAAAGGCAACAAGATTGCCCATGCGGTCTGTGTGAAGGCTGTCTACATGATCTTTGATCTCGGCAATAACGAGCTCGCGAATGGATTTTTCAAATCCTGGAGCGCCTGGAGTTTCGGATGTTCGTTTTAGTAAATTGAAGTCTATTGCCATATGGCGAGCGAGGTTAGGATGAGAGGGCGGTGATGTCCAGTGATTATGCGATTTCAATTCTTGGATCAGGGCTAGATTTGCTTAAAGTCCAGTGGAGGGCAATCAGAACTGCCGTGCATAAGCTCCATATATTGTAACGAAAGTCAGAGGCGCCTGTCATAGGGAATAGTGTGGCAATGTAGAGGATCGAACTAGCGCTCAATGCCAGATAAAATTCGCGAAAGGCAAAGCTTCTTTTTTTCCAGAAGAAAAGAAAAACAGCGATGTTCAACAACAGATATAAATAGCCTTTGAATAAGAGGCTCTGCGAAAAAAATTTAACAATCTTTGTCACAGGTGCTCTAACGGGGGTGATGAAATCTTGTAGGCTTTTGTTTCCAATTTGGTTGGGCGAAACTCTCATGTGGTAGGGGAATTGAATCTGGTGGGTCATGCCAATGGTGGCTCCAAAAACCTGGCTTCTGTGTTTAAGATAAGCCAAAGGGTGCGTGAGAACACTTTTCAGCCAAAGTGCTGTGGTCTCTTTGCTTTGTTCTGAGGTAGAGGGGCCGTTGAGAGCTTTAGTGGCCCAAGATCCAAACAAAGGTTCATTGGTTTTTGGGGTGTAAATTTCTTTGAGCTCATTGAGTTTTATGTCTTGATTGTAGTCAGGCATAATCACTTTGCCAGTGTTGATAGAGATTCCCGCCAAGTCAAATAGGGTGTATTTGTGAATAAAGGAGCGATCGCTCCCCCATGTGAGTGCTTTAGAAAGTAAAGCTGAGAGCAGGAAGAGTGCAAGTAAAAGGCTCGTCGCACGTTTTAATAAGATTGCTTTCGAGGCTCCCTTAGACCAAATCCAGCACATCCAAAGCAGTAGAGGGAGCATAGCAGGTGGGGCGTTGTGTCTTACGCTCATTCCATAAAAAAGCGGGATAAGCGCCCACCAAAGTAGATTGAACTTATGTTCAAACTGAGCTTTTAAAATGAGGCCCACTGCCAAGAGCCAGACTGAAACCATTCCAACGTCTTTCCAAATGTTTCCCATTAAACCGAGTATGGGTGGCCAAAGTAGAAAAAAAGCGATGCAGACTGGGATTAGTTTTTCTCGGCTTGGAAAGGTGGCCGAGAAGATCATCCACAGTCCAGCCACAAGGCAAAGCATGTGAAACACGAGCAAAGGTGTTTGCGGGTGAAGTTTTGGGGCTAGAGGCAGGAGCAGAGCCCATAGGGCGCTCATTATGGCGGGGTGGTCGCTAGAATATTGATGACTTAGAGCTTCTCCAAGCTGGAGGTAGCTATCGTTGGTCATGAATCCTGGAAAATACACGTAAAAACAAATACTTATAGATGAGAGCAGCGGGAGGTGGGTAAAAAAGCGCTTCATGGAGTTGTTTTTCATCATAGCTTCCCTGAGGCGGATGGGCATCCTCTTGCCTGTTTTTTATATGATAGAAAAAAGCCTGAGAAAGCGTTTTCACCTAAGGAAAACTTTGTGCTAAAAGATCTCTTACCAATTAGGGCGGCAGTAGCTCAATTGGTAGAGCACTAGCCTTCCAAGCTGGGGGTTGCGCGTTCGAGTCGCGTCTGCCGCTCCATATTTTATTCTTCGCTCTCCCCCGGGCGAAAGTTTTAATCGAAGCAGCTGAGCTCGCTATGCTCCCTCTGCCGCTCCATATTTTACATGTCGTCCTTATGGACGATTTTGAAAATCTCTTTAGAGGTAGCCAGATCAACAATTTCATAGAGCAAAGAAAGGAAATAAAAAAAACGCGTTCAGTTTTTAAATTTTATTTTTGGCTCATCAAGGTAGCTTTTATTTTAGGAGTCACCGGACATCTTGTTGATGTGGCCATTAAAATGAGAAGAGAAAGTTTTCGTGCTTTTAAGCACGGGCAGCTCGATCTTTTTGAGTTCAATCAATCACTCGTTGGGAAAACCCACTGAGTACAAATTTATAAGTGCGGGTCATTTAGAGCGAAGCTAACATGGGACAACCCTGCTCTCTAGCGCAGGCAATGTTGAAAAAAGCTAAGAAACTCAATGGACTCTACAATGACAATCTTTATTCTAAGAGAATGGAAATTAAGACATTGCATGGATCAGAGATTTCCCCTTATCTCAAAGACATCGCTAGGCTGCGTATTCAAGTGTTTCGAGATTTTCCCTATCTTTACGAAGGAAGCTTTGAATACGAAGAAAAATACTTAGATCGCTACGCTCAAGGCAAGGGTAGCCTTATCGCGATTGTTTTAGACAAAAATAAAGTGGTAGGTGCGACAAGCTGCCTACCTGCCAGCGAAGAAATGGAGGCCATCACCGAGGCTTTAAGCTTGGCAGGAATTACAACAAAGTTAAGCTGGCAAGACGTTGATGAAAAAAGTGAAACCGAAAAAACGTTGGTTTTCTGGACTAAGAGCTGGAACGAAAAACACTAAGCGGTATTAAAGTTTCTCTGAAAAGCCGCAGGTGAGCATTTTTGAGTCATAGTAAGGGTTTCGAACAGGCTCAGAAGACTGCAGCCAGTGGAGGGGCCTCTTAGATAGCGGTTTTTCTTCCTATTAGCGGAACTCAGCAATGGTGGGAGATATTCTGGGAAAGTGTTTTAAATTCCTATTCTTTAGACGAGCAGCAAGAAATTGATGGAGCCTGTAACACTACATACATCAAAGAAACCATTGACGGACAGCCATATACACCAGCATGAAGTGCTGTTTCCCCGCCAGAGCACATCGAAGAAGTGTCGAAATAATAGGCGGTTTAAGCGCACTTGGGCAGCACGCTCTTCTTGCCGCACAGTGGCAGCCGTGCTATTATGCGCGAGTGTTTTTTAAGAAATTACTACTCAGCTCTCTTACTATTTGCTTTGTCAGCGCCTGCCAAAAATCAACTCACGAGCAAACCAAACAAGAATCGTTAGTCTCGGCCGTTACTTATGGCGACATTGAACGCTACGATATTTTGCAAACCAACACTACCGATAAGCCAGAACAAAACTTTGTGGCTCGTCTAACAAACCCAAGAGGGGAAACATGTAGCGCAGCGCTGGTGGGCAAAAACCTTGCTATTACCTCGGCACATTGTGTGACCACAGATTCACTTACAAAAAAACTAATCCCTGGAACGTCTTATATTGAGCTTGCCTTTAACCGAGGCCTCAGGCTCGATATAAGCAACGTTACAAAAATTCACCCAGGCCCCAGCAAAACTCCTAAAACATTGGGGGCCTATGCAGCGGACTGGGCTATTTTAGAACTCGATAGACCTTTAGGAGAAACCTTTGGTTACTTTGAACTCTCCCCAATAGTGGGTAACATCTCTTTTTTGGGAATTAGCATTATTGGCTATAGCTCACATTTCAACCGCGGCGGAAGCTACCAGACCTATCAAGAGAAATGCCTTGTTCGACGATCGGAAGAAATTTTTATTTATCACGATTGTGACATTAGAGTGGGCGATAGCGGAGCGCCGCTATACTACTGTAATGAATTCACAGACTCGGAAGGCGAAGCCAAGAAAGCTTGTTTCCTTGTAGCGGTCCAAACGGCATATTTGGGAAGCGAGGAAGAAGGACTGAAGGAGCATCTTGATTTGTACTCACATGAATACGCTAACGTCGCCTTTCGCGTGGAAAGCTTCCGAGAAAAATTAGAAGAATTAAAAGGTGGAGAACACTAAATCATGACCTTGAGTTCTCTTATGTATTGTAGCAACGCAATTGAACCCTACTCTCGCACTGAGATTCTCCACACCGCAGAAAAGTTCAACGCAAAAAACAATCAAGCCGTAAAATTTGCAAGAGATTTTTTTTGAGAAAGACCGCCAACGTCCCGCAACACCTATTATGTAAACTTGAAGGGGTGGGCAAGGCTCAGTGAGAGGAGGGGGATACTCTGGAAAAGTGCTTTAATTTCCTATTAACAGATAAAAGCACCTTACGATGGGAAAACCCGCAACTATTCGGAAGGCTATCAAACTTTCTTCACGCGGGATCAAGCAAGCTCTTTATCTTCGTTCATATGGCTGTCCTTACGATTTTTTTGGGTTGCGCGACTCGGCTTAAAGGCCCCGCATCAACCGAGCCGATCAAATTGCTAGGATCATTCGAACAAAGAGACACGACCGATAAATTTGATAGAAAAATTCATTACTACCTCCAAGGGAGTGGGGGGCCGACTGTCGTTTGGATTCCCGGCTCAGGGTGCTCGTCGCTCTTCCGCCGAGACAACAATGGAGCGATAAGAGGTGGATACCAGAACCTCCTTCAGTCCATTGTTCGAAATCAAGGCATTGTACTTACCATTGAAAAGCCTGGAGTGGAACTTTACGACTCCCCTGCTAGGCCTGGATCAGCACAGGATTGCTCAAAGGATTTTCTTGAAGAACACACATTGGAGCGTTGGGGAGAAGCCATTCGTTCAGCCATTGAAGCGGCGGCTCGCCTACACCTGATTGATTTATCGAAGGGATTGATGCTGGTCGGCCATTCCGAAGGTGGAATCGTCTCCGCTTATCTATCAAACATCCTGCCGGAAACGACTCACATTGCCTTTCTAGCGGGGGGTGGACCCACGCAACTTTATGACTTCCTGATTTTCTCTCAGCGTAAAAATGGAAGAAATACTGCTCGGGAAGAGGATGAAATTTGGAGTGCATGGGATTCTATCTCCAAGGACCCCACAAGCATCAGCCGATCAGCTTGGGGGCATCCCTTCAAGCGCTGGGCATCATTCATGAGTACATCTCCCATAGAGGAACTTAAGAAGAGTAAGGCAAAGATACTGGCTGTTCACGGCACTCAAGATCAATCTTCACCGATAGAATCATTTGATATTCTCCGATCTGAACTGACAACAGCCGGCGCCAAAGTAACATTCGTCACACTCGAAGGAGCGGACCATGGCTTCAACTTATTCGGAGAGCAAGCGCCTAAAGGAATGCAACGCGTTTTTCAAAGAGCTTGGGACTGGTTCAGAGCAAATCAATATGACCCACTCTAAACACAGGGGCTCAGGCTAAATCCCTAGATTCTAGCGACCTCGGCGCAGTTTAAAGCTGGGAAAAACGAAACCCTTCGAGGCCAATTGGCCCCGAAGGGTTTTTGCTATCGAAAATCCCAACTCTAACGAGTGAGGCTGAAATGCTTATCTAGGCTAAAAGCTACAAGCGGCTTTAAGCTGAGACTTAAAATAGGTATCGTAGCCCAAAACTCGTTTGCAAGACCGATAAGCGGCCTCGGATTGAACGCTTGAAACCCACTCAAGCTCCCAAGAAAAAAACTTTCTCTTAGATCGAATTCTTTTAAAGAGTTCCAACGCACCATCGTGATCGACACGGCTGGCCCATTGCAATTCCCAATCGTAATATCGTTTGCTTTCAAGCACGAGGCTAAGCGCCTCAAGGGCTTGTTTTGAGTTGACCTGAGAGGCCCACTTCAATTCCCACTCATAGTAGAAACCGTCATCAACTAGCTTAAAGGCGTGGACAGCATGAATTGAGCAAACGTTGCCTACGTGCTTGTAGTGCCAAGCTTTTACATCGCGCTTTCTCTCAATTTGATCGAGAACTTCATTTTGGTAGACATCACAATCGACCTCGTCGTGCGCAGTAACAACAGCGGAGGCCAGCAAGGCGGAAACAAAAAACAATCTCTTCATAATGGTAGATCTCATATCTATACGGTCTCCTTTGTGTGGTGTAGGCGCATCGTAGCGTGGCGCAACATAAATATCAAGCCTAGTGTTTCCTACCCAAAGTTTAATTTATTGTTATGAAGCAGCAATCCTCTAAATTGCGAATCTATACGTCTTTCATTCTTGCTGCTCCCAATACGCTCACCTAACTAATCCTTTTGACCCACATGCAACACAGCAAATGCCCAACTTAGGTGAGCTTGTGTAGAAAACTCCGCGCTAGTGAGTTCCCATTTTAGCCCAAAGACCCAAGTCGTTGGCCGGTCTACGGGAGCATGACCCGAGGGCTTAACCCTGAAGTCTTCCCCGACGAGAAGACACTTGCATGCCTGCAGATTTTGCCGAAACTGCATATGGGACTTGTTGACTCCGAGAAACCTAGCCCTTGAGCGGCACAAACTCCGTAAACTCATTAGCTATGTCACACGTCCCACTTCGATTGGTGATGATTGAAAAATGTTCTAAAAAAAATGACTCCAACCATAGCTCAGGCTTAGGCTTGCCTAAAGACTCGGATTTCCCCCAAACTGGACTCACATCCTCTTCAGTCTTAGGCGAGGGCTCGCAAATAGCGGTTTTTCTTCCCATTAGCACACTCACTTTGCCGCTCCATTTTATCAGTTCCCCTATCGAGGAATAGTAGCAAAAATAGTAGCAAAACAAAAAAAGCCGCAGGAGTTTAGTCCCACGGCTTTTCGCTTGTTCTAGATGCGTATTCTTAGATTGTGTAATCAAGAGTGCAATCAACATAAATTTCATCTGTTGAATTTGCTTCAGAGTAGAAATCTTCACCAGTGCGAGGATCAAAGCCTTTATAGATAGCTTCAAACTTAAGCTTAAGTGAATGGCTTTGGTTGTTTGTTACTTTGATGCTTGCAGGGAGTGCCGTGAGTGTTGAGAAATACTCTTTTCCAGACTCGCCTGTCTTTTGAGCCGTAAGGTTGAGGATTTTGTGCTTAGAGTTGTAGTTAAACAAAATCAAGCTAGCGAGCATGTCAGGCTTTGTGACATTTTCTTCAACAGAATGATACTCCATTGAGTTGCCTTCGATTTGAATCATGAATAACTCACCGTGAGTGTAAAGATCTTGAGTAACGAATTCGACTTTAGTTTTTCCAGAAGCCGACTTACATTCCACGATTGCTGGGCCTGAGCCTGCCATGGCTACGGATGAGGCAAGAAGTGAAGTTAGCAAAAATAGGGTTTTGATTTTCATAAAATTTCCTCCTTAGGAAGTGGGTGTTTTATAGGTGTAGTTCTTGTTAGCCACAAGGCTAATCTTGGACACAAAAACCAGTTTAATGTTCAAAATAAAAAAGCCCGCCACTCTAGCTTAGAGGGGCGGGCTTTTAGGTTTCATGGGATTGCGAGCTTTATTTATAGGCTTCAGGCTCTTGAACCAAAGTTGGTCCGCCTATGATTAAGCCAGTTTTGGTGTCGCGAAGAATCCAAATGAAAGGCCGGTTAGCGTTCACTTCGTTGGCTTGCATGGCTACGGATTCAAAAACGGCTCCAGTGGCGGCTGCAAACTCAGCTCCTACTTCGTTTTGCTTGTAGACAGCCTTGTGAACAATCTGCCCTATAGGCAGTCCAGAGAATTGAAAGTCTGGCATACCCATTTCGCGTAAGATTGGCATCGCATCTTCCATTCCATCGGCCATCATAAACTTAGGAACACTGAGCTCAACTTCTAGTTTGGGCGCCGCATCCAATTGCGCCAAAACACTTGTCAATTGAGTTTCTAGCTTGGCAGAGCTTGCGTCTAAGTTTGAGCTTGATGCAAAATTGTTTCGCTCCCAAGAGTTTTGATCAACGTCGTATTTAGGAACAATGACGTCAACCACAAGTCTTCCTGATTTAAAGGGGACTGAAGTCGCTGTGAACGCTTCTTCGTCTACAAACGGAAGGTCTTGTGTCTGCTTCATCATGGCGATTTTTGAAAGTTCAGTACCAGACGTTTGATAGAAAGGAAGGTCCCGTGTGGCTGCTTCTACAAACGCAGTTTCCCAAACCCCCTTGAGGTAAAGGGTTGTAACGAGGGCTCCAGGAGTAGGTGTAGAATCGAATAACGTTTCAATAAGCTTGCGAGTTTTTTCACTCACGTAGGCATTGATGCTCTTGTCGGTGGCACCTGATTCAACAACTGCTTCAAAGGCTTCTTGAGCCATCTTCGCATCTTGTGGGCTAAATTCAAAACCTTCTTCGGTTGCAAACAAGCCTGTGCCGATTTCGATTTCGTTACCTTCGCCTAAGTCTTTTTGCAGTTCTTGCATGGAATACTTAAAGGCGCGTGTGAGGCCAACTACTTTGCTCTTTGCTTCAGCTCCACTGAGAGGGCGAGCACTGGAGCTTCCCATAATTTTGTCTAGCGCTTGAATAAATTGAATTTGAGTGGCTTCGTCTGAGCCGTTTGCAAGCAACAAGAGCATTTGAAAGATATTGTAGCCAGAAAAAATAATGTTCTTGTTCGGGTCTTCAGCTCTGAGTTTCGAGTAAAGCTCAGCGCTGAAGGCGTTGGACATGTTTGCCAATGCTGCAAGTGAATCCAAGCCAACAGCGACATTTGTTGCATTCTCGGCCACTTCGATTTTTGAATAACGAAGATTGGATTGGCTCAGCATTGTTCCATACACGTTGACTCTTTGGCCTTTGAAGGCTTCAAGTTCCTCTAGGACTCCAGCGAAATACCCTGATTTGCTAAGGACAACGCTTCTTCCATCGTCGGTTTTTAAAACGTAAGCAGATCGACTTGATTTTGAACTTCCACCAAGTTTTTCATAAGCGACAACTCCAGTTAAGGTCGGCTGTTCTTTTACGGCGCCACTTTGTCCGTCAAGAAGACTGTGTGCAGCAAGATCGATTTTAGCTCCCGGAATGGGGCCGATAACAGATGATCCCGCGGATTTTCCGTCTCTGGCCGGTTGTTCTACTTTTCCTTGGTCTTTTTTAACTCGACCACTTTGCCCATCGAGTATTCCGTGTTTTGGAAGGTCTATTTTAGCGACAGGAGCGGTAGATTGATTCGCAGGCGTTGAAAGCATGTCGGTGATTTCAGAGGCGATCTCGTCTGAAGACTTAAGGTCTCCAAGGTGTGTTACTTGAAGCTCAAGCTTTCCAATTAAATCTTTTGTGGGACCATGGTCGCCATCTTCCATGAGGGCAAAAATATTCATAACTTCGATAGGGTTAACTCCCTTAGGTTGATCGAGTCCTCTCGCTAAGACGCCAGAGCCTTCATAGGTGATGTCACGTAGGTTGAGAACTTTTCCAACATTCTGAGCTTTCGCTTTGCTGATGCCAGCTTCTAGAATTTTTTTAGTATTCTCTGGTGATCGGTCGCTAACATCTTCAAGCACGGCTCTTATTGGAAGAGCGCCTGGACGCATAAGGGCGTCGACGATTTCATCGGCGAGTTGGTCAGACGATTTTAAATTGCCAAGGTGAACTTGTTGCAGGCTAAGGTTGATTAGTTTTCTTTCTTCGTGTTTGCCACTGTCTACATCTAAAACGATGACAATAGTTTGAAGTTCGATTGGATTTAAACCAGCATTAAGTCCTCTAGAGCGAATTCCAGAAGGCTTGTGTTTAATTTCGACTAGAAACGGGTTGCTGACTTGAGCTCGGGCTTTCCCGATTGCGCGCTCCAAAATATTGAGTGCGTTTTCTGGCGAACGATTTGTAACGTCTTCGGCTACTTCTGATTCGCAGCGATTGTTTTTGTCGCCTTCTTTTCCAGCCGAATAGGCGGGCGAAATGGAAAGTGTGAGTGCAAGGGCAATAAGTGAGAAAGTCTTAGTCATGGGTATATAGATTCCTTTCAATAACCAGTAGCAAAATCCCGACCCTAGCGACTACTTCGTAGAAGCATCCTCGAGCGCATGGTTAGCAGCTTCCTGATTTGACTTCAAGCGTTAAAGTGCGTTGAGACACACCCAATGCAGCTAAGGTTTTACGAATTAAGCGTTTTTAGGGGTTGATTACTTGTCAGTGGCCGCCTCAAGCGGGAGCATCAAGCCTGGTTAGAAAGGATCTCAGGTATATCTGAGGCCTAGTTCTTTGGGGGAACTGTGGGAGGAATTATGAATATTTTAAAGAACCTAATGTTGTTTTCTGTTTTGGCTTTTGGGGCATCGTCCTTTGCTGGGCATGACTTAGATTCTGCTTTGCGAGAGCTCGAGCGAGTCGACTACCATATTATGGACATCTCCAGAGACCTCGAGCGAGGCTATCCTTACGATTACGATGTGCAACGAGCCGTGGATGATTTGTATCAAGCTCGACGATTTGTTGGAAATGCCTGCGAAAGTTTAGAAGAAGCTCGCCGGGCTGCTGGAAGAATTATCATCGTTTCCGAAGTCGGAAGCGGAGGCACCACTCAAGACGATAGAACAGCTGCCTGTGGCCGTGCAGAAGAGCGAGCTTTAAACGCTGCTCAAGACGGATGCTATCGCCAAGGCGGACAGGTGTTGAGCCACTACTACAGTGACTATCAATACGTTAGAAAAGACAGCAAAGAAAAAATCTGTCGAGTGACTTCGAATGTTCGTTGTCGGTTAAGATAGGTGCTTTGAAAAGGGGCTTTTTTTAGAAAGCCCCTTTTTTTAATCACGGAGAGAGTTCGTAATCGGTGGCACCGTATTCGCCATCCACAATGATTCGTCCGTCAGAATTGATAACGTAAAGATATTTGTTCTTTATATAGGCCACTAGATGGGTGCCTACTTTGAATTCGCTAACTCCATACGCTCCGTCAACAATGGTGCGCCCTTCAGCACTCAATACATATAGGTAGTTGTTTTTTGTGTAAGCGATTAAATCTCTTCCTAGTTCTACTTGGCTTACTCCGTAAACTCCGTCCAAGATCGTGCGACCGTCAGAGTTGAAGGCATATAGATAGTTATTCTTTTTATAGGCGACCATGCCAAGGTCTTCTGCCATTGCTCCCGTAGAAGACAAGCTCCACATCAACATAGCTAAACTAAACAATTTAATTATCTTCATTTTAGATTCCTCCAGGGCGCCAAGCTATGGGAGCTGGTCTAAGGCTTCAAGTAATCAAAACTTAAAGGCTCTTTCCTGGGCTTTTAGCGGATTTTGATAATTTCGACTTTACAGGCGCCAGCCGCAGCTTTAAGTATTCAGAATCATAGCCAACGCCCAGGTAGCTCAGTGGTAGAGCACTTCATTGGTAATGAAGAGGTCGACAGTTCAATCCTGTTTCTGGGCTCCATCTTCAACGTCTAACTTTTTTAAATGTTTGGAGTGCAAGAGTAATCAAGCTGTCGAGATGGCCTGTATTTCATAATCCATAGGAAGGGGAAGAATAAAAAAATACCGCCAATTAAAGCTCCCACATCGATTTTTTGCTTCTAGAAATGGAGGTGGTTTTGGGGTCACACACTTCTTTTCTATGCGAACCACTTTGGTGCTACCGACTATACTTTGATCCGTGTAAACAGCCACTCCTGTTCCTACGAACTCTCCAACTACAAATATTTTTGCCTTTGGGTCTGAGGCATTAATTATTGTCGTGCTCGTGCAAGAGGCAAAGATGATGCTATGGACAACGTAAAATCACTGTGGATGTACGCTTGGCGAACTTCACCTGACGATGGGAGTTTCAGGTGGGAGAATAATAAAGGAGCGGTGGCAGTTGGGCTGCCCTCAAGCAGCTTTGTTCTCTGTGCGAAGCTCAAGAAGGAGTCCCTCCACAAGTGCCTTTCTCGCTGGGCCTAGATACTTCTTGAAGAGCTTTGCTGGGTAGATGTTGCTCTTGTCGTTGTTGCAGTAGTAGCAGGCAAGCACACAGTTACTGGGGGAATACACATTCTTAGCAGCTATTGAATCAAGTCTATCTATTTCTGGCGGGATGCCTCTGTACCCATAGCCAGTTTTTCTTTCGCGTAGGAACTTAGCATCGATGAGTTCCTTGATGTCAGCAAACTGCACTTCGCAGTAGTGGCATGCTCCGGACTGCTTTGAGATCTGCTCCATCCACCAATGGGCAAAGTGGTATTTGTCATCAAAACCTTCGCTCTTTTTGGCTTCGCCCGTGCTCAGGATTTGCTCAAGCGTTCGTATGCCTTGGAGTTTGAAACTCTTCTCAACTTTTTCAAATTCCAACTGCAGTTCAGCTTTCTTGGCTATTGCGTTTGCTTGCTCGCTCACTCGTGCCTCCCCGCATATTCATCGGACCTTAGTCAGATTGCCTTAAACGTTTGGCCCGCAGTATGAGGCAATTTATGAAATCTTCTTCAAAATTCTAGCTATAGTGACCCAATAACTCTTCAATCCCTCATGGTCGAAATGCACAAGGTTTCTAATCTTATTAATGGCTTAGAAATATCTGGCACACTAACCATTCAAGGCCTTGAAATTAAACATATATCGCATATCATGATTTACAATATGTGATATATGTGCGACACTATATTCATGAAGCAATCATCGCATCCAAAGCCGCAAGATATACTGGTCGCACTAAAGCTATTTCTGCTTAAAGAGAGGCCGCGGCTGAGCGATCTTGCTGCTGAACTAGGATTAAGTCAGGCGGAGGTTTCAGGTTCGTTAAAGCGAGCTATTGGAGCGGGGCTTAGTCGCCCTAGCGATGGAATGCCTTATCCGCAAGCACTACGTGAATTTGTAATGCATGGATTGAAGTATGCTTTTCCTGCTCAGATTGGTTCCCTGAGTAAGGGGATGCCGACAGCTTATTCTGCTCCGCCACTTAATAAAAAAATATTGGGTAATGAAGCGTTGATATGGCCCGATGCAGATGGCGAAATCAAAGGACAATCTGTATTGCCTATATACAAATCGGTACCCTTGGCTGCCAAGAAAGATACAGCCCTATATGAGCTTCTTGCGTTGATTGATGCTCTTCGTGTAGGAGGGGCGCGCGAGCGCAAACTTGCCTCAAGCGAACTTGAAAAGAGGTTTTCAAAATGAGCGCAATACACCCTAATTTGCAAAACCTAATTTTAGCTGCGGAGGCTCTTGCACCACTTGAAAGTGACATTGTATTTGTTGGTGGAGCAACCGCAATATTGTACGCAGATGATCGGGATAATAGCTCACCGCGCGCCACCATTGATGTAGACTGCATTGTCGAAGTGGCTTCATATCTTGAGTATCATAAAGTTGAAGCTAAAATGCGTACTATAGGCTTTAATCACGATGTAAGTGAAGAGGCCCCTATTTGTCGCTGGAAGAAAGGACCTTTGATTGTTGACCTTATGCCCACCGATGAAAAGATTCTTGGCTTTTCTAATCGGTGGTATCAAAAAGGATTTAGTACTTCTCAAAAACAACAGCTGCCTGAAGGCACGAGTATTTCTGTTTTTACTTTCCCCTTGTTCATTGCCACGAAGTTAGAGGCTTTGCTTTCGCGAGGAGTTAAGGATCTGCTAACCAGTCAAGACTTAGAAGACATTTTGTTTGTGATGGATAGCCGAAAAAATTTCACCGCTGATATGAGAAAAGCCTCCGATGATGTTCTTAATTTTGTCAGAGAGAGTTTTTTAAAGGTTTCTAAGATGCAAGATTTTGAGCAAGCCGTGAATGGAAATATGCCAAGAGGACTTGTTGTTGAAAGACAAAATCAGATTTTAAATATGTTCACCGCCATTTAGCTTGATGGCCTGCCAAACCCTGCCAATCAGTTGCAACCTATTGAATATAAAAGACCCCTATTTCCGGGCTCCATACTCAAATCCCCTGAATTTAACTAAGCTGCGTCTTTGAGAGTACTGATTACCTTGGCAATGTTTTCGAGAGTCGGGTTGCCTTCGGGAGAGAGCATGCGAAACAGAGACCTTCTTGATACGCCTGCTTTTTTATAAAAAGAGTCTTTGTTGATGACTTCCAAATGTGCAGCAAGAATTTCCTTAAACGCGTCGGCGTCTCCATCAAGCAAAGCGGCGCTTAGGGCATTAGCAATGTATCTAGGGCTTGCTAACTTCTTTGCAGCAGAAAAATTGCGAGTGCGTATGCCTTTTTTTAAAGTTCTAACTGGAATATTTTTCAAGAAGTTTTCGGGCTTCTTTAATGTCTTTTTTCTGGGCATTTTTGTGACCTCCTAATAAAAGCAATAGCAAGCGACCTTTCGAATCTCTTGCATGTGTGAAATAAACTCGCATCCCGCTTTTCCATTTCAGTTCTATGAGGCTATCTCCGAGATGTTTTACGTTGCCAAAGTGCTCGTAGAGCTCAATGTTTGTAAGTCTAGCTCTTACCTGAGCTTCTTGCTTTGTCGAGAGACTGTTTAGCCAATCGTCAAACTCCTCAACCGTTTTTAGCTTCACTGTTTCTATAGTGCCATAACTGGCACTATAGGTCAAACAAATCCTGTCCGTATTCTGCCCCCACTGAATGGAAGTGGATCAATTTTCAACCCTTCGAATTTAAAAGAAGTCCCCAAGGGGGCTCCGTTATAACTAAGTGAAAACATATCTTCCCCGTCTTCCAAACAAAGTCAATTAAGGCAACAAAGTATAGCTCTCGCGAAGAGTTTAAGTTTTGGGATATTTACTTCGAATGCTCATAATGGGAGCGTAGTTTGCTGAGCCATCGGCTCACTTTCTTTGTTTTATTAATTTCGTTTTGCCTATTTTTTTTCTCTGTCTGTAACTGCGAATTCTATTTTACGTAAAATATTTGAAGGTTTTCCGTCGATTGTTACTACGGGGCTACTGGTTTTTACGAAAGAGTGAAGTCTTTTGGTATCGTGTCTAGGAGTGTAGTGGCGAGTTATTTTGCTCCAAGTGCCACCGAGCGCGTCATTATCTTCTTCTTCGCTGATTTTTGCTTGGTCTGAAAACAGTTTTAAAGCATCCGCCTGGAGCTCTTCTGGAATAGGAACTATTTCGGCTGGGTCTAAGTCTTTAAAGTTTTCCATTTCTACGAGAGCATAAACCTTATTATCTTTTGGGTTGATTGCTAAAGAAAGCTTGTGAGCTCCGCCACCCGATCTTTCTATTTCTATTCTATTGTAGGTTGACGTATGTCCTGGAGCTTCGAGAAGAAGCTTGCTTTTGAGCTTAAATTTTTTCTTTTTTAACTCCTCCTTCCCGACGTGACCAGGCTCTTGGCTCATTGCAAGAGAGCTACAGCCAAAAGTTAAGGTGAATATTAAAATTTTACTGATTTTCATAATGCATACCCCGCTTAGGTGATGGTAACGGGTAGAGGAATTAAAGATCAATAAAAGAATTTCTAATTCTTTTGGCGTATTTAAGAAATCTTCAAGTGCTGCCCAAACTTACCAGGTATCAACCGTGGATTTTCAAATAGTTACACATTAGGAGAGATTGTGGTTAGGGCGAGCTCAGTGACTAATTGAAAACTTAGGGCTGTGGACCGTGTCTAGGAAGTCTACCTTTACTTCGCGGGTTTCGCCGGGGCGTAGGGTGATCATGTTGTCTTCCCAGCTTTGGGCTACATACTCTCCGCTGGAGTCGCGGCCTTTGATCATGTTTGCAAAAGATACTTTTTCATTGGAGGGGTTGGAGGCCGTTACGTAGTAACTACCTGCGCTTGATCCAGGTCGTGAGGCCACGACTTGTGCGGGGTTACTATCCATCTCTTTAACGCTTTTCATGCTCGCATTGTCGGCCGAGGTTCTATACCAAGTTGATTCTGCGTGATTGATCTTGTTCTTTCCTTTTGGAAGAAAGTAGCTATTGGCGCTTACAAGTTTGCCTGAGGGGGTAGTTAATCTTAGGTCGAGCAAGGCAGCGTCGGCATCCAGTCCAAGAGCGCTTAAGTCTATCTTTTTTCCCGTGTCTAAGTTTGAAGAGGCTTTGATTGTGCCTAGTGGAACATTCACTTCTTTCAGTAGCTTTGAATCTGGAGAATAGACTCGGTAGTTAAGTTGTAAGTCTTCGGTAGCTTCTCTGTTGTTATTGGTTACTAAGATAGAGCCATCTTCATAGGAATACATGGGGTGAACGCTCTCATTGCCTTTGCTGGCACCATGCATAGCTCCGCCGGTTTCTAGTGTTCCATTAAACATTAAGTTCCATCGCAAACTCTTCCACGCATTCATCCCCATCCAGTGAATGTGGCCGTTGGCACCACTGTTCTTATTCTTGGCAAAGGCTTCGTTCATGGCGCGATGGTCTTCATAGTTAAGTAGCTGCGCTAGGCGCACAAACTCGCGAGTGTTTTTGGGTTCTCCGAACTTTTCACAGATAGCCATGTAAAAGAATTTCATGTCCCCAAACACGGATGTGCCCGCGTGGTTCACTAAATTTTGGTCCATTAGTTTGGCATCGGTGCAGTTGTTAAAAAGTTTCCCATTGGGGTCTAGGTTAGGAGATAGCTCTTGAAGGGCTTCTAGTGAGGGAAACGAGATGCCTGGGCCAATTTCGGAATGAAATCCTTTTGCGTGACCTGGGCTTTTAGAGTCTGTCCAATAGTTAGCGGGCACGTGTTCGTAGGGGCCTTTCATTTCTGAGCCCGAGGGGCCAAAGACGGCACTCTTTCTAGAGTCGCGCGAGGTAGAGGCTCGCGGGATCACCTGATTGCTCCAGCCTTCGCCTAGCACATCTGAATAGACGGTTTTGTATTTTTTTTCTAATTCTTCGTGAGGGGCATAATCACTTCCGTTAAACCAAGAAATAAAGCTAGGGTGTTCGCGGAGCTTAAGTAGCTGGTCTTTTAGAGAGCTCTCAGCAACTTGGTATTTTTCTTTATTCCATACCCAGTTTGGATTCACCTTGCCCCACATTTTCCCATCAGGACTTGCTTCCCATTGAGTGCAACAGGGCCAACCAGCCATGACCATAATTCCCATCTCATCAGCCATGTTGTAGAAGTCAGAGTTCTCCATAGTGCCTTCTTGTCGAATGGTGTTGTATCCGGCACCTTTTAGTAGGCGAAGCTTCTTTTGTTTTTCATTTAAGCTTTCATTCAGGGTAAAGTCGCTGCTCCAGCCTGCGCCCACGATGCGCAGGTCTTCGCCATTGATGGTGAACTTTCTGTTGCCATTCTTGTCTAGAGAAGACTTCACATCACGCAGTCCAACCTTCGAGCTTTTGTGAGAGGTGATTTCTTCTTGAGCGTTTAGGTAACTGACCTCAAGCGGGTATAGGTCTGGATTTCCCATTCCAGTGGGCCACCATAGTTTGGGGTTGGCTACTGATAAATGGCTAAGGTTTTCTGGGGTGATTTTAAAAAAAGTGTTTCCAGTGCTTTCATCAAAGCGGCTTTCTAATGTTGAAATATCAACTAGTTTAGATTGGCCGTTAAAGTTGACTAGAAACTTACCCTCTTTAACTTTCTTCTTGTCGGCGCTAATCACTTCAAGATCTAGACTTAGCTGCGCACTGCCATCGCTAGCGAGTTTGGTGTTTGTGCCAATAGAACCAATTTGCTGAGCTTTTGCTACGCTAATCACCGGCTCTTGGCTAAGTCCCATCATCTTGTCGGGAGGCGAGGCGTGCCAATCAAGCCAGGTTCTGCCGAGTGCGCCGATGTCGGGTGGTTTTACCTGTATTTGAATTTTGTTTTCACCTTGCTTGGCGTATTTGGTGATGTCGATTTTGTGCCGTCTGTAGGGCCCAATCAGCGGGCTTGAGTTAACTTTGTGGCCATTCACTTCAATGTCGGCTCGATAGCTAAGCTCTTCTAAATCAAGCCAAACTCTCTCCGATTCTTCAGGAGCTTTGTCTAGACGAAAGCTTCGGTCATAGTTCCAGCTTTGATTGTAGGGGGACTTTTCTGGGAAAGGGTTTTTGATAAAACGAACTTTTGTGGAGTCTGGAGCCCCGGGCCATTTTAGTAAATCAGAGGCGTGGTAAATGTTTAAGGGGTTTCCTTTTGAATCGCTTACAGATCTGGCATCAAATTGCGCGGCCACCGGAGTTTTGGCGGACTCGCTTTCTACCGGAGAAAACGATCTGTCTTCTGGGTAGATCTTCCAAGGAGAGCTAAACATTGCGTTCTGAGCTTGAGCACGTAGCGCCAAAGTTCGACTTAGTTTTTCACTCAGTTGAGAATCATTTAGCATGTCGGGTTTTAGCGTGATGCGACGACAAAGAGCTTCAGCGTCCTTTTGGGCCGTCTCTGGAATGTTGTCACTTGTTAGAAAGTGAAAGGCGTAAGAAAGTGTGGCCTCTCCATAGCGTGTTTGAGCTTGTTCTATGATCTGTTGTTGTTTACTCAACGGAGAGGCTTGTTGCGCCTCGAGCAAGGAAAGGAAAACTCCATCGGCAACCGCGTCAATGTGGCTAGGGCAATCTGACATTGAGTTAGAGGGTTCTTTAAATTGAAGATGACTTTTTAGCTCTAGCTGAGCTGTAGCCAAAGGAGGGTTGGCGCAAAGGGCAAAAAAGATTAACATCCAAAGTCTAGGTGCTGGTTTTTGCTTGAGGTTTACCACCTTTTCTTGTCGGCAGGCGGGGGCCAAGGCTTTAGGCTTCTGTTTGCGGTGCAACAATGGTGGGGTAACTGGTGGCGAATTTTGATAAAATCTAATAATCTTCAAAAATGGAAAGCTTATCAAGCAAGTGGAAGTTGTCTAAGCCTTTCCTCTATGGTTTTTTGCTCGTGTTCATCGCACAGTCATTGATAGTAAAAGTAAATGACAATCAATTGAGCGATCACTTTCATATCGAAAGCAACCGCTTTAATTCCCACGAAGATCACCTTCCTCCAGTAAGTGACGTCAATCATCAGCATGAGCATAGACATTCTCCAGAGGGGCCTCTTCACGATCATAGTCATCAGCATGGGCCTCAAAGCCAATCAGACACTAAGATTTTTCAAGCTGTTAAAAGCTTTGATTTTAAGAGGCCAACTTACTTTTGCGAAAATTTCGACAAGTCAGATAGCCCTATCGCTCAGGGCTTTTTGCTCGAAATTTTCAGACCCCCTATCGTTTGATTTTTTATTTTTAAAGAGATTCTTTAATAATTAAAAACTATAGGAGGTAATATGAAATTATTACTGTGGCTATTTGCCTATGCAGGTAGCAGTGGATCCGTGCTAGCACACGGACTATCAGAGGCGGACAAAGCTGCAATGCTTGACGGCGGTTACATCAAATATATATGGCTTGGAGCATCTCACATGCTAACAGGATACGACCATTTGCTCTTTATATTTGGTGTTATCTTTTTTTTAACCTCGTTCAAAGACATTGTGCGTTTCATTAGCGTATTCACGCTTGCACATTGTCTGACCTTAATTTTCGCAACATTTTTTAAGATCACAGCAAACTATTACTTGATCGATGCTGTTATCGCGATCAGTGTTATTTATAAGGGGTTTGAAAATCTTGATGGGTTTAGAAAGTTCTTCGACTGGCAACCGCCTAGCTTAATTAAAATGGTCTTCATTTTTGGGCTCATTCATGGCTTTGGCCTATCAACGAGACTTCAGCAGCTTCCTCTGGGGGATGATTTTGGGTCAATGTTGCTGAGAATTCTTTCTTTCAATGTCGGGGTAGAGGTTGGGCAGATTGCGGCACTCGCCGTTATGATGATCATTTTAAGTGGTTGGAGAAAAACCAGCAGTTTTGTAAAGTTTTCCAAAGCAGCCAACGTGTTTCTCATTGCTGGGGGGATATTTCTTTTTGCGATGCAAATGCATGGATTTTGGCACACCAGCTATCCAGAAGACTTCCCGTTAAACGTTGATGATCATAGCCATGTTCATACCGACATGAAGGCTGAAGAAGTTAATTCACACTAGTAGAAATTTAAAAAAGGAGAAATATAATGAAACTAAATACTTTAACAAAAGCAATGTTACTTTTATCAATTGGCGTTTTTGCAGGGAGTGATCATTTTCACCCTAAGAAGATCGCG
>Ga0100403_1000159_pt1 | contig 62066 bp, 67 predicted proteins | sample CryGeymet201501t_FD_83663 | JGI IMG/M metagenome (GOLD analysis project Ga0100403, IMG submission 83663) | Groundwater microbial communities from Crystal Geyser aquifers in Utah, USA - Crystal Geyser metaG 2015-01t | ecosystem: Environmental > Aquatic > Deep subsurface > Groundwater | place...
TAAAATTATTGTTATCAGATAATAGAGTAGATCCATCTGCACAAGATAATTATGCTATAAGATGGGCATCTAAAAATGGACATTTAGAAGTCGTAAAATTATTGTTATCAGATAATAGAGTAGATCCATCTGCACAAGATAATTATGCTATAAGATGGACATCTAAAAATGGACATTTAGAAGTAGTAAAATTATTGTTATCAGATAATAGAGTAGATCCATCTGCAAAAGATAATTATGCTATAAAATTTGCATCTTCTAAGGGACATTTAGAAGTAGTAAAATTATTGTTATCAGATAATAGAGTAGATCCATCTGCACTAGATAATTATGCTATAATATGGGCATCTTCTAATGGACATTTAGAAGTAGTAAAATTATTGTTATCAGATAATAGAGTTGATCCATCTACACAAGATAATTATGCTATAAGATTGGCATCTTCTAATGGACATTTAGAAGTAGTAAAATTATTGTTATCAGATAATAGAGTTGATCTATCTGCAAAAGATAATTATGCTATTAAATGTGCATCTAAAAATGGACATTTAGAAGTAGTAAAATTATTATTATCAGATAATAGAGTTGATCCATCTGCAAAAGATAATTATGCTATAAAATATGCATCTTCTAATGGATGTTCAGAAGTAGTAAAATTATTATTATTAGATAATAGAGTTGATCCATCTGCACAAGATAATTATGCTATAAAATGGGCATCTGAAAATGGACACTTAGAAGTAGTAAAATTATTATTATCAGATAATAGAGTAGATCCATCAGCACAAAATAATTATGCTATAAGACATGCATCTTGTAATGGACATTTAGAAGTAGTAAAATTATTGTTATTAGATAATAGGGTAGATCAATCTGCAAAAGATAATTATGCAATAAGATGGGCATCTGAAAATGGACATTTAGAAATAGTAAAATTATTAAATAAAGCTAAACAATCTAATATGATAAATAAGGAATTATTTACAGGTAAAATTTATGATATTGATCAATTTATAAATTTATTAGATGAAATAGAAATATAAACATATTTTAAACCTAAATACAACAAACAATTTTTAATTGTTCTTCGTGTTTAGGTAATATACTAATATTTTTTTTTGAATAATTTTATGGATAATTATTTGATACAAAACCTGATCAAAATGAATGATGTAATAGAACATTCATTTAATCTTTCAAATTCAGATATATTAGAATTAGATATATCAAGTATATCAAATACGATTGAACGAATAAAAGAAAAAATAATAAATAATAAATATAATGAAAAAAAAATGGAAAATTTTATAAATTATATAAATTATTTGAATCAGAATAATTTATTTATTAACAAAAATATAATTAATGCTAAATTAAAATGTGTTATTGATAATAAATTATGTATATTAAATTTATTAATTACATTAATAATTGAGATAGGTTTAGAAAATTTTCATATATTAATAGAAAAATTTGTAAATAAAAATATTTAAGTTATTGTCTTTCAAAATAACCTCTTAATGTAACATCTATACCAGTATATTCTAACATATATTTATCAACATCACAATAAAATCTTACAGTATTTTTAATATGTGTAAGAAATTTTGTACATTTATTAATATTAATAGATGATTTAAAAATAGGAGATTTAACATTAAAGTGAAGATTTTTATCTTTGGCATCTTTAACAGGTAATTCATGTGATTTATTAAAATAATCAATTTTAAATACGAAATATTTATCTTCTGCTCTAGCAGATATATTTAATTCAGTTGTTTTTTCTTGAGATTTAATCAAACCCAAATAATGTTTAAAATCCGTACTATTATAATTGATTGCAATTTGATAATCAATTTTTTCAATTTTATCAAAATCGAACATTTCATTTTCATTAATTGGTATAATATTAACTGGCCAATTTTGATATCCTCCTAATGATTTACTATAAGGTGCAACAATCATATATTCATTGAAAAATGAATTAATATGCCATGATAATTCTGTATGACTGGGAGTTAAATTCGTCATAATATTATATAAATATTCATTACATTGAATTCGAACAGCATATGGTTCTGCACAATAATATCTATCAATCTTATTACAATCAATAATCATAGTTATATAAAAGTTTCCATTACTATTGATAATTTGATTATTGGTATTAGTTTTTTTATCTTCATAAGCTGGTGAACAAATTAAATAAACTTTATCTTTGCGAAAATAAATATCTAAATTATTACAAATATAATTGGTTGAATATGAACGAATAATTTGAAAATAATGAGTAAATATTTGTGGTTCAATATATGATAATTCAATCATATTCGATTCATCTTGTGGTTTATCGACTATACCACTATATTGATCTCTAGATTTAATGATATTAATTTTTGGTCTACCGGGACCTCGTTTTTTCTTACCATCAGTAGTAGACATTATTATAATTTTATTCTGAATAAATTTTTGAATTTTGAAAAATAATTATTTATTTTTATAGAATATTTATTTTTATTTTTAAATTAAATATTTTAATAATTAAATATTAGAATATTTTATAAATGGATTATACTATGTTATTAACTGATATTAATAATATACAATATCAGGATAATATAGATCAGATTTTTCAATATTTACAAAATAAAGATTATAACAAAATAAATTTATCGGAGATATTATTTATTCGGATATTTTATCGTAGGAAGTTTGCTCAATATAGACGAAATAATCAGGATCAATTTGATGAATGGTATAAAAACAAAATATGTGAATCAATTGGTTGGTTTAAACTATTATTCATTCTATTAGTTACTAGCGATAATGATAAATATCTTAATTTGTATGAGAGTCAGTTAAATGGTTGTAATGTTAATATAAGTCATAATATTATATATTTTTACTCAGATCTGAATATTTATGATGACCGAAATGAAATGATAAATAGAGATGGATTTACAGTATTATTAATAGATGAAATATGGGATTATCCATTAATTGGATTTAAACAACCATTATCCGAATCATTAATTGATCTAAATAATTTTTTGAAAAATATTCAACCAAAATATATAAAATCGTGTATACAATAACTTAATAAATATAATGGATAAATCTGAAATATTACAAAGTTTAAATTATATAAAAAATTGTGAAATAAAAAAAATATCATTCGAACAATTTATTATATTGAGAATTTATTTTAAGTATATTATTATTCAATTGGCAGAAAGTAATAATCAATTAAATATATTGAAAGAATATTGGAATGAAATTAAAGATACACCAATTGGTTGGTTACATGCACTTCAATTAATTTATTTATCATCGAAACAAGTTACTGATATATTTATGATATCTGAAAATATAATACAATCAGATGGTATTGGAGCTTATTGTAAATATTCAATCATTGATGCAATAGAAGATATTTTTAATCAAATGAATATTTATGATGATCGATTAGAAAGTCAAATATATAATTTGGAAGAAATATATAATATTAATAATGATCCATTATATTATCATGATTTAATTGATAACAATGGTTCAAAAAAAGAATATGAATTATTAAGAGAATATTTACGCAATCGATTTGCTAATATTATAGTAAGGGTAAACCCTTACAAACCCGATATTATAGTAAAAGAGATTCCACAACCAGCATTATAGTAAGTGCAAACCCTTACAAACCTTCTCACTTATAAAAAATTTGATTATTTATTTAATAATTTATATTACCATAAGATATATAATAAATTAAGATGAATAGATTAATTGCAATTAGAATACATTCAACAAGATTTGGTACGATTAATTATACTTATGCAAGACAATTATCAACATCTATTAAAAAAATAAATGTCCAAAATAGAAGAAAGCCGCAAATATGTAATTCAGAAAAAATATTAAATATAAACCAAGAAAATACATCAATTAAGAAAGATAATGAATCATTAGATGAAAATTTGGTATGTAATAATCCAAATTGTGAAAGAGATGTATATAGAACACGTGAAATATGTAAAACTGTAACACATGGTATTTGGGCAAGTGCATTTGTAATGTTTATTATATTTACTAATATACTAAACTAATATTATTACTCACTTCGTTTGAATCAAAATTTGTATATAAATATTATAATATATATTCAGTGTTAGGTTAAATTAAATTGGTACCAATTTATTAAGATTATTGAAATTGTATCTAGAACTGAAAAATTTATCGAATACTAATTTGTTTTCATCAATATTACTAAAATAATCAAATAACATGATGGAAATTTCTAATATTTCATTTTTATTATATTTATTATTATCTAATAATACATCACCAAGTGATCGTAATAATGGATTCTTAAAATGTCTACTTTTATAATCGTAGTATTTAAATTTGATAACACCCATTTGATTAGTTACTTTTTCTTTTTTTTCGATTAAAGCATTAACATCATCCAATAAATAGATATTTCTTTTATACTGATTTAATTCTGCATTTTCAATACTAACTATTTTTTGTAATGCTTTATCAACAGTATAAAAATATAACATTTCTGTTTTCTTTTCATCAGTATTAATATTATCACCACCCAAATTACTTTGATCTAGGTTTAGATTAGTAAAACTAAATATTCTATAAATTTTTGGTAATAATAATCTATATTTATTTTGATCAAGTTTTTGATAAATATATTTGGACTCAATATCTGCAATGTTAAATATGAAATTATTTTGTTCCGGTATATAGGAACTTTCTTCTAATAATTTAAAACGTTTAATAATAGTTGGATTAATACCAGATTTATTACTAACATTATATAATTTATTTATTTTAGATTCATCAAATAGGTTATCAAAATTATAAATCATATTAACTGTATTTTTTATATGATATTCTGCAATTAAAGTATCTTTTTTAGGTAATTCTTTTTCTGTAACAATAGTATTCGATGATAGTAGATATAATATACTAGTACGTTGATAAATACTATCTGATATATTAAATAATCCATTTAATAATGTAATATATTGATTTACCGATTTAATTTGCTCATCTAAATTAGGATTAGTTTCATTTATTATTCCAGTATATAGCTTATTAGATTGTTTCCTATGTTTATCAATGGCAATAGCATATAATTGTACAATATCGCTATTAAATTTAAAATATTTTTTATAATTTTTATTAATATCATCAATTATCTTGGTCATATCATTCTGACTAAGAATTAGCTCGAATAGAACTTTATTTGTCTTAAAGATATATCTATCAATATCATATTTAAATTGTTTAAATTCTGTAATCGTAATAATATTTGAACCAATTTTAATTTCAATTTCTATATCTTTATAAAAATTAGTTAGCATTCCTATCATTTCTAAATATTCATTAGATGTCATTATTAATAATCTAGTATTATCTACTAAATCACTAATATTATTATTTAATTTATCGTTAGATGATTTACTATCTGATTTAATAATTGACAAATTAATAAGATTATTAATTTGTATTGATATTTTTAAATTATCTTGATATAATTTATCTATTTTCTGAATTTTTTTATCAAAATCATTATAAATTTTGTTTATTTCTTTATGTTGAATATTTTGCAATAATGATTTATTTATATCAGATAATAATTCTATAAATATTTTAAATATATCATTTCTTGTTTGTACAATATGTGCTATTGGATTATCTAATTTTTTTTCTGCCATATCAGACATTATCAAAATAAAATAAATATAAATTTTATTTTTAAATTATATTTTTATTTATTTATAATATTCATCGATATATAAATTTTTATAAAAATATAATTTCTAAATATAATTTATATCATTTTTTATTATGGAAGTTACAGCACCAGTTCATAAATCTAAAAGGCATCATAATAATGCAAATGTAGAAACTAAAGTTGAAACTGATACGGATTCAGCATCAACAAAAAAATTATCATTATTAGGAAAGTTAAAGAATCAAAAATTCAATCTGTGTAACAAATATATTATCATATTTATTGTAATTATTTTGGTTGTTGCCGCGGTAATAATATTATTTAGTTTAGTAATATATTATAAGAAGCGAAAATCAAATGATAATGGAAAGGATAATCCAGAACAACAAAAACAAATAACAAATAATGCAAATGTATCTAATACTGCAGAACAAAAACAAAATCAACAGGCACAAATAGAAGAGCAGAAAAAAATAAATAATTTGCAAGAAAGATTACGCAAAAACAAAGAAGAAAATGAAAGAAAAAGAAAACTAGAAGCATTATCTGCGGAATTCTATGATACTCGTAGTAATGATATAAAAAATAATAAAATTCATCGACCAGAAGATATTACTATTGAAGAAGTTCAAAATATAAATAACATGAATAAAATGAATGAAATGCATAATATGAATGAAACTAAAACAAGTGTTGATAATGATGATACTTCAGAATTCAATGAGAGGTTTGATCCTTTTGCAAATGAAATGATACCCAAAATAGAAGTATTAGATGATGATAATAGTAATATTGATGAAAAAGTAGTTAAAGATTTTCTATAACCTAAACACGACTAACAATTTTTAATTATTCTAGTTATTAAACTGATTTTAATTCAAACGAAGTGAGTAATGATATAATTTGATTTTTTTTATCGTTATCGTTTATATTTAAGGATAAAATATTATATAAATTATTAGTGCAACTTGAGCATATTATGTATGACCGACATTTATCATTTTCCTTATGATAAAGAATCATACATATTAAATTTGCACTTTTTTTACAAACATTGCATAAACCTATATCATTACTTTTGCGTTTTGAAATAGTTAAACAATCTAAGAAGTGTATAATATACCTGACAAATATGAAAATAAATGTATATCACTATTATTTATAATTTTATTCATATTTGTATTTTAATACTATATTTATCATGGAAGAATTTATAATAATTAGGATTATTCAAATTTTTTTTACTTCAATTTTATTCAATATTAAATTTTGACATATAATATATATTACAACTTTTATTTGTAAAATAAAACAAGGTTGGAATTATAATTAATTATGAATTTATCATTAATAAAAAAGTATAGTACATTTTTTATTGTATTATTAGTAGTGGTGGTAATATTTTTATTATGTTTTATTTTATATGAGTCATATAGTAAATCTGTAAAAATACAAAAACAAAATAAAGAATTTATATATGGATTTTGGTTAAATCCAATAGATAATTCCATATTAATTATTACAGCAGATGAACAAAATAATAATCAAATAGAGTTATTATTAAATACGCCAATAAATGATGGTAGTGATAATTATTTATCAGAAACTCGATATTATAAGATTAAACCCAAGTTATCATCAATAATAGATAATTTAAACATGCTTAATAAAAATACAAAATATATTTATAAATTATCATTGCAAAATCAAAATGATTCAGATAACGAAAATAAACAAAGTGATATTCCTGATAATATTTTTATGGAAATAAATATACCTAAGGGTACACTATTTATTAATGATGGTGGTGAAACAAGTTATGGATATTATGTAAAAGATCACTTATATGAACTATCCGAATAAAATAAATATAATAAGTATTATTTTTTTTTGATTTTTTACAAACATTACAGTATATTATTATATTATTAATTTTAGGTGATTAATATGACATCTATGGGTGATTTACCTGCAATAATAGATTATGAAAAAAAATATATAAAATGGTATAATAATGATACATTTATTAGAAAAGATATATTAAATGAATCTATTAAAGAAGCGGAACAATAATTGATTGTAAAGCAAGTTATCGAAATAAAATAATTTCAAATATAAGGAATATAAAAAGTTATTTACAAGATGTATAATATATTTAATTATTATATTTCAACTTAAGGTAGAAATAATGGTATCTGAATATTCTACGAGATATTAATGTTAGATATTATTATATATCGCTAATATTTATTTAACGCATTAAAGTGATACCAATGCGATCATATAAAATGTACTAAAGTACTATATATTAAATATTATTTTGTATACTAAAAATAGTAAAAAAGTAATATTTAATATTATTTTTTTTTTCGATTTTTTACTGTTAGATAAATTTTGAAATTAAATAAAAAAATGAAAAATGAAAAATGAAAAATGAAAAAATGAAAAATGAAAAATGAAAAAAATAAAAATTTAAAATTTTTTTTTCAACAATCCAAAAATTGGTTTGCGAAATAATTATTTATTTTTCTGGGAAATGTTTTTTTAATATAGTATAGTCTAAAAATTTTTCAAAACGAAAATAGTTCAGGATATAGTTCAGGATATATAGTTTATGTTAATGATTGGTTTATCTTCTTTCTGTTTCTTAATTTGTTTACCTGCAAGATAATAATTATTATTATATTTAAATTGAAATAATGTAGATGCTTTTAATATTATTTTTGTATTTGTTTTATCTAATTTCATATTGAATGAATAAAATTGATGGAATAATTTACCAAGGAAAGTAATATAAAATTTTAATATAAATAAGAAGTCTTCATATTTTTTTGGTTCATATTTTAATTTGTCTAATAATGTTGGTTCTATTTGATCAAATTGATGAACCCCAGCTTTTACATATTTCTTCAATTTTGATAAATCAATAATTATATTATTATGTACTTCAGTACATAATATATTTGTTGTATATTTTGTTACATCTATCTCTGTAATTGTTATGAAATCTAGTAATTTTATATTTAATATTTTCATTATTTTCTTAAAATATAAATGCTTTGTACCTAAATAATTTGCCATTAAATCATTTGCTATATTATTATATTGTATATTCTGTATATGTTTAATAGCTTCCTTTCCCATTATATCTTTTATTGCCTCGTCATATGATTTATATGTAAATATATCTACTAAATTTTTATATTGACGTTTTGTTTTATTTTTATTATATGTCCGAACAAATTCGGCAGTTATTGGTTTATTATCCCAATTATAACATTCTAATAGTAAATATTTATCCTTTTGATTGTTTTCTGCAGATGTTACACCAGCAGATGAACCAAACTTTGATATAATATTATCAAATTCATCTTTATTTATATTTTCTGCATTCATTATATTTGTTATCTGTTCATATTTTACATTATTGCGACATGTCACATAATTATTTTCTATTTCTTTATCCGGTTCATTACTATATAATATTCGCACTTGACAACCAGAATAATATAATTGATTTATAAATCTCATTATAAAATGACTACGTGATAAATTACGAATTCTTATATTTTCCACCATTATATAATAAAATGGTACCTGATAATATGTTGGATATCCATCTTCATCATATTCAAATGGTAAATTTTCAATATTTGTATATTTTAATAAACTACGTCTTGAAAATTTTAAATATTTCTCGATCTCTGATATTAATGTTGGATATGATCCATCTAATATATGATTTACTGGTAATATACTTTCTAAGCATATATAATATTTATGTTCCTGTACATTTCTAATTCTACCTAACATTTGTCTACATGTTTCAACATTACATGATTCATTTTTGAACCATCCAAATATATATTTAAAATGATTCTGTACTTCAAATGATAATCCCGCTGTTATAGTTGGCGTACATATTACTATATCTATATTTTTCCAATATTCATTTACATCCGAAAAATGCATTTGCTTTATTATTTCATTTGTTTTTCCAGTATATAATTCTATTTTAGGATTATATTTTTTATCATTGCTTTGAATTTGGTTATTGTTATAACCCATTGCGGAGTTAACGCGCTTGTCGGGCGCCTCCCGACTATTGTATATATTTATTTCATATTCCAAGAATGCTTTGATTGTTTCGGCTTCTTTTACTGAATTTGTAAATATTCCTAATTTATTATTTAACATTGTATCACGTAATTTATGTAACCAATCATTTTTACTCAATGTTAGATAATATTGATCTTGAATTGAATTTTGATATTTATTCCAGTGCAAATATATTCCATCTTGTTTTACTTTTTCAGGAATAATTTTACTTAATAATCTATATGTTCTATCATTTAAATTTGCATCCATACATAATATACTATTTGATTTTTTTAATAAATATACAAATTTATTTATGCAATCATTTATATTTTTCATTGTACCAGAACTAAATTGATCCCAAATTGATTCACATTCATCCAATATTACTAAATCAGTATTAGTTATTGATTGTAAATTTATTCTGTGTAAGCTTTCTACCTGTATTATTAAACGTTTATTTATAAACATATCTATTTCACCTGTTATATCAGAATATAATGTAAAATTATCAAATCGAGATTGAATATCACTTGAAAATGTTTTTCTAAATGTTACAAATACTATTTTACTTGTTTCAGTATAATATTTATTTATATATTCCTTACATTTATTTGTTTTACCCATTTTCATTTCAGCACGCATTAATATTATTCGTTTATTCTTTATATCACGTAATTTATTACTTTCATATATATCAGAAAAATCTACAGGATAATCATTACTATTCATTAATAATTCGTTTAATTCATTTTCTATTCGTAAATTTTCCTTATTTAATAATCCCTCTATTAAATTTCTATCATTTTTATTTAATTTTTCTTTCGCTTCACTTTCATAATATTTTTTACCATCTTTATAATGCAATTGTCGCAAATATTTATTTATCTCAATATATATATGTTTTTTATCTGATGCTAATATTTTTGGTTTTATTTTATTATTTTTTATTAATTTTTCAGTTTCTGCTGTTTGTATTACTTTATTATTTGATTCCTTTAATTTTATTTCATTTAAATTATTATCTTTGTTATATGTTTTAAATTTCTCTAATTTATCTATAAATATTCGATTATTATATTCATCATGCAAACACCGATATTTTATATTACCGAATTGAGTTATTTTTATACATAATGTATTATCTTTATGATGTATTTCATTACATATAAGACACATAGTAGCTATCTTTCCTTTATTATCTGATATTCTATCAAAATATAAAGTATTATTTCTAAAATTTCGAAATTTAAATGCATCCCCAATGATATGTTTAGATTTTTGTAATACTTCTTCTATTAATATCTGTTTATCACCATATTTTTCAAGTATCGCACTATTATCAAACTGATTTAAGTCATCATCATCATTATTGTTTAATTTTGGTAATTCTTTACAATTATCAATATATTGAAGTATACAATGTTCAAGTGCTATATTATTATCACATATTTTAAATCTACCTTCCGATATATATCCACCATTCGCATCTTGAATATCTTTTGAATTACCAATTAATCTAATTGTATATTCTTTTTTTAATATAAAATTCCAATCTATTATATCTTTAATCTCTGTTTTATTTTCTAATTGAATTTTTAATAATTGTAAAATATTTTTCATTTCATCATGATTTTGAAAATAATAATTATCTAATATTATATTTGTACTATATTTTATTATATTAGTTTTGCATTCTGTACAGTTATCATTATCATATTTATGTGATGTAACTAATAAAAAATCTTGTTTTCGTAATATATTAAAATTATATCTACGAACATATAATGATGAATTAAAAATACCTATTATTAATTGAATAATATAATTAATTTTATCATTATGTTCTTTAAGAGATTTTGATGTTTCATCATCTATATCTAAAAATAATTTTCTAGGTTTATTCTTTATTAAATATTCATGAAATAATCTCTTATTTTCGGGTAATGATTTAATATATTTTAAATATTCTTTAAGATTATCAAATATATAAAACTGTCGTTTTCCTAATTGATGAGCTGTTATAAATTTATTATTAACTAATTCTGATTGACGATAACTACATTCTACTATCTGATGATATTCATATTTTGATTTATTATCAGTTGTATTTTTATATACCGGAAATATACGCATAATTAAATATAAAATATAAAACTTGAATATTTTTAATCATATTAAATTAAATATTTTTTCAAAAATTTTTTGATTTAATAATTATTCATATCAATTTATTAAAATAATATGAATCAAATTGAAAAAAATAATACAGATTATAAAAATGATACTAACAAAAATATGAATACAAGTATTCAAGATAAACTTATAAAAAATTTTTTAAATATGTTTAATTGTACATATTTATGTCATACTAACGAATTACCAGAATATGCAACAATTGGATATTCATCGGAGTTTAATGAATTATATTATAGATTTAAAATAGAGCAGAAAATAAGTAGTGTAAATTATCCTATATATATTGATATTTCTTGCTATTTTACATATCAAAAATTAGTTATTAATTATACCAATTCATATACAAAATCACAATTAGATATGGGTGAAATAGTATCATCACCATATGAATATGTACAACTAATAAATGAAAAACTTATATATATACATATATTATATCCTGATCAAGAAATACTTCAAATTCTGAAAAATCCTCCAAAAAATATTCCTATAGTAAATAATAATCAAAATAAAAATAATTCAAGTTCAAGTTCAAGTTTAACTAACTTTATCAGATTAAATAATAATAAACCTTTAACAATTATTTAATCTATTTTTTTCAAATTTTTAAAATTTGTTATTCAATTTTAATAAAATCTATAAATATTATATATACAATTGTACAACCTTGTAATATTTTTTGTTAAATTAAAATCATATTTGTATAGAAAATGGAAATAGAAACCACATTTACAATATTAGCAACTACAATTGTTAATGATATTGTTAATATTGTATATGATAAGGCAAATGATTTATATATGCATACAAATAATATTCGTCCTAATGAATTAAATAAAGCAAATAAAAAAATAAATAATTCTGAATTTACTAATTTTTATAAAGATGAAATTAAAAGATATATTCGTAACTTAAATGAAAAGACATTAGATTTACAATTGCTTATGAAGCAATATTTTAAAGATTATAAACGATATTTACCAAATCAAGCAAATCTATCATTCAGTACATTTATTTATCAAAATTTATTATTATTTTTAGATACCGAAATATTAGATAATGCAGATAGTGAAGATATTACACAAATATTTAATCAATTAATAAATAAATCATTAACTGCACTTTTGCGATATCTATTAAATAATAATAAATTACAAGAATTAGTAATTGCAAGAAAAAAAAATGATGGTAATTATGTCACACATTTAATTAAATTACTCACTAATAATATTATTATTGAATCACAACGATTAAATACCAGATTAATTTCACAAGAAGATGAAGAAGATGATCAAGTACGATATGTACCAGTTGAATCATATAATTTATTGAAAGATCAATTAATATCAACACTCAAAGAATATAAAAAATTAAGAACTGATCATACCTTACTTAGAGAAAAATATGAAAATACATCCGATACTACACCATTATTAGATGAATACAAAGGTAAAATAAGTGAATTGAAAATGGATAATAAAAGATTACTAAAATTATTAGAATCATATAAAGAAAAATTAGATTTGTTTGAAAATTATTCTACTGATAATAATATTATTAATGATACTACAACACTAATTAAACCTAAAAAAATTAGAACTCGGAAGAATAATAAACCTGAACAATCATTTACCCAAGATGAAATTAATAAAGAAAATAATAAAATTATTGAAGTATTAACAGAAACTACTCCAAATAATCTAAATAATACTAATAATAATCTAAATTTAGTTAATTTAAATAATAATATGAATGGAAAAGATGCAAGTGATGATTCATCATATGATATGGAAGGTAGCTCCGAACAATCAAATATATCTGATGATTTAAGCTATTAATTTAATATTAATCAACCGCCTTAATATTATTTTGAGTATAATTGAGTATTTGTATCGCAATATCTTCCATTTTTTTTTCTATTTCATTACCTTCATAATTTATTACTTGAATTTTATTAAGTTCTTCAAGATCTTTATAAATATATTCAACAAAATGTTTTAATTTATAATTAAATACATGTAATGATAACCATTCAGCTGAAAAATTGTATAAAAAGTTTTCAATTTCTCTTTCAAATTTTTTTATAACTTTTTTTAATTTTTCAATTGATTTTGAAGTTAATTCATTTGCATTTATTAAATAGTATTTGATACCTTGAATATTATAGTAATAAATACCATCAGTTATTTTGAAATTTTTACGATCTGTTATTTCGAAATTAATACGTTCAAATCTTTCCCAAAATTGTTGTATATAATTACTGGATAAACATATTTTTAAATAGCGAGGACATTTTATCAGTTGCGATTTCATAATATCGAAACATTCCATTGAATTATTTTTATCTCTCATAACTGCATAATCAACTGCATAATCAACTGTAGGATGAAATATATATTTTTGAGCTGCTTCAATCAATAATCGTATTATTTCTCTTGGATCATCCATTTTGAATACTGAAAATATTTTAACCTAATATCGGTTCAGATCCATTTTAGGTAAAAAAAAATCAAAAATTTATTTAATTAAATTCTGCTGCTTTTATATTATCTTCTCGAATATAATCCATTATTGGTTGTAAAATTAATTGTTCAAATTGAATTTTGAAATAGGTTAAAATACTTGATAAATATATTAAACAAAAAAAATATTCAAAAATATATAATATACCAAGTATTAAATATTTTATTAGATCTAAGTGAAATTAATTAATCAAATATAAATAATGCCACAATATAAAGCTGGTAGAGCATTCTTGGGTGCAAAAGATCGTATACTAGATAATACAGTAGTTTCTAATATATTATGTAATCCATTATTTGTATCGACAATAATAGTAATATTTGTAATAATAATAATTGGATTAATTATATATTTTTCGGATATGGATAATAAAATGAGTAAATTTTTAGGTTCCTCATTATTAGTTGGTATTACTGTTCCTATTATTATATTTAGTGCAGAATCAGTTAGATTGAGAGATACGCAACATAAAATAGGTCAAGCGGATGCATATAAGGATAATATGTATTATAGTAACAGAAATGATACATTTAATATTGCACCACCTAACTATGGAACTAATAAAACTAATTTCGATTCAAACGAAATTAGTAATAATACAGTACACAATGGTGTTATTGGCAATGCACAAAATACTTTACCACCAAATTTCAATATATATGGCACCTCAAATCCAACTAAACTTGATGATAATGAATTATCCGATTTTATTAATGGTTTAAAATAACTAGTTTAAATTCGAAAATTAACACGGTTGTATATATAAAAAAATTAATCATTAATAGCAGATTTTATTTTTGTAGGTATAATATACCTTAGGTTATTAGTAATAAATTCAGTTATAGATTTACTATATATGGGCATCACTTTGATTAATTCATCTTCAGTATCAAAGTACTTTATATCAGGCTCTTCATTTGGTGAATAAATGCTTTCACAGCAATATTTAATATTATATTCCAAAACTATGCTTAAATGTGTAACAGAAGCTGCTTCCAAAAGATCATCTTCTATTACATTATCATAGTCATTATCTAATACAAAACATATATGTTGAGGAACATGCAACTTATATATATAATATGAATAGCCATAATTTAAACTATTATTATACTCATTAAACTTATTATTTAATATGCGCTTAAGAGACTCCAATAAATCCATAATATTTTAAAATTATAAAATAAATATGCGTTAAATATCAAATTTATTTAAGTACTTAGTATATTAGGAAAAAAATATTCAAAATTTTATTCAACAGATTTTACTTATATATATTCAGAAATTAATTTATCCATAGTATTAATACATATTGAATTTTGTTCAAGATATTCATCGAAAGATCTTCCTTGCAAATATTTTATACCAGATTTTCTAAGATCTTCTATTAATTCTGATATTTTATTATATGTTTCATGATGTTTTTGATTCATTTCCGTTTCAGAAGATAGTAAACTAATCATATACTTAATATTATGATTTTGGCATGGACTACCATAATATATTTGCAATAATTGTTCGAAAGGTTTACTAAATATTCTTATAATTTTATTTGATTCTTCACTTTGTTCTAATAATCCAACATTAATAAAATAGATATGTTCAAAATTTATCTGATTTGGTGTTGTTCGCAAAATCCTTTGATTATATATTATACCTTTTTTTTGTCCTTCTACTCTCGCATCAGTAAATATTAATTTATATTTATCACCTATAGTTAAATTACTTTGATTTAAGCTATTATTTTTAATAGATATAAATTTCTTCCTATCTCTATTACGCTGATGCAATTTTAACATAGGATATTTTGATAAAATATCACTATTTTCTTTGTTCAATTCATTTATTATATTATCAATAATTATAAGAACGTTATGTATTGTTTCAAAATCCATTTTAGTAAAACTTAAATTAAAGACCTAAACACGACAAACAATTAAAAATTATTCTAGTTATTTATAATAAAAAAAAATTCAAAATTATTCTATTTCATTTTCTGCAGACTTAATAGTTTTACATTTATATTCAGATATTTCATTTGCTAATTTTTCTATAAATTCTTCATATTTTTTAATTATTTCATCATATGATTCATTATGATGATTTGACAAATAAGCGGTTCTAATATTTAACATATAATAAGTATTATCTATAATATTTTCATATATAATTTTTAAATTAGATAAATCATTGTATATATTATTGTATATATCTATATCATCTTTTGACAATTTATTTTTGATATGCATTGTTTCTAAAAATATATATATTATTTTTGCAAATTGTTTTATTAATGAGTGTAAATTATTATTATTTTTTAAATAATCTATATTAACTAAACATACCATATGGCTTGGATAAAGTATACCTCTATCATTTCGTCTATTTGGTACTTGATAATTTTTATAATTTAATATAAGTAATAGTTCACTATCATAATCATTTTCTGGGTCAATGCCAAAAACAAACATATCATATTTGTCATCTAAATATAAATACTCAAATATATCTTCATCTTCATTTTCTTCATTTTTTTCTATATAATCTAAATTATTAATCAACACATTTTGTGTCAATGTTAATATTTGTTTAATTGTATCAAATGATAAATTCATTTATTTTAATTTCAAGTTAAATTATTTACCTATTTTAAATCAGTTTTAATATAGGTTTATAAAATTCAAAAAAATTTATTCATTAGTTGCATTTTTTATATCATTACCTTGATATTTGTCGATCATTTCTTTGATTTTATTTGCAACTTCATCATATTCTTGGATAACATTATTGAATATTAATGCATTATCATTATAAAAATTACCGTAAAATCCATAATATGTATTTTCAATATCATTTTTAGCTTTTTTTATAAATTGAATTTTAGTATACCAATTATATAAATATGGATATATGTCATTATATTGTTCAATATTACATAATGCATTGTGTTGTTCAATCTGAAATATAAAGTCACAAAACACATCCATATAAATTTTAATAATAAAATTTATATTATTGTTATTTTTTTCATTTAGTTCAGATATATTTACTACATAAATAATATATTTATCGGAATTATCTCGAAAATATATACCATTCATATAACTTTCCCATTGATCTAATGTATTGACTGAATCATCTTTAAATATTAATATATATTTCCGCTTATTATATTTAGTTTGAAATCCATATATTAACTCAGAAGTGAAATGTTGTGTATATATATTATCAAGTAAATATATATTACTAATCCTATCAAAATTATAAATAAAATTATCATATACTAATTTTAAGATTTGTTTATTTTTTTCGAAATCCATTCTATTAAGTTATTATTATTATCACCTAAAATTGATCTTAATAAATTTTAGGTAAAAAATTCAAAATTATTCTGCACTTTTTGTTGTACATTGTATTTCTAATATAACATCATTTATTTTATTAATCATTTCAATACTATAATTAATAGATTTATCAAATGATGCACCTGTATAATAATCAATAAGATCTTGATTGAAGTATCTAATATAATCGATTAATTTATTAATTATTATATCATTTTTGTTATGTATATCTATTTCACATAATAATTGTTCAATTAAATCATTTATATTATTTATATCATAATCTATGTCTTGAATATATCTCTCATCATGATTTAATTGAATAGCTTGTAATAAGCGTAAAAATTTAATACTAAAAATTCTCATAATAAAATTTAATTTATCACATTTTTCTAATATAGAAATATTAATTACATAATATACAAATTTTGTAAGTAGCCTTTCTCCATAATGGTTGGCAATACCATTTTCTTGTCCATCTAATATTTCATCAGTGAAAAGCAAAGTATAATATTTATAACAAAATCCTATTAATGGTTTATTATTAATTCTATGAATTACTGTTAGCATACGATATTCTTCATGAAAATTCTCGTCATCAAATGAATTAATAATATGATCATAATATTTAATTAATATATTATTAATCGCTGTTAAAATTTTACATTGATTTTCAAAATTCATTTTTATTTGCAATTTAAATAATGGTTAATGGTTAATCTAAACACAAAATAAATAATAAAATATTCAAAAAAAAAATAATATAAATGAAGAACAATTTTTCCGAATTCTAGTTATTAATAGATTTTAGATTTTTACATTTATGTTCAGAGACAACTTTCATTAATTGTTCTGCTAATTCATTATAATCATTTATTGTGTTATCATAAATACCATTTTCATAATATAAATTTCGTATATTATACATTAATTTATTAAGCATTTCAACTGTATCATTTCTTTTATAAATATTTATTATATAATCATATATTTCATGAATTTCTTGATATATAGTTGTATTTTCAAATTTCTTATCATTATAAACTAACATTAATATATCATACATAACAGGTAAATGAATTAGGAAAACATGAATATAATCTAAATTATTCTCTAAAACATCTAATAAAATAATATGAGTATCTTCCTCATTATGTAATACTCCTTTACTAGTTTCAACATAATCAGTAATATCATTAGTATTTAATTCAATACTTAGAATCCAATGGTCATATGTATTACCATTAATATTTAAATTTGGACGATTTACTACAGTTGTTATAACATATTTCCGAAATGTAAAGTTCTGAATAATATATCCATGTGAACTGACCAGATGAATCAAAATATTATTAAATTGTTCATCATTAAGAATTTTATATATTAATGTTAATATTTTTTTATTTGTTTCGTAATCCATATTTTAAAATCTATAATAAAATAAAACTATAATAAAATATTCAAAAAAAATAATATAATATTATAATATATAGATTGTGATCATTTAAAATTTAAAAAATATAATATATTAAATATATCCTAAATAAAAAATATAAAATAAAATGTTTCATTTTCTAGATCCTAGAAATTTAAATTATCTTATTTTTGAAGCTCGTAAAGTTTATCCGGAATCACAATGGAATTATATCCGTTCAATTTTACCAATATATGCCAAAATGTGGTATTATAATAGTGTAACCAAGGATATTAATAATACTGAGCAACTTAATTCTATATTTTTGAATGATATGGTAATTAATGGTTCATTTACTGGAGATAGTTGTACTTTAGGTGATCCAAATTTCATTGATACTACTGATCCAAATATTGCTAAACAGAAATTAGCCAAAGAATGGATGGCTATGGATTGTCCATATATGGTATGCCCGACTCAATCATGTGACCCAAGCGGGGTCAACGCGCGGGGATACAGTTGTGATGCTGGATCAGCTGTTGCTTGTAGTAATGGAGGTAAAAAATGTGGCAATGAAACATGTGCGATGAATCCATGTAAAAATGGTAATATGAAATTATGTCGCGATATTAGAAATCCACCACGTGGCGATTATTTCAATCCATATCCACAAGCATATGAATTTCGAGAGACAGTCGATCCATTAACAGGACCTATTGCTGAACAATTTTCAAATAATTGTCAATCTGGAACAAGAGGACTGGATTCATCATGTGGACAACCCCGTCTTGTAGGGGCGGAACCCTACTGTAATATATCTAAAACTGCTAAATGTTACAGTAATCCACCATGTGTACCAGTACCTAGCCCTATAATTAATCCAGCCCAGAATTATTATAATTTGTATGGTTGTAATAGAGATTATGTTAATTATAGTTTATTGCCAAATACTACACTTGGTCGCAATTATGGATTAATGCCACGTGATAATCCTGATATTGACGCGACACAATTTGGTGATCTATATTTATCTGATTATTTGAATGAACAGGAAAAAAATAGATTAGGTTCAGTTTTGCATAAATCAAAATACAAATCTAAGAAATGTAGAGCACCAGATATCTATACTGAAGATGAAGTATTGGATGCAAGAGTTAATAGAATGATTAGACGTAAATTTACTCTACCAACTATTAGTAATTGTGCCCCATGCAATATGAATCAAATACCCGATATCTCAAGCAATGCCAATGGTGGTAAAACATTCTGCACTACACAAAGAACAGAACGTCAAGATCTTATGTCTTGTACCGGTTCTGATTGTGATTATTCATATCAAGACTATTATCCAGCAGATTATAATTATACAATTATGAAATATTGTAAACAATAATTTATTTAAAGTTTTATAATAAATAAAAAAAAATAATAGTTATATTTTTTATTTTACACTTCTAATTTAATATCGACTGCTTTAGCTGTAGCAATTTTATAATTATCATCTTGATATTTATTTTTACTTATATTAAATACTTTATCAATAAATAATAAAATTGCTACTGTAATAAATGCGAATATCAAGATTATAGAAAATATAATAATTACAGCAATAATAAATTGCCAACCTGTACATAACATATAATTATCTAACTCTATATTATACCATATATTAGTATTTGTAGTTATTGTATATGTCATATTTACATTATGACATTTTTGTATATAATATTCATACTTATCCGAAATATAATATAATCTACTAAGATAAAAATCATTATCTATAAATATTGTAAATATTGCTTGATGAAATTCTATATCAAAATTTTCAGAAAACTGTATATTTAAAGTTATTTGACTGGCTTGACATGATGTACAAATAATTCCATAATCAGTTTGTGTGCTGTTTAAATAATTACCGTTAACACTTATAATAAATATATTAAAAATTAGTAAAATAATTTTTTTATCCATTTTTTTAATATCTTTCATTTTTTTATAATAAATTTTAAAAAAAAATTATACATCAATTTCTTGCATTTCAATATCCCTTCGATTAATATTCTCGAATAATCCTCTATTAGCAAATTCATCAGATGGTTCATTAGATTCGTCTTTTAAACGGGCAATATATGCGGAACACCCAATAATCAGTAGTATTAATAAAAATAATATACATGATAATGTTAATGCTGATCCAAGACTAATAAAGGTTATAATAATATTACACATTTTAACTCGTAAATAATCAATATTATACTGAATATTACCATTTAATTCAATACTATATGTAATATTCATATATTGGCATTTTTCAATATAATATGAATATTGACCAGTTTCATAATAATTCATCGATTCATATAATATATTATCAATAAAAATATTAAATGTAAGTTGTGGATAATCAAAAGTTAATTGATTGGTAGAAAATTGTGCATCCAATGTAATATTCGCACCAAAACAATCGATACAAATAATTCCAGTATTATTACCATTATATGTTAATGGTGAACCATATACATTATGAACATATAAAATAATTAAATTAATAAGAATAATATACATAATTCTATTCATTGTGATTATTAATAATTATAATTTCCAAACTGAAATAATTTAGATAAAAAAAAATTCAAAAAAAAACAAGGTTGTATATATATTCTATTAGTTTTAATCACATGATTTAGGATTATTAATAATTTCATTTATAATATTATATAAATTTCGAATAAATTCATGTTTTGATTCCGAACATTTTCGTAAATTATCAATATAAATATCCCTATGATCACTTTTTAACATATATAAAGTTATTTGTCTTTTCATATCATCATCTAAATCCATATACAATAATAAAATATAATAATCATTTTGGTTATTTGTAATATTATGAAAACATTCATAATATCCGAGATAAATTATTTTTTTCATAAATAGTTTGGTAATCTTTTTATTTTTATTTTTTTTTACAAGAATTATACTATCAAAATAATTTATTATATATTTTAAATTTCCTTTATGTTCTAAATAGTTAATATAATATTTAAAAATATCATAATTTTCATTCTGACAACATGCATGTAATGGCAAATATGGTTCATTTTCAAACGCATGATAATAATGAATATCAGACAATAGTTTATCAACTTGATCTATAATATATATAAATAATTCTAAATTATTTATATGTTTACAAATAATTGCAAACTCAATAATAAAATGTTCATTATCATCAGATTTATATTTATTTATTAAAATTGAAGGATCTTTTTCAATTAATTGATGTGCTGCATCAAATGAAATATTTACCCAATCAATGTGTTTACATTCCATTTTGTGAAATAAATTTTTGATTCATTCTATTTTATAAAATTTAAAAATCAAAAATAAAAAAATAAAAATAAATGATTATAAATTAATTTTTACTGAAAATGATTTGAATTATTTTAGTTAATCCTACGAATGAATATTTTTTATTTATAAAATTAAATAATTCTATAATTTTACCATAATTTGGTAATATTTCAAAATATTTTCCAATTTTAACTAACAAATATGTATATATATGATTTTTTATTTTAAAATGTTCATTTCTTTCTATTTCTAATAAATTAATCTTATTTTGCAATTGTTTATCTAGTTGAGATAATTCACATTTATATTTAAAAATCTGATTTTTTATAGAATTTATTATACTTTTAAAATCTGAAATATTAGTATTTAAATATTGGATTGTACCTTGTATTACTAGTGAATTAAATAAATTATTATTTTCTATATTTAATGTTGAATTATTTTCTATATTTATTATTTTTTGTATATTTTTTATATCCTTATTAAAATTTGATATTTGTTTTCGAAAAATTCGTAAATTTGTTTCATTATATTTAATATTATCAATAATAACTTTATTATGTTCAACTAATTTATTACAATTTTTTTGTAATTCATCCATATGATGACTGACATAATAATCATAGGAATATATAATTAAAATATGAATTATTAATATTTTATAATCTTGTACAATATATGGTAAAATATTTTGTAAATTTTGACAAAATATATCATATTTAGAGAATTCATTAATATTTAGTTCATTAATTAATTTATTTAAAGTTTTCTTTTTTTCATTATTGTCAGTATAATTTGTTACTTGTGATAATGTATGATTGATATAATTCAGAAATTCATATATGTTATATTTACCAGTAAATGAAATATAATAAGTAGTTAAAACTGATAATGCATTAGTTACTACTATTGCATAATTAAGACCAATAAAAGAATCCATGATATTATTATGTCGAATAAATATATAAATCAGTGTAAGATTAATTTAAATAAAAAAATAATCAAAATTAATCTATATTTCATCCATCTCATTATTATCACTCACTTCGTTTGAATCAATTTGATTTTGATTTTGATTATCACTATTATCATTGTTATTTAATTCATTCAAATAATCGCAACAATAATTATAATAATTCTGAATATTACAATTTAATTGTTCATATAATTCGAATAAAAATATTAACCAAAATGGTGACGTTACGATAATAATAATTATACATACCAATGCGAATGCTGATATCATTGATATAAATGTTATATAACTTGAGCACATTTTATATTGTTTAATTATATCAATTTGATAATGTATTATTTCAAGTGATGTGATAGTATATGTTACATTAACTGTATCACACTTTCTGATTCTATAATAATAAACTCCTGTGCCATAATATGTTATACTATCATATTGTAAATTATCAACATATATGGTAAATGTTGTGTTAGGATATTGAGATGATATATTTGTCGGAAATTGAATGGTTAATGATATATTTGTACCATGACATTCATTACAAATAATACCAGAATCAGTAAAGTTATTAGATTGTAGTGAATATACATATTTTGCAGATATTGTAATAATCAATACAACTATATAATATTTATAAATCATTTTAATTTTAATTTTATATGATGAATTATTTTTATAAAAAAAATTCAAAAAATATTATTAGCAAAATACTGCTATGCACTCTTTATAAAGAGCTTCGGTATTAAATACTGCTACACACTTAAATACAAGATTTAGGATCCTTAATACTATTATTTATATTTATATATGGTCTAAATAATTTATTGATTTCATCAAGTTCGTCAGTTTCATAAAAATATTCATCAGGTACACCAATTTCTAATGTATCCAATAAATCAGATAAAACATTCAAGAATTGTTTACTATTATAATGTTCTAAAATTATATTTACTATTTTAGTTATATTTTTTTTTATATATTTTTTTGTTGGTTTATTATATCGTACAGCTGACTCATGATAAAATAATAATATTGACATACTTGTAAAAAATTGATTTTTATTTACTATAATATCATTATTTTCAGATAATGTTAATAAAAATTTGTTCGGATAATATTTCATATAATATTTAATATACATTATTATATGATCGACATCTCCCCATTCCCATAAATTATATAATGGAATGGTAGTATCACTATCTTCTATATCAAATATACTAAGGTATTTAATATCACTTAGTAAATATTTATAATAAAATTTAATACATTCTAGCGATTTATTTATTGTGCACCAATAAAATGGTGTACTACCATCATATTCAGATTTGACAAAATGTATATCGCCATTCCAATAATATTTATTAGTAAAATCTAGCAATGTTTTAAATAATTTAATATCTGTAATATAAGCTACCGCACGATGAAAATTAGTACCAACACTTACATTTTCAATATATAAAGTATCATATATCAGATTAGGAGATTCATTTAACAATTTTAATAATTTTTTTTCTGTTATATTTTCCCAATTAATTTGAATTTCAGTCATTATTAAATAATGCTTTGCACCCTTCAAGAAAGGTTATGTTATTAAATATTAATTTAATGACAATTTTAGATAATCATTTTCAAAAAAATAATAATAATAATATTATACTTCAGCAGCTTTAGTTTTATGTGGATTTTTTAATATTTCTTCAATATATTTTTTTCTATCATTATTTCTTATACTATATAATATTTTTTGTAAATATTCAATATATTCTATTTTATGTTCGCTATTTAACATAGTAATAATAATATTATGGAATCTATTATCTAAAGATTCATTTAACATTTCTATAAATAAATTAAGTCCCTCATCATCATCATTAATTGGTATAAAAGTCCAACATAAAATAAAATTGGGATAATTATTTATAATAAAACTTAAACATTCTAACATTATAGATTCATCATCAATTAGATATATAAAATAAAGAATTTCTGAATTCATAGGATTTTGATCAAAAATATGTTTATGGTTTGTAACTAAATAATTAAAATAATATTTTGCTATTTCAGAATTTTCATTATGACAGCAAAATCTAAAATTATGTTCATCATGGAAATATTGAAATTGTTGCATGTCATTCAAATATTTATTGACAGCATTTATTATTTCAATAAATAAATTAATATCTGTAACATTTTGACATGCCGCATTAAAAAATGTTAAATAATTCATACTACAATATACATTTACAAAATTTTCATGATTATTCAATAATGTATTCCTATAAAGATTCTCATCTTTATAATAATCGGTATCAAATACATTAGACATCTTTCCTAATAATCTATTATATCTAAAAATAATCACCTAAAATTTATTAAGATCATAATATGTTTTAGGCAAATAAAATTCAAAATATTTATTTATTAAACAAAAATAAAATAACATAAATATATAATATAAAATTTAATTGGGGTCTATTAAATAAATTCAAAATGAGTAAATATATTGAATCTGCTAGTGAGAAGAGTGGTCATATTACACTTAATTATTTAAGTTGTAAATATTCTCCTGATTCATGTGTCAGTATTGGATTTAAATCGGATGCTGAGTTACCATTATTTATTGCACAATCAAATTTAGAAGAAAGTGTAATAGTATTTATGCTGTTTAAAATGCTTGAAAATAAGTTAACTAAGGATACTAAGGCACATTCATTATATAAATTGATTAGTGCGTGTTGTGGTAGTGCTAATAATATGGCTGTTATGAGTTTTCAATGTCCTGCATCATATGGTAATGTAAAACGTCTTGTAAAGGCATTGGTTAGAAATCTCAAATCTATTACAATGAATGCTAGTTTTAAGGGCGTATTTCAGGGAATGTATAATGTTAAGCCAAATAAGGGTAATTTTGAGGTAGCAATGAATAAAATAGCTGATAGTATTAATAAATCACTATATGTAGCAATTACCGGACGACCAATAGTAAAATCTGGTGATGATAAATTGAAATTATTGGCTAAAGATCTTAATGATACATTTAAATCGATGAAAAAAATAACTGGAGCAAAGGCAGGAACTAAAACAGTTGCTGAAGGTGATTCATTAGGATATAAATCAATAATGAAAGTGGGTAATGGATTAGATGCATTTATTATGAGTAATTATATTCGAAAAGTTTTACATAATGGACATATTCATCTAATGAATGGTGCATTTTATGCAAAACATGATGTCGGTAGTTTAGGATCAAAAGATAAACTAAATAAACATATTAAAGAACATTTCAGAATTAAAGAAACACCACTGAATTGTTTGGTACATCATGCAATTTCATCATGTGCATTAGCACCAGATCAAGTAAAAAAACCATCAATTACAGAACAATCCGTTAAAAGTGCACTTACTAAATTTGTATAATTGTATAAATATTATCGAATAATATTTTTTTTGAATATTTGAAATAATTTTTTAAATAATAATAATAAATAAAAAATTAATAACATAAATCAAAATCAAATTTATTTCGGTAATAATGGCAGCATTAGTTTTTCAACCCATAGTACATGAACATGATTATGTATTTCCAAATAGACCCCCAATTGAGTATATATGGAAAGAAAATATAAATCATAATAATGTAAATAATATATTATATATTCTAGATTTTAAATATGAGAATAGTACGAATGTCAACAGTATTAATGATGATATTACTAAATTAACAACAGCTGATTATTATTATACTAGTGTCAGCAATACTAATGATGATATTACTATGTCAATAACAACTGATTATAATTATAATAGAGGATATTACCATGATATATCTATAATATATGGTTATATGATACAAATATATAATTTAATGGAAGAAGAATATAAAAAATATCAAAGTGAAAATCCGAATGTTGATGTAATACAATCATTATTTAATAAACCATATATAAAAAAATGTACAGCTAAAAAACCCAAAAAATATAACTTTGCAGATAATCTAATTACAATGTGTTTATATAAAGGAGTTTATACAATTTTAGAATATAAACATCCTGAATTAGAATTTAACTTTGGTTGTTCATTAGTTCCTGGGTATGGTAATAGTTATCGAATTAATATATTATTTCATGAATATAATTTTGATCCAAAAGCATTTTTATTATGTATATTTGATGGAATAAATATATTTAAAAATCAAGAATTAGAAGATAAAATTTATAAAATATTAATTGAAAATTATAACATATCATTATATAGAATACATATAAAATATTTTCCAGATAAGTTATTAGATTATTATAAAACTAAAAAATCAACTTGTTTAATACTACATTATAAAGGTTATAGATCATACAAATTAACAGATCAATCACTAAATAAATTAGATAAAATATCAGATATTATAGAATGTATCTCATTCACTAAACAGAAATTGACATATGTTGGAGAATCACTAACAAAATTAATAAAATTAACCGGTTTGTCTCTTAATAATAATCAGATAACTATAATTGATAATAGTATCATTAATTTGATTAATTTAAAAACTTTAGATATTAGTAAAAACTTACTAGAAAATATACCAGATTCATTATGTGAATTAACTAATTTATCAACTTTAGATCTACATTCTAATAAAATAACCGAAATAAATAGAAATATAAAAAATTTAAAAAAATTAACAAGATTAGATTTGAGTCATAATAAAATTACTGAAATACCAGAAGAAATCGGTGAATTAGCAGAACATCATGAATTAAGACGATTACATTTATATGATAATGATATTATTAATATTGAATTTGATATGAAAAAAAATAAAAAAATTAAATTATTAAAAATTAGTATGACATATAGAGATCGAAATTTTACAACTACATCAAGTAATTTATCAATTACAAAACATATTACTGAAACAACACAACCAAATATAAAATCGGCAGTTACTGAATAATTAAAATAAATAAATATGTTTATTATATTTATATAAAATTTTTTTGATTAATATTTACTGATTTTAAGTAAAATTGAAAATTTATTTATAATAATTTTTATTACTAATTATGACTGAAAAACTAAAATTTATTATAAAAGATATTATCGAAAATAATGATGTTGAAATAATAAAATATTATAAACATACCAAATTAAAATTATCATCAGAAATAAATGAAGATAATATCGAAATAAATGAAGATAATATCGAAATAAATGAAGATAATATTGAAAATTATACGGATGAAATATGTAATGATATAATATATAATTCATACAAAAAAATATATTTTCATAGAGATGATTTATTATGTCGAGTATGTTTAAATGATTCATTAGATGATCTTATAGAATTTATTGAATTTTATAAAACATATGATGAATCTATTTTTACAAAAATAAGTAATTATATAGATTCTCCATTTCCGACAATACTTGAAGAAAATAATAATATGGATATGTTTGTATATTTATTTAAATTTTATGAAAATAATTATAATGATACATTGCAAAAAATATGTGATAATATTGGAATGATTCCCCATTTAAATGACATATATATACTTAAATATGTACTAAATTATATCAATAAATATAATATTAGTATATTCGATAGTAATAATAGAATTGATACATATTTTATTACTAATATCAATTCTATATGTGATTTTGATTATCATATAAATGGATATATTGTATTAGATAAAATATTTAAACATTTTGATAAATGCGAATATTTATTAACAAATAAAAAAATAGTAAAAATTATTACTAGATTCATGCGTGATGAGACATGTGAATATATAAAATTTGCTATATTAAAGTCTAAATATCGAGATCAAATAGCAAAATATATACCAAACATGAAAAAAGACATAAATAATTATAATATATTAATGTCAGAAAATACAAATATTAAAAGTGCTATTGAATAATGATAACTGGAAACATTTTATTAAATAAAAAAAAACAAAATTATATTATATATGAAAAAACCTATTTTAAAACTGAATTTAAAATAGGTAATTAATTCTGGGGCATAATAAATTTTGATTTTTTTTTTATTAAATTTAAGAATAAATAGATAATAGATTTTCAAATAGTATCGATAATTATATTAGAAACAACAATGGAACAAAAATTAATAGATATAATAAATAAATTACCTTTAGAATGTAAAATATCATCAAAAAAATATGTATCATTTGAGGAAGAAGTTCGAGACATAATATATAATACTTATGATATAGTAAAATTCAAACCTAATTGTGCTTATGAATTATTAGAGCAAAATTCTAAACAAATACCAGAAAATATATCATTATTTAGTATGGTATGCCTAGATAGAAATATTGATGATATTCTCATATTTCTAGAATTTTATAAACATAATAAAATAATATTTGAAAAGAACTACATTGATTCACCATTTATAGTATTATTCAATTGTTATGAACTACATGAAGATTTTGTTACAATAATTAATTTATTTAAATATTACATGATGTATTATGAGGATTGTTTAAAAAATATCTGTAATGATATAAATTTTCTTATTGATTTAAATAAAATTCCAAATATAGCAACCATAAAATATATAGTAAATTATTTATTTAGAATGAACTGGAGTATTTTTAATAGTAATTTCGATCCAACACTTGAACAACTTGCAAAAATATATAAATGTAAATATATTGCAAAAAAAATTTATAATAATTTTGATAAGTTTGAATATTTATTTAAATTAAGAAATTATTATAGAAATACTATATATGATATTATATGTTACATAGATAATTATTATGAACATGAATATTGGATAATAAAATCGCCATATAAAAATGAAATAATTGAATATTTCCCGGAATATTGGCAAGGTATTTTAAAAGAATATGAAATATTTAATGAATCGAATATTAAAGCAGTAGAAAATTGAATTATATTTTTTTTGATTTTTTTTTATTTAAAAACAATGAACAATTTTTAATTGTTCTAGTTATTAATTTGAGTTTATTTTATGTTTAAATTTATTGTTATTCATATACAATTAATAAATTAATAATGAGTTCGAATACAGATAAAAAACTATTAAAAATTATACATAAAATATTATTACAAAATAATTATAATAACTTTACTCCTAGATTGGATAGTACTAAAATAGTAAAATTGGAATATGATATATTATATAACTATTACGATATAATACAATTTGAAAATAAATATTCTCTATTATCTGAAATATGTAAAATTTGTTCGATTAAACAGCTCCAATCAATTATTTCACATTTTGAAAAAATTGATGAAAATAATTTACGCATAAAATATTCGTATAATGTATCTCCACTATATGTATCAATGAAATATAATATGAAGATATTTTCCTATTTATTTAATTATTATATGCATTTTGATCAATCAATATTAAAAACATTTTTAGATCATCCTAAATTTTTAGAAGATTTAGTAGGAATATTTAATAAACAGTTATTTAAATATATTTTAAATTATATAATTCAAAACGATTGTAATATATTTTGTCAAACTAATAATGATGATCCTAATGATTTAAATAAAAAAATAAATTTTGATGAACATTTAAAGTGGTTATTTTATTCACCATATGGTAATAGATGTGATAATAAATATAATAATAAATTATTAATAATAAAAGTTATTATTAATAATTTTGATAAATGTCGTTATATGTTTAATACTCATACTTTATTACATTATATAAAAAGAAGTTCATCAATAATGGAAGATATATTTAATATAATATTAAAATCTAATTATAGAAATGATATTTTAAAAGATTATAAAAAGAAAAATTTCCCACTACAAATAACAGATTTAATTAAAACATATGATATAATTAATCAATATTGTCAAATTACAACTATTAAAGGTGCCATATAATTTAAACTAGTATAACAAGTTTTATGTGTATACGATCCAAGAACAAGGTTTTTTTTTGTTCGACAGGTTAGACAGCAACTACTGCAGCGGCTTCAACTCCTGTTTTTATTGTTTTTTGTACATTAGGATCTTTAAGTAGGTCTTTTGCGCCGATACCCAAAATAGCTACCAAAATAACAACAGCAACGATAACAACAATAATAATGATAACAATTAAAAGTAATCCTTCAACTAATGCTTTAGCGACGGCTTGTATAAGTCCAACTGTTTTTTGTGAAGTTTGTTGTTGTACATAATTAGAGATATCTGAAACCGCTTTAACAACATCAGTATTTTGTGCTAATTGTTGTTGGAAAACATTATATATATTATTAGTTTTTGATATATATGTATTAGTTGAAGAATCAAAACAAATTTGTACATTGGATGATATATCTTGAATACTATTAAATACATCTTGTAAAGTTTGATCTGTAATATTATAGCTAATAATATTTTCGATAATTGTTTGTGATATAGCTGTTTCATTGTCAAATAAACCACCTTCTAAATCTTGTGTAATGGCCTGTTGAACTTGTGATGAGACTTTAGTATAGAAATCTTGATAAGAACTAGCGGCTTGTGAACAACTTTGATTTAATGTATACTGTGTTTTTGATCGTGAATTATAATAATTTTTGCATTCTCCTGTAGCAATTTGTACAGATGTATTTTCAGTTAATAGTGATGCTGAACAATTTTGTACAATGGCCGTAATTGATGAAGTTAAAGCTTCATTAATAACTTCTGTAAGTTCAGAACTAGTAGCTTGTGGCATTATTAATAATTAATAATACTACAAAATTAAAATATTATAAATTATTGGTTAAAAAATAAAATATTATTATAATATATTTATATAAAATTAATAAAAAATTGTATAAATTTAATTTAGGTAATTTTAATTAAAATGAGTACTTGTACTGAAACAGGTGCAACATGTAATAGTGATTTAGATTGTTGTACTGGAAATTGTACAACTTCTAATGGAGTACAATATTGTGGATCACCAATATGCGGTAATGGAATAAGTTGTCCGGATGGATATACATGTATATGCGATGGAACCGGATTAAATTGTTATTGTGTAATTAAAGACTATAATATACCATTATTATCATTTTGGGGAATAGTAATGTTCATAATTTTATTTATTATAATTCTATTAATTATTAATATATTGGTTAAACGATATAATCGAGAGAAATATGGCGAAAATGTAGGAATATTTACTATGGGAAAGAATTTAATTAAACATACATTTTCCTGAATACATGTGTTTCAAAAAAAAAAACTTGGAATATATTTATATACATTTATTTTTTTTCTGGAAAAATAATTAATTATTTCGCAAACAACTTTTTAGAATTTTGAAAAATAAAAAAATATAATATTATTTTTTTTTTGATTTTAAAATTTTATAAAACGAATGTAAAAATAAAAATACAAAAATGAGTAATATAGCAGTTGCATTGGATATTGATAGAATTCGGCAAAATGTATCTAATGATAAATTAATTATTTATAAAATACTTAAAAAGCAGATAAAAAATACTAATCCAAATCAGAATCATTTTTCTGAATATCTATCAGTATGTAAAAAATTAAAAGCTGATAATATAGATCTAAAGAATGTCTATTGTAAAATTTATGAATTATTATTTGAACTAGATGGTCAACTTGATATATATAAAATATATTTAAAATGGTTAGAAAAAAATGATTTAAATATGTTAATAAATATATTAATCGCAGATTATTCTAATTTTGATATAATTGATATTCTTATTAATTCAGATATAGGCAATTATATATTGACCATTTTAATAGACTATAATTTATCAGATACCTTATGCTCTTTACAAGAGTGCGAAGCAGTATCAGATATAATTACTAAAAAATATACACCAGATAGAACATCATTATTTCAATTAATTTGTAGAAATTATATTTCAACCGAAATAACTATAGATAATATGAAAATATTATTAGATTGGTATCATAAAAATAATAGAGTTAATGAAATAATTGAAATGAGAAATTGTACAAAAAGTATTTTACATACAATATGTCGTTACCAAACCAATATTAAAATAATAAAATTTATTATCAAATGGTTTGAAGATAATAATTATAAAGCACAATTACGCACTCTAATAAATGTTAAAGGAACATGTGGTAGTATTTTTCATGAATTATGTATTAGTTGTATTAATATCGATATACTAAAATATTTAATTGATTATTGTGAAATTAATAATTATCATGATTCAATTCAATTATTATTTAAGAATATTAAACGCTGGGGAACACCATTACATATAGTATGTCAAGTTCCAATACGAGATCGTATACATCGAAATATTATTGATAAACAAGATATCTTTATAGATTTATTAATGGAATATTACAAAAAATATGATATTTCTATATATTCAATTAATTCTAAAGGAAATACACCATTTCATAATATTTGTAATTTATGTAATGAATATATAATACATGTACTAAATTATTATAAGGATATATTAAACAAAGTAATAATACCAAATAATAAAGGATTAACACCTATTCAATTTATTATGAATTCACGATGGAGAATTCCATCAAAATTTGATGATAAGATAATAAAAAAAATAATAAAATATATTTGTAAATTTAATAATGAAAATAAAATGGAAATTATAAATAGAATACTAGAAGGTGAAACTCATAGTACTAATAAATTATCCGAAGAAATATTAGACATATTAAACAACATAATAAATACAAATTCTAAATCAGCGTAACTATCTTTTTCCCAAAAAATTTTTATAATTTTTTTGAATATATTATCTAACATTTTACAATATAAATAAAAATGAAAAGAAAAATTAACAATAGAGCTATAATACATGATATTCAAGGTATTAAAGAAAATAGAACTGATGATAAATTATATATCTATAGAATACTTGAAAGGCAGATAAAAAATATCAATCAAAATAAGAATCAATATCCATTATTAGAATATCTAATAATATGTAATAATATAAAAGTAGATAATATCGATTTAAAAAATATCTATTGTAAAATATATGAATTATTATTTAAACTGGATTGTAAATTAGAAATATATAAAATATATTTAGAATGGTTAGAAAAAAATAATTTAAATATATTAATAGATATACTACATTTTAAAAATGAAGATATTTATTATATTTTTGGGGAAACTCCTGAAATTAGTCATTATATATTAACAATTTTAATAAAATATAATTTATCCGAAATAATTACTCAGACATACGACACAGAAATAGGTAATATTACATTATTTCAATTAATTTGTAGAAATTATATTTCAACAGAAATAACTATAGATAATATGAAAATATTATTAGATTGGTATCATAAATATAATAGAGTTAATGAAATAATTGAAATGAGAAATTGTACAAAAAGTATTTTACATACAATATGTCGTTACCAAACCGATATTAAAATAATAAAATTTATTATCAAATGGTTTGAAGATAATAATTATAAAAAACAATTACATGATTTAATAAATATTGATGATACTTTAGGTAATATTTTTCATGAATTATGTAAAAGTTCTGTTAATATTGATATACTAAAATATTTAATTGATTATTGTGAAATTAATAATTATTATGATTCAATTTCATTAATGTTTAAAAATATTAAATTTTGGGGAACCATCTTACATATAGTATGTCAATTTCCAATAAGTGGTATGAGGCGTCAAAATATGAATTATGAACAAGTTAAATTTATAGATTTATTAATAGAATATTTCAAAAAATATAATATTTCAATATATCAAATTAATTCTAAAGGAAATACACCATTTCATAATATTTGTGAAACAATTAATACAGATAATACAAAAATAATACATGTACTAAAATATTATAAGGATATATTAGATAAAGTAATAATACCAAATAATAAAGGACTAACACCAATTCAATTTATTATGAAATCAGAATGGAGAAATCCTACATTAGATAGTCTAATAATAATAAAAAAAATAATAAAATATATTTGTAAATTTAATAATGAAAATAAAGTTGAAATTATAAATAGAATATTAGAAGGTGAAACTCATAGTACTAATAAATTATCTGAAGAAATATTAGATATATTAAATAATATAATAAATACAAATACTAAATCTGCATAACTATTTTATTTTTTTTTTGAATAAGTAAATAATAATTTTGAAATATTCAGAAAAATTTAGAATATATTTATTCAGAATGGAAGATACGTTATTTGGTGAGTTTTTTAATCCTGAAACACATTTAAATGGAATTCATCATGAATATATAAAAAATGAAAATAATTTATCAACATTATTACAAGTAATCGATTGTCAATATCATGATAATACCAAATATATAATAACTACTATTAATCAGGGAAAGAAACGATATTTCCAAATATACGACTATCAAATAAAAATAATCGAGTTGATAAAAGCAGAATATATAAAATGTATAAACCGATTTTTAAATCGGAATTTAAAAAAAGGTAAAGATAATAAAACTCCTTCCATGTTAACATTATTATTTCACGCAGAATATCGAAAAAAATATAATAAACAATCAAATAAATATGATTTTATTAATAAATCAGTTCAATCATGTTTAACATATAATTCTGAAACATTAATAGCATATAAAATTCCAAATATTGATATTGATATTGATTTAAGATTAATACATTTTCATGAATGGATAATGAAATTATCATTTAATAATTATACATTTGAAGTAGATAATTTTTTATATAGTTATTTTGATGAAATAAAAATATTTAAAAATAATCAATTAAATGAGGAAATATATCAATTATTATATGATAATTATGGTTTAGATTATGAAATGTTACCTAGTATTAAAACAATTCCTATAAAATTATTAGAACATTATAAAAAACATTATTCATATAATATTGGATTCTTTAATAAAGGCAATAACAAATATCAATTAAATGATGCAGCATTAAAAAATTTGAAAGTAATACAAAATGAAATAAAATATTTAGAATTAGTAAATCATAATATAACTGATATTAGTAATCCAATAATAGATATGGTAAATTTATTAGAATTAAATCTTACAAAAAATCAAATAAATATAATAGATAACCGATTTGATAGTTTGACTAAATTGACAAAATTAAATTTGAATAGTAATTTATTAGAAGAATTTCCAGATTCAATATGTCAATTAATAAATTTAACCGAATTATATTTGGCTAGAAATAAAATAAATGAAATAAATCGAAATATAAAAAATTTAAAAGAACTGAAAAAAATTGATTTACATAAAAATAATATATCAACAATTCCAAAAGAAATTGAAGAATTAATAAAGCATAATAAATTAACAAAAATATTACTATCTCAGAATAATATAGATTATATTGAATTTGATATATTACAATATAAAAAAATCAAAATAAGTATGAATTATCGAGATAAAAAAATAACAACTTCATCAAGTAAACAAGATATTCAAACTCATATTACTGAAACTACTACACCCAATATTAAATCTGCGGTGGAATTATAAGTATTATACCAATTTTAAAACTGAATTAAAAATAGGTAAAAAAAAATCTGCAAAAATAAATAATTATTTCGCAAATAACTATTAGAAATTTTCAATTTTTAAAATTTTATAAGATCAAAATAAAATATAAAATATTATTATATTTTTTTATACTATAATATAATTGAATTAATTAATATAAACAATTACCCAAATTTAAATTCAGATTAAATTCAGATTAAATTTGGATTAATATAATGTCATCATTATGCGATTGTAGTAATGCTAATAATTGTTGCAATAGTAACAATACTGGTTTAACATATAGTAATAAAGTTGCATTATCAGGAAATATTAGTACTTGTAATAGTAGTAGTTCATCATGTCAGGCTATGACAACAAGTAGTAATCCTAATTTTCCATTTCAATCAACAACTGTTAATGGTCAAACAGTAAATAATTATTGTTATCAACCGCAAGATTCTAGTGGTAATAACCCTCCTTATATTTGTACAACACAAGAAGGTGTATATAATGAATGTTGGGCATGTAGAAGTGCAATATATGGGGGATATGATATTAATATTGGTAGTTCAAGTGATTATTCTGAACGTGGTGTAATATTATTTGAAAATATTGGTGGTAATACAGATATTAGTTCAGATAATGGATATTGGCCAGATGGTTATATTAATAATTGGGGTCGCATTGCAGAATTATATGGTAATGTTGGATTTGGTCTATGTGGTGATATCACTTATGTCAAAACTGATACTATAACTGGTGAACTATATTATACTAATGCAACAAATATAATTGAAGCTGAACAAGGTCAATTTTATGTCAGTAAATTAGCCGCAGATATATATTCGAAAAAAGCAAATGATAGCAGTATACCACCGTATGTTGGTGATTATGGTGTTAGATTCGATCAAAATCAATTAGGTAGTCCATTGGGTAATGAAACAATATATAGAATGAGTACATCATATAGCTCAAGTCCATATCAACAATTTCAAATGTATGCTCAACCAGTTGATAATAATGGTAATGCACTATTTCCAGGTGCATTTTGGCCAAAAGAAACATCTCCAGATATGTTATCTAATTATTCTGGTATTGCAGCAGTATTTGTACCACCACATATGGCAATAGTATCATTTTCATATCTTAATTCTGTTGGTACTATTATTTCAGTTTCTATTTCTGATCCAGATGATTTTATTACATATTGGGATACAGATAAAATAACACCATCTAGTACCAATCAAACATATTTTACTGGTTTAATATCTAATCTTAGTCCAAATAATATATTTACCCAAATGAGTACCAAATACTCAACTGATAGTGGTGGTCATTATGATGTTAATGCTAATTCAATTATGAGTATTAATACTATAGTACTTACTGATTTATCATTTCTGGCAGTACCAAATAATTTAAACAAATATAATTTTATACCTGAAGTACTATTGGCACAAAATATTACATCAAGTAGTGTTAATGATCCTGGTTCAGTTTTTGGTACTGATCCAAATGGAAATTCATATGTCGGTCTTAGTTATAATCAAAATTTTGAATCATTTACAAATAAATTTATTGGCCGTTCTCAACAAAATGTGCGGATGGGGGATTCTTCACAACGTTATAAACGGAAAGATCTACCTGATTTAAAATATTCTATACCTGGATTAGAATATGTAGCAAAAAATAGAAATATATTATCCAAATTTTATAATAATCTTAAAGATAATATTAAATTACCAAGATTTTTTAATAAAGAAAATCTTACATCATATAATAAATATGATTATGCTATTCAATATGTTACTATGAATCCTAATATTGGTGTATTTTCAGTAGAATGGTTATGTTTATTATATGCTTGTGGAGAATTTTTTGATTCAAAAGTTGCTGATTTTGCAACATTGTATTTCTGTCCCAGAAGTGATCCAAGTAATACATCTGCAATTACTCCACCAACAGAATATGCTGGAAATAAACCATATTTAAATGTGGATTATTTTATGGGTACTTATTGTAAAAATAAATGTTCACAAACATCAGTATTTCAAAAGAATCTTAATATTGTTGCTAGTTGCCTCAATGAGAATAATTTAGATTGTCAATGTATTAATCAAACAGGTACTGGTGGTAATAATTATTGTCCTACTAAATATTGGGCACCATGTGCTAATAATATGTATACAAATCCAAATCCGGGTGGTGCATATGTAACTAGTAGTATTGATACTAGTAATACAAACTGTTCATGTGATAGTCAAACTGAATGTACTACAGTTATCTGTGAAAATAATGCCGATCAATATCAAGAATTAAGTAAAGGAGGTTATAATATGAGTTTATTTTCAACATGTAATCCAAATTCAACATTTATTACAGCAAAAGATATAATAGGAATATTTTTATTAATATTATTACTTATATTCGTTATTATTGCAATTGTTCTTGTAATCCGACACTATAGAAAAAAAAAGAAACAAAATGAAAATAAATAAATAAATTAATAATTATAAAAAAATTATAAAAAAAAAATAAGTCAAAATAATAAAGGTAATAAGTCAAAATAATAAAGGTAATAAGAATAATTATGTTTTTACTGATTTAATAGAGCAAATTTGTTCATCTATTATTGATTTTAGATCAATCCATGGTATTACATCACCAGAATATAATTCATATCGTTCATCGCTCTGAATCATAGTTAATACACAATATGATTGCTGAGGTAAAAGTGTAACATACAATTTAAAATCAATTTCTCTATATTTCAACGTGCGCTCTTGTATCTGTGGATCTCTATGATATATTTTAATATCAGTAAAATAGTCAGGAGGAAAATATTTCATTTTAGATAATTTAATCTTAGAAAGTTTCAATTTAAACTTTCCCTTATAATCAATTAGATAACTACTAGGACACTCTTCTTCCTTTTTTGTATAATCATCAATTAGTTTTAATGTATCCTGATAAAATAGTCTTGCTCCATCATATATTAACTTATATTCGCCAGAAAAGCAACAATCTTCATGAGATTTTATTTCATCACAAATAGATTTGTATCGTTGATCTATCTCAGGAATATCAAATACTGTAATATAAATCATAGCAGATTGTACTTTAGGAAGAAATGGTTGATACTGAAGTACCATATATTTCTTTTTCTTATGACGAATTATTATAATCAATATACGTGGATCGCTACATTCAGTCATTGAACGTATAATTTCTTTAGGAAAACGACCTTTCGGATCACCTGTTTTACATTTCGGCTGAACCCGACTAGATCGGGAAGAACCCGAATGATATTGAGAACGACCTGACATGATAAAATGTTTGCACTATTAACACAATCATACACAATTAAGATCGAAAGTTATTACATGAAAAAAAAATCAAATTTTTTTTTGTATTTTATTTTGTATTTTATTTTGTATTTTATTTCAATTTGGTTATTATAAAATAAAATGGATATAATAGATAATGTTAGAAAAAAAATTGGTCAATATATTAATCATGTTAAAAAACTAGCAATAGAAACTAAATATGAACAATATGCATATCAAAATAATGATAAATATGAAATTAATATATCAATACAAATTAATGAAGATATTATGTTATTTATTAGACCATTTAAAGATGGTAGATATTTTGCAGAAATTTGTCAAGAGCATGGAAATATATTAGCATTTCAAATTTCAATGAATGAAGATAAAATTGAATTATATCCTATTAAATATATAGTTCATATTGGACATAAAAATATATCAGAAAAAACTATATTATTAACAATAATACCAAATACAGAACACTTATTACAACAACGTATTGTTAATACAACATTATATGATGATAATAATATACAAGAGTTGCTAAAATCACATAAAAATTTAGTATATGATTTTATACATTCTAATCCTGAACAAATAGAACTTGATATATATAATAGTTTTTAGATTCAAATCTATTAAATTAATATTTTTTTTGATTTTTTTTACCTATTTTTAAATTCAGTTTAAAAACAGGTTATTATATGTGTAATAATTATGGAGACAATAGATGATGTTAGATTAAAAATTTGCCAACATATAAATCAAATTAAAAACCAACTTAGAAGAACTAAATATAAAGAAAATCTATACAAAAATATTGGTGAAGAACAAATAAATATTATTACTAAAATAAATGAAAATATTACAATTTATCTAAAACCAAAACAAGATGATAAATATTTTATTAGTGTTACATATAAGGATTATGACTCATTAGGATTTCATATACAGATGATTGGAACTAAAATTGTTTTGTATCCTATTAAATATATAGTTAATATTATATCAAATGATAATTTATCAAAATTGACGTTATTAACTTCAATGCAAGGTATAACCGAATTAATGCCACAATATAATATTGAGATATTACCGTATAATAATGATAATGTCAAAAAAATAATAGAATCATATCAATATATATTATGTAGTTTAATGTATTATGATCCGAAAGATAATGAGATTATATTTTAATACTGGTAGATAATTTTTTATTATATTTTTTATTATAGTGGAAAATGATTTTTTTCATAAATTTATTATAATCATTTATTAATATTTTCATAGAATTATTTATATAATCAGAATTATTTTGATTTAGATTTTTAATATATTTATCTATTTGATAATCTTCTGGTAATAAATATTGAAAATATAGAATATCTTTATAAATATCCATAAATGTCGTTTTACCAACATTACAAATTATTTCAAAATCACTTTTAGTAACTAAAATTTTATCATTAACTTCATTTGAATCTAAATTACTTTGATTATCAATAATAAAATTTTGCAAATAAATATAATAATATGTTGCACCGGCGCAAATACTTTTAATTTGTGCTTTTTGACTGATATTCAGTTTAATCAACAAATTCACTATATTAATTGTATCATTAGTATATTTATCACATTTTAATAGATTACAATATTTTTGAACATATAAAGGTATAGGATCTTTATCAATATTTATTTGTAATTTATTATAAATCCATAACTTTTTTAATATTTTATCACCACTTGCAATACCACGTTTATTTAATTTAAATGCTTTAGAAATTTCAATTTTATCATATATTTCATTCATATGTTTAGATGTATAATAAACTGCCGCACCAAATAATGATGCTCTATTATCTTTTTTAACTTTTTTGGTACCATCTATAATAATTTTTACTAATTTAGCACTTTCGCGTAATATACTTCTATTAATATGATATTCAGTATGATTTAGAATATGACACATTTTATCATATATTTTATTAACCTTATCTTCATATGATGTCTCAATAGTTCCAAAATGAAAATAATTACTATTTGAAAAATTAATTATACAGTTTTGATTAGTTCCTTTTTCATCATGCTCATTTTCTAAAAACTTTATTTTCTTACATAATAAACATTGCAAACCATCAATTATTGGTAACATTTCCGTTTTACAACATATATTATATCCATCTTTTATACTAACATTCTCTTTAACAGTAATTAGTTTACAATTATTAGAAATTTCAAATAATTTATCAAAATCTACATTATTCATTTTATTTATCAAGTTAATAGAATTAAATTGGTAATTATTATTATTATTTACTATCATTATTCAAAAATTTTATATTTAATTTAAGTTAATTAAAGAATAACAAAATAAAATTAAATATTATATAAATATTTAAATTTTTTTCAAGGATATAAAATAACAAAACATTTTATATAAAAAAATTTTTTAAACCTTAAATACAAAATTTATTTGTTCGATAAATTTTGTTAATTTATTTGTTCGATAAATTTTGTTAATTTATTAATATGGCTCTATTATCAGACAGAATAAAATATATTTATAAAAAATCATTATCTAATTTTGAGAATTTTCAAATTGTTCAAAATTTAAAATATTATGATAGTGATCATTTTGGAGAATTATTAATAGAAATATTTAACCTAACACAACGAACAATTAAAAATTGTTCTAGTAATCAAATTAATTCTAATCAAAACGAAGTGAACGAAGTGAATGAGATAAGTAATAATGAAACAAGTATAAAAAATTTATTAAATCTTTTCAAAATTCGACAAAATATTATACATGAACCTAAGATATCGGATTTACAACATGTTGAGTGTAAAATATCAAATATTATGGATAATTCAATAAAAATTATTACATTATATTTAGTTAATGAAACTATGCAATATCCATATGCATATATTTATTGTTTTGAAAATAAAAAAATGTGTTCATTTGGATTTACATATAAATCTGTTGATGGTGAAGTTAAAACAGATTATATATCATATATTGATTTATATAATATCGCCGCTACAATTAATAATATGCAAGTTAATAATATGAATGGAACAAATGTAATATTTGAAGAATTCAGCAAGTTATTCCAAATCGGATATGATATAAAAATATTAACAAATATATCAACTAAATATACAGAACGCATAATAAATGAAATAATTCAACTTAAAATGCACTACATTATATTAATCATTATTTTGTATAAATATAATTATCTTATGAATATAACATCACTTAATACGTATTTTCAGTACGAAATAAATACAGATATGAATTTAGCAGAAAATATAAAACAATTTGATAAAAATAATATATTATTAAATATTTCAGAAAATATGATAAATGAAAAATTTATAAACGAAATAAATGAAATAAAAAAAAATAAAATTTTTGATTATGAAAATTTTAAAAAAATTTATTTTCTTTATGAAATTTTTTCTGATATATCATCTAAAGAGTATATTAAGTTATTACCATTATTAAATGATAATCATAAGCAAAATAAATATGAATTAGAATTATATATATTAAAATTAGTATCTATGCTAAATATTGACACTATTAACGGATTTCCAATTCTGATTGATACATTTGCAATAAAGGATATAGCATTTAATATATTTACTAATAAAGATTATCCATCATTTATTCGTCCAATGTTTGAAGTATCACCTTTTCAAAATATTAATATATCAAACAATATTAATGTAAGAAATAAAGAATTGAACTTATATAATACTATTATTGGTGCTGTTACCTTGGATGTCGGGCAACCGTTTTATTATTGGTTATATAATATTGAAAAACCTGGATATGTAAATATGCTATCAACAAATACAATAATAAAAGATACTTTAAGTGATAATAATATTTATAATTTTTATAATTTTATTAATGATTTACCGGTATATTTATTCGATTATGCATGGAAATTATCTAAATTACATAACAATGGTATTATTCATGGTGATACACATCTTGGAAATATAACTTTAAAATATAATCAAATATTAGATAATTCATTTGAAAAAATATATACAGATAATAATCTAAATCAGAATAAGTTTGAATTAGGTAGAAATAATTCAATGATAAATTATGATAATGAATTTTTAATTCCATTATATAATTTAGTACCAAATATAATAGATTTTAGTAGATCATTTTTTATAAATGATACAAAAAAGATAATAAAATATATAAATAGAATAATTCCTGATATTTATAAGCAAAATAAAGAATATATTCATTCAATGGATATATTATCATTAGGATTTATCGTTACATTACTGGATTTAATATCATTAATAAATTATTTAATTGTTGCATTAAAAACAATAGATTATTATCGAATTATAAAGGATAATGAAAATGAGGTAATAGAAAATACATTATTATTTTTAGAAAATTTTTATAATATTGGAATTGAACATATGCAAAATTATTTATCAAAACAAGGAAGAGAAAATGATAAAAATTTTAAATATGTTTATCAAAATAAATATAAATATATGCAAAAAGATGGCCATTTAGACTTTAGTCAATTTGCATGTAATGATATTGAATTCTTCAAAACACCAACTCATATACTGTTAAATGAAATTTATAATAAATATCATTATATTAATACAATTAACAAATATAATAATATTATTCTTGAATTATAAATTTCACTTTTAATCTGTAATATTTTTTTTAGAATTTTCAAAAAATAAAAAAATGAAAAAATGAAAAAATGAAAAAATGAAAAATTGAAAAATTGAAAAATTGAAAAAATAAAAAAAAAAATAAAAAATAATTTTTAAACATAAGTTCCAGCGAATTATTTATTTTTACCGAATAATTTTTTTTTCATATAATATAACATATTTTTTTATTCGGAGACGAAATAGTTTCGCGGGCTATTTTTTTACATATCCACATTTACATGTATATACTGTTTTTTCATCAACTATTCGAATTTTTGTTAAATATGGATTTTTGCAATTTGGACAAGTTTCTTTAACTATTGTATTTGTTTGATCTCGCGAACTACTATATATGAAAAGACTTAATAATTCAGATTCAAAATTTTCATAATCTACATCATATAAAATTGTATTTGTCAATGGAAATGTATATGCACATCTATGGCATTTATAAATTCCATTATTAAAATCATATAATTCAGTAATTAATGTACCACATTTATCACAAAAAACCATTTTATTGAATATTATATAAATTATTATATAAATTATTATATAAATACTTAATACAAATTATATATATTCACCTGATTTATATTATATAAGTAATATATATTTTATGTATTATTAAAATCAAAAATATTTATAATTTTTTTTGAAAAATTAATAATAGAATAATTCTTAATCATTATTTAATTTTTAATATGCAATAATATATATAAATCATATCTAAAATAGGTATATAATGGAATATCAGAAAAAAAGTATTACAGCATATATAAAATTAATAGAAGCATTTCAAAAAGAAGATCTTAATAATATTATTCATACAATTTTATATGATTTACCATTTAATTCAAATATGCATAATATTATATATAAAAAGATTGAATATGATCAAACAATTACAAATGAAATAAAATTTCATCCATTATTTGGTAATATTATAATGCCACCACCCGGTATTCATCCGGATAATTATCCAAATAAAGAATTAATAGAATTAGTCAAAGAAATTGAAGAAACTCCTGAAAAATTTGTCGAAGAGAATAAATATATTCAAAATATTATTAAAAATGCCGCAGAAATAAAACCTAATAATTATATACCATATAAAACTAATCATAAATATTCATCATATCTAATTGATTATATATTCAAAGATAATAATCCTACTATTAATCCTAAATTTTGTATTATATTTAAATTTAATATTATTCAAAATTATCCTACATTTATTGCTTTTATAAATAATATAATAAAAAAAATAGAAAATAATAGTACTAATCGTAATAATCGTAATAAAAAATTACCAAAACATATTGTTATTCAAACTAGTCGATTAATTACAAATGAAATGAAAGATCAGTTAAAAAATCTTTTTAATAAATATTTTATATTTTATCAAACTGCCGCAGAATTGTCATATATATCATACATTTCACCAATTTATATTGCAAATAGTAGTATATCTAAAATACTTGGATATCAATATAAAGATCTTCAAGAATATTCACAAAAATATGACAAACAAATTACAGATAATAGCATATATATAAGATTATACCGAATACCTCAATATCATAGAATAAATTAATATATTTCAATATTATAATAACTGGTATCAATTTTAGATTTAATCAATTTTAAATTATTTAATAAAAATTCATTAGTTTCATAATAAAAAGTACCAATTATATTTTTTTTGTTTATTTTTAAACCTTTCAATTCAATAATATTATCATCTGATTCTAAATTATTCTGATTTAGATTACTATTAAGAGAGTATAGATTTTCAATCAAATACAATACATTTTCTATTTCTTGATCATGTAAAGAACCTAAAGAATCTGAAGATATTATTATTTTACTCAAATCAATTGATAATATATCAATATTAATTATTGTCTGAAAGGTATCAGTTAATTGTATTACATTTTTATTATTGTTACATAAAAAGTGATACATTATATTATTTAGATTATCTGGTAATCCCTCTTTATCATATGACATAATATCAATACAATGACTAACTTTACAACAAATATTTATATTAAATTCATCATTTTTAATTTGCATAAATGATATAGCATCCCATATACGCAATAAATGATTTAATAAATGTTTAGTTTTATTATTATAAATATTACTGGACATGATTATAATTTAATATTAGAACAAAATTAATTAAATTAAAATAAAAATATATTTTTATTAATATAAATATTTAAAAAATTATCTAAAATATAAATATTATCTTTCGTCATATTGAATTATTAAAATGTGTTGGAATATTATATTTTGGGGTATTATTATAGCATTGATTGTTATATTCCTATACTTTGTATTTTGCCATATGTATAATGGTATGACTTGCTATGCCGGTACTAGTCAACATAATAATGTATTTCATGATGTTTTGAAGCGTCAAAGATTGCATAAATGGTTATCTGGTAACTAAATATAATATGAAATATTTTACGATTGATATAATTTTATTATATATTTTATTATCTATTTTTTTTAAATATAATATAGCGGAATTTTATTAAACATAAATAAATTGAAATAAATAAATTATTAATTCATTCAAAAATTTTAATTTATATAAATATACAACTTTGTAATATTTAAGTATTTAGCTGTTTACTAATTTTAAATTTTATTTTAAAAAAATATAAAGATTAGATAATAGCAAAATGGAATCTACAATGAATAGTGTAACTGATTATGCTAATCAAACCAAAGAACATGTACAAAAACATTGGTGGAAATGGTTGATAGCAATTTTGATAGTATTGATAATAATTCTATCTGTAGTTATTTATGTGAAAAATCAAGAAGGTTTCCTTAATGGTATTAGACCAGGTGCAGGTAGTTGTTGTTCGGCTGTAAATCCACGGTCATTACAGACTAATGATTGGGAAAGAGCCGCCGGAGATACCGATTCTTGCACTGGATTACCAGCATCAAGATGTCAATTAGGTATTAATATGGAAGGAAATCTGGATAACCTTTATAACCGTGAAGCCGATATGAATAGAAAGTTCTTTGCTAAAATGAATGGTATTAATTTAGATGATTTGGATCTCGGTAATAAATTGAGCCCATATATTGAAGGATTTTCCGGTGATGTCACTAGTGCTTTGGGTAATGTTGGTAAAGAAGAATGTGGTCTCGGTAAACCATGCTATCCAACTTGTGGTAATTCACCAGCCGGATGTAATCAAGGACTTGTTATGAACTTACTTAATCAAAATTAAATTATTTAAATATTTATTTAATTAATTATATATTTATTTAATTAATTATATTTTTTTTTTGAATTATTAATATCAAATATAATTAAATTAGATATAAAAAAATAAAATATAATCTATATTATGTTTTTTCATACAGCCTTTCCAGATAATGCCGATTCGGATAATCTTATAGATTATTCAGAAAAAAAAATAATAAATTATGAAAATATTCGAAAAAATATGCTTATAAATCTAATGCATAATATTTATGATAATTATGTACAATATATATTAATTGAATATATTTACCAAAATGAAATATATATTATTAAATTATATGTTAAAGAATTATATGTAACTTCAAATTATTTTGATGTCCTTATTATTGATAATAATAATCTATTATCGATAATAATGGCAGAAAATATATTATCTTACGGAAAAAATGATGAAGAGTTATTTAATAATCAAGTTATTAATATTATAGAAAAAGGTGAAAATTAAATTATTTTTGATATATCTTTATTATTCTGTTGTATAAATCTTCTTGTTACATATCCATCAATATAAATATTTGATATAAAATTTCCATATGGTCTAGCCCATACATTATTAGATTTTAGACACTTATATATAATTAAACGATCTAAAGATTCAGTATGTTTAGCAATCGACATTATTTGGTATAATCCACCTTTATAATGTTTATAAATCTCACCAATAATAATATTGCACCTAACCATCTCGATTAATTAATATTTTATAAAAATTATATATTTATTTTTTTTGAAAATATTTTTTCAAAAAAATTATTTAGATAAACACGACGAACAATTGAAAATTGTTCTAGTTTTTGTAATTATATATAATAGTATGTATTAATAGTATATATTGTAATAATATGTGTCTTGGTAAACCATGTAAAATTCCATTTCCTGTAATAAGGAGACCTATTTATAAAGAAACTAAAAATCGATTAATAGCACCACTGATCGTAAAAAATAAACATAGCATAGTACATTCATTTTGTGGACATGTTTATTTGAATGATATTACATTAATGCACAACAAACATAGTAGATTAGCTTATTATATACAAACATATAAATTACGTAAATTTGAATATTCGAAACAAACAAAAAATAAAATATTAAAAAATCGTAATAATATTAAATATATCTGGATTGATATATTAATACATAATGGTAATCAAATTGAATGTGTATGGAATACTATTGTATTATTTAAAGTTTTAAGAATTTATGAACGTGATAAATCTATATGTATAACATGTGCTAATAAACTTGATGAAATATTTTCATTTGATATAACAACTATTGCATCATATGGAAATACAAATAAAGAGTTATTAGAAAATAGATTATGTATTATGGAATTATAATTATGGGAAACATCCCATACGCGCAAAATAATATTTTTTTTTAACAAAAAAATATAAATAATATAAATAATATAAATTAATATCTCACAAAAACTAGAATAATTAAAAATTGTTCGTCGTGTTTATTAAGATAATTTTTGATTATAAAATTATAATAATGGCCGTATTTTATTTAATGACACGAGATTTACGATATGAAAATAATATAACATTAAATGCTGCAATAACATATGCAAAAAAAAATAAAAAGAAATTATATGTAATTTTTATATTAACATATGAACAACTTTATAATAATAAATATTTATCTGAAGAATCAAAAACATTTATGATAGAAACATTAAATGATTTAAATACAAAAAATCATATAAATATATACCGAGGAAATTTGAAAAAAATATTACAAATATTAAATGAATATAAAAATGATGGATCAACTGGCAATGTTCTGTTTATGTCTAAAGATTATACACCATATGCTAAACAGCGAGAGAAGAGATGTCGCAATATCTTTCGGAATAGGTGTTATTTGTATGAAAATAATATATTGTTATCTGCATTCTCGCCACTTAATAGCATAAATATATCAGATGATAATAATAATAAATCTAATAATGATAAATCAATATTTGATGAAATAAAAACCAAATCAACCGATAAATATATAGAAAAATATTCGACATTTAGAAATCATATTAAAAAGAAATATTTAATATCCAGTAAAGTTGATCAATTAGAAAATGTATTAAAAACCAAAAAATACCAACATGGTGCATTTAACAAATTAAAATATAATAAATTAAATAAATATATTTATTCCAAAAATTCAATGCAACATGTATTTTTAAGTAAAAAATTTTTATCATTACCTTATCTAAGAAAATATAATTTAGAAAATAATAAAGAATATTTAAAATATTTTAATCAGCATCAATTTATTGGATCTAGATCAGAAGCATTAAAAAGATTACGTAATATACCAACTGATTATGCAAAGATAAGAAATGATCTATCTAAAGAAACTACTAGATTATCACCATATCTTAAATTTGGACTATTATCACCAATAGAGGTATATCTATATATTTTGGAACATTTATCTGGACAAAATAAAACAGCATTAATAGATCAATTAATTTGGCGAGAATTTTATATGTATATTATATATTATTTTGATGGTAAAATGGTAAAACCATATAAGTATTCAAAATCAAGTCAAAATATGACAGCAAAGAAAAAACAATTATTCAAACTATGGACGGAAGGTAAAACAGGTGTTGATATAGTAGATGCGGGAATGCGACAATTAAATTTGGAGGGTTATATGCATAATCGCGCCAGATTAATAACATCAAATTATTTAACAGCAACATTAAATATTGATTGGAAATTAGGAGAAAAATATTTCGCACAACATTTAGTTGATTATGATTGGAGTAATAATAATGGTAATTGGCAATGGATTAGTGGTGTTGGTACTGACTATATGGATCGCAAATTTAATCCAGAACTACAACAAAAAAAATATGATAAGAAAAAAATATACATAAATAGATATTTACCAATTGAAAATAAAAAAAATGAAAAAAATAAATAATAAAAATAAATAATAAAAATAAATAATAAAATAAAAAATGAAAAATGAAACATTTCAATAATTATTTTTTTTCTGATTTTTTCTTCGCTCGAACCATGCAGATGAAACAGAATCTTTTCCATATGGATGGCTTACTGGAGATACAAATGTTTGTTTACTTCCATATTTTTGCGAAATTAATTTATTACGATTAGTTGAACTTCCAATATCATTCATATTGGGTTTGGGTAAGTTAGAATAATCCATAATTATATAAATTAATTTAGAAAAAAAAATAATCAAATTTTTATAACTATACAAGTAACATTATAGCTCACCTATTTTGCCTAAAAACTCGTTAGGAGTTTTGTTTAACCAATCGCAAAACTTATGGTATTCAATATTTAAGTACCAGTTTATATCGTCTATTTGATGTTTTACATTCTCATTCTCACCATCATAACTACAACTAAACACTCCTCTGTTCTCATCTTCCATACGCGTAATAAATACACTAAAAGTATTCAATGCATCATCAATAAGTTGTTGAAGTTCTATAGGCATTTCACCATATTTCTCAGTTAATACAGCTGTACTGTTCTGTACAGCGTCTTCTGCCAAATTACGATAGATTTGCAAATAATTCTCACCCATTGTGATAATAAGATAATTCAACAGAATTAACATATAATAATAGAAATAGATTAATTTTAGAAAAAAAAATATTCAAATTTCTTTTCCCTCAAGATTAGGATCATCATCTTGTCCTTCTGAGGCATTAATAATTTCCCAATAATTAATAAATGTTTTAAGATTATCTTCAATAATATTAAAAATCTTTTCTAATTCCCTATTTAAATCTTTTTGTAATTGAAATGGTATATGATTACTAGGTACTATATCGCGAATCTGATATACCTTAGATCTACTATGTATTACAGAATAACCTTCTTGTTTGAATATATTGCTATGTTGCGATTCGATTAATCGAATATGGTCAATAAATGTTTGTATAATATTGTTTAAAAATAAATTGAACTGAGACATATCATAGTGATATTTCAATAACTCATTTCTAATATCATTAGCATATAAATTTGCACCAACCAGATAAGATCTAAGATACCTAATATCTTGTATCTTATTGAAAAATGATATATTATCCATGATAAGCCCCAATATAAAAGGGATAAGTTAATTTTAGCAAAAAAAATAATCAAAATAATTAAAATTCATATTCACCAATTTCAAATTTAGGTGCACATTGTATTAATTTTCCATCCAAAATATAACTATCATTAATAAATTTTACCCATGTTCGAAAAGTTTCATAAATTTTCTTAACATATTGTAATTTATCTTCGGTAAATTCATTCTCTTTAAAATGTAGGATAAAATTATAAAAGGTTTTTAAACCTTCATCAAATAATATATTAATGTCATCTGATACTATACCATATATATTGTTTAAATTTATTTTAATAGATATTACGCAATCTTGCGCCCATCTATTAAAAAATGTTAGATTGCTCATAATAAATAAATTAAAATGAAACTGAATACTAAATAAATTAATAAAAAAAATATTCAAAAATATTTATATTAATTTGTTGTTATATTATATATTGTGTGTTAACATCACACGACGAAGTCGGTTCTCTACTTCTAGGTCTGTGTTATATTACATTTTTGATAATAATTTAATTTAATCTGTTCAAATGAAGGTTTATTTAATTTTTGAATCAAGGTATTAATATAATTATGATAATTATATGTCCAGATAAAAATAGCATCTCTAAATTCTGTATTTGATAAATGGCGATTAGTAAGAATATTATGTAAACTATTATCTCTAATAAAATTTCTGTAATTAGATGCATAAGATACAGGTAATAAAACTAATATATTTTCAATAAATATTTTAAATGATTTTTTCCATTGGCTTGTATTTTCGGCACATGCAGCAAATATATGTAAAACTTTCCATATTGAGCGTGTATATAAATGTTTATGAGTAGTATAATAATTTAGTGCAACTTCATATTTAGGTGATTTAGTAGGTGGTTTTTTAATAGTATTAACAATATCATGTAGATAGTATGTCCAATTAAATACTCCATATTCTTTATTAGATAAAACTGATATATTAAAAGGTAATTGTTTCAAATTTTGTTTAAGATGATCTCTACATTCATGACATGGTATTAAATAAACTAATGAAAAAATAATATTATAATAAGCGGTAGTCCATTTTTTATTATATTCTTGCATAACAGCAATAAAATGCAACATTACCCAAACTGCCGGACCCCAAAAATATATACCATTATTTTTTTGTTCAATAATTGCATTATTATTTAAATTAGAATTAGCTTGATTTGAACTATTATTGGATCCCAAAATATTTCCCATATTTAATAATATTTAAAAATATTTAATAACCATATATAATTATTGATAAAATATAACATATATTCAAAATTATTATATATCTATATTATTACCCTTTTTTAATTATTTATAAAATTAAATTTATTATAAACTAAACAAAATGAAAATAAATAATGTTATACGATACAATACAAGTGAAGTAGTACATATATGTAATGCAGATAAAAATAATAAAAAATCTTTAGAAATATTAGAAAAATATTATTATAAATATTTTTTGATAATTTATAATAATTTATTAAAAAAATTAAAATCATTAAAAAATAAAATTTTATATGAACAAATTATAAAAAATGATTTATTAAATAATTATATATATCGAATTAAAAATAGTGAAATTAATAATAGTACTAAAGAAGTATTAGATTCCGAAATAACTAATATTATTGAACAGTTTTCAGAAGTAATATCAAAAGATGAATCATTACTAAATAATGTAGAATTATCAAATGATGAATCATTACAAAATAAAATAGATCAATTAGTACATATAAAAGAAGAATTTAATCAAATAAATAATTCTTATCAAAACATTAATTCAAATTTGAATATAATCAAAGAAACGAAACAAAATGAAACTATTAATAATAAATTACAAGAAGTAAATCAAGAAAAAGATGAAATTATAACAAAATATAAAGAAATAATAAATAAAGTAAGGGAAATCCCTTACAAACCCGAAAATAATTGTATAAATATAGATATTTCAACATTTAATATTGATAATATAATAACGAGTGATATAAATAAGCAATCTGGAATAACAAATGAAGATAAATATATAAATAAATTTATTTCTGATAATAATATTCAAGAAAGTGATATAATTGATAAAAATAATGAATTATATGAAAAACAAATTATAGAATTATTATATAATATAAATGAAGTAAATATACATTATGATATCAATATTAAAGGACGAATTGATTTATTATTGAAAAATGAAGTAATAGAAATAAAGTCTCGTCAAAAATATTTTTATAAGACTATACCAAAATATGAGGAATATCAAATAATACTATATATGTATTTAACAGATATTAAGCGTGCACAATTAGTTCAAGGTTATTTAAATAATATAAAATGTAACAAATATATTTATGATGAATTCAAAATAAAAAAAATAAAATCTAAAATAGAAAAATTTACAAAATTAATATTAGATATAATATTTTTTACTGATAAATATATAACTGAAAATAATACAAACATACTAATTATAAAATATTTATAATTGGTGTTATTATAATTGGTATTATTATAATTGGTGTTGTTATAATTGGTGTTATTATAAAAAAATGTCAACATTAGAAATATCATTAAATAATTTAAATACTGATCCAAATCAGATAACTGTTTATACATATTCTGATAGTGATCCATGTCTAATAAATTTTTATGCTGCAGTTGGTGATACAGTAAACTATCCAATAACAACAGGTCAAAATACATCGTTAATACCTGCATATAATTATACAAATTTAACATCTGATACAACAGTTTATTGTTATGGATATGATATAAATGGATATGAATATATTTGGGAACCTTATAACTATAAATTAACTAGTGGACAACTTACTCAATGGTTAGCTAGTACAACTGATCCAGTAAATACAACAAATGTAATACCACTGATATCCATTAATAAACTGGTACCATGTGCTAATAATTGTGTATGTAGTTCTGGTAGAGTATGTGAAAATGGATATTGTGTTATTGGAAATCCAAGTTTATTATCTGTATGTAGTTCAGATTCCGATTGTCCTAATACATTTTCATGTTCAAATGGTTGTTGTGTGCCGGATACTTTTCCAACTAGTGCAGGAACATGTACTAGTGGTGGAGATACAGGTACTGGTACTGGTACAGTAACAGGTACAGGAACCGGTACAGGTACAGGTGATGATACAGGAAATGGAAATGATCCAACAACATCAGGAATATGGATAATAATGATAATTTTATTTATAGTGTTTATTATATTTATAGTTTCAATAATAATAATACGAAGACGAAATATAAAAAAAAGTGTATAAATAATTATAATAGATATCTTTTTTTTTTGTGATAAAATATAAACTTAATATTAAACTATAAAAATAGGTAATACAAAATTAAATATGTCTACATTTGAGATATCATTGAATAATTTAAATAATGATAATAATATAATAACAGTTTATACATATTCTGATAATGATCCATGTTTAAAGAATTTTTATACATCGACTGGAGTATATCCAATAATAACAGGTCAAAAATCAGTGACAATACCGGCATATTATTATAAAAATTTAACTAGTAATACAACCGTTTATTGTTATGGATATGATATATATGGAAATGAATATATATGGCAACCATATAATTACAATATAACAAGTGGATTAACAACTCAGTGGTTATCAAACTCATTGAGTCAATCGCCAACTAGTAATGTAATTCCTCTAATAGCTATAAATAGTCTAGCACCATGTACTGATAATTGTACATGTAGTTCTGGAAGGGTATGCAAACGTGGTTATTGTGTAATTGGTAATCCGAGTTTATTATCATCATGCAATTCAAATTCAGATTGTCCTGATTCATTTGGGTGTTCTGATTCATGTTGTGTACCTAATGTATTTCCAATAATTGCTGGAACATGTACTCCTGTAACAACCGGAAATGGTGATGATACCGGAAATGGTCAAATAACATATACCCCTCCAATAACATTATCTCAACTTTGGACAATATTAATAATTTTAATAATTATAATAGTAATATTTATAGTATCAATAATCGTAATACGAAAACGAAATGTAAAAAAAAGTGTATAAATTATATTTTAAAATACCCATTTTAATTTTTGTTAACCAATCTAATATTTGGTGTAGATGATAAATCAATTTTTTTTCTAATATCTGGACTTAATGTTATACCGGTAGTTTTGTGACAATTTAATGCATTAATTAGTGCAACATAATCATCATTTAATGCATCTTCTTTAAAACAAATGAAAGCCCGTTCAAAATTAGTAACATATATTTTACGATTCTTTAGTAAAATATTATTTAAAATATTACGATTATGATAGGATATGTGATTTTGATGTAATTTATCTAAAGCATCAGTAATTCTATTGAATATCAATTGATCAATAGCTTCTTCCTGTATTAAAGGTGTTGCATCAATATAATTAAATATAATAATCTTCTTGAAGAAAAATGTATTAAGTATTTTAGGAAATTTAATCTCTTTTGAATTATTAATATTAAAATTAATATAAGTTAACATAAATAATTCTTTAAACATAGTAAAAATATTATTATAATTTTTTTGTGTAACATATTTTTTATTTAATTTATCATATATTTTAAATGATATACTATTAGCATGCATCGGTTTAATAACTAAAATATTACCTTTATTCAAATAAAAATCATTATAAGTATAAGTTTTATAACATTCTCTGATAATAGCTGCAGAACCCAAATATAATATAGCTCCTTTAAAAAACTGCATGATTAAAATATAAACAAATAATTAATTAAATAATTAATAATATTTAAAAACAGATAGTATAGTCCAACAAAATAATTTTTATAAAAAGTTCGGCATTATTAAAATGAAAATATTAAAATCAAAAAAATTATTATAACTATTTTAAAACTGAATTCAAAATATATATATAGTATGATTAAGAAAAAAAAATCTAATTAATTTCTTAAAATATTAAAAATGAAATTATTTAATGGATTTATACCAGAATTAGAATTCGATAAATATAATAAAAAAATCTATAAAGAACATAAATTATTACAATTATTATTATCATCATATTTACATACTGTTAATGTATTACCTAAACAAAATGGAAATCAATGGCAAACTAATAGATGTAGATCTATTGGATGTTCCGAAATTCATTTATCGCAAGGTACATTAAATCAAGTCAAAACATTAATAAAAAATAAAACTGGGTGTGGAGTACCATTAAATTATTTATCATCTATTAATTGGGGTAATCATTATGAAGATGATACACGAAGATTTACTGAACAAATGTTCAATTGCAAAATATATACACCATCTGGATCAATCCCCAGTAATAATAATAGATCTTGTTCACCAGATGGTTTAGGAATAGTAATAGTACCTAAAGAATTTTGTAAAGAAATATATAATCCAAAACATATTCAATTATATGATCATAGTAAAATACAAAATAATAATACAATAATTAATTTAGAAACTTTCCAGAAATATTATATCCATCATCATACCAATAATGAATATAAACCATTAATTTGTTTATTCGAATTTAAATCTCCATGGTCTAGACAATTAAGTAATAAAGTTAAACCAGAATATACTAAACAAGTATTAGGTGGGTTAGATATTATTGGTATTACTTCACTTGGAATATTTAGTGAATGTGTATTCCGTTCATGTATATTATCTGATTTATCCTTTACTACTACATATAATACTGATATCCATAATAAAGATGATGGTATATATAATGATATCACACCATATATGATTGGTATGAAATTGTATATGATTGGAGAAAATTATATAGAAAATTATATAGCAAATTGTAATAAAGCACGATATAAAAAATCAACACAATATTATGATGAAGAATTAGGTCAGATAAATACACATGAAGAATATGTAGATATTATTAGTGATTATATTGATAGATATACTAATAGTAATGAAATATTATATAAATCTAATATGATAGATTTTGGTACTGATATTGAATATTTAAATCTATTTAAATATATAAGTACACGAAATAATGATTATGAATTAATTGATTTGCCATTTATATATTTTAATGATATATTAAATAAATATGTATGTATATCTGATGAATTTATTAAAACAATAAATAAAAAATACATAAAAAATTATGAACTATATGAAAATAATCCGACTAAATTATATATTTTAGATAATATAAATATACTAGAAACATTAACACATGAATTAAGTATGATAAATGAAAATATTATTCAGTTAGAAAATATTGCAAAAAAAATAAATAAGAAAATAAATTTTTATTACGATTTTATTTTTGATAATCCAGAAATAATGAAACATAAAATATATAATGAATATTTGACTGAATCTGAATTAGCAGAAGAATATCAGCAAATACAAATAACATATTTAAAAATTATTAAAATATTAAACAATTCATTAATATTACAATTGCCACAAATTTATAAAATTGATAAATATATGAAACAAAATGAAGATAATTCAATTAAATTTACAAATTCATGTATAAATAATATATTTGGATATAATGGTTGGAAATTATTCGATTATAATTTTGTAAAAATACCTAAATTACCAGATTATTTTAATGAAAAAAATTTAACTCGAAATAAAGATATTATAGATATAATAACTCATATAAACGCAAATTATAATGAAGAATCTAAAAAAAAAGAAGTTATAGATAAAATCCAAATAAAAAATAATAAAATTTCATTTAATTTATCTTAATCATCTAATTCATCATCTAATTCATCTAATTAATCCTCTAATTCATCATCGGATTCATCATATGATTCATTATCTGATTTATCATCTGATTTATCATCTGATTTATCATCTGATTTATCATCTGATTCATCATCTGATTCATCATCTTGTTCAGGAATAATATTGTAATTATCAATAAGCTGCATATATGAATTGACAAGTTTATAAAAATTATCTAATTTTTCACTATCATTATCATTACCATGAATGATTGGAGTAGGTACAGTTAATGAATTATTATTGATATATATATTTAAATATCTATTCAATATTATTTTAAATTCGTGATTATATTCTGATAAATAATACAATAGGTAATCTAGCTCATTATGGAAAATAAAAATATCACCATCATTATTATTACGTATAAATGTAATAATATCATTAAAATATAAATGAATATCTGAATCAGCAATATCATATTCGAAATATTCACACATATCGATAACGTCAATCTCATGCATTTGTATGATAATTTTATATAAGTCAGATGTTGTTAATCGATACATCGGATTATTTTCTATCAACCTCTTAATTAAACTATAATCAGCTCGTTCAATATAGAAAACTAAATAATTATAAAATAAGAAATATGATTTTAATTGTCCCTGATGCATAAAATTATTAAAAATAGTTTTATGGTTATCATCCAAATTATCAACTTCATTTTTATACCAATTTATCAATTTACTAACAAAGAATTCATTATTACATATAATAGATTTATATTCGTCATCATTAAACAATTCTCCAATCATATTAAAATCTAATACATCCTGCATTTTCCATCTTAAATAATTTTCGACAATAAATTCTTTTTTTTGATAATAAGATATTTCTTTTTCATCAATCTTTTCAATATTTGAAGTAGTTTGTTTTAATTCATGTAATTGTTGCAATAATTTATCAATAATAATACTATAATTTGGTGCATTATTCTGTTGTAATTCCTTCATAATATTATCGATTTTGCTTTCCATATTTGATATTGTTATAATAAATCTATTATATATATCTTTCAATAGTTGATATTTTAGTAATCAATAGTTGATATTTTAGTAATCAATATAATTAATGAAAAAAAAAATCAAATTTTTTTATAATATTAATTTCAGATTTATTATATTTTAGAACTTTTATACTATTTCGCCTATATAATCATGTTTATCAATATATGTTAAATGAGTATTAAATACATCAAATTGTTCAATAATTGTTGAGGATTCTTCTTGAATAAATGTATGTTTATGATATTGATACATAAATCTATTTAGATAAATTTGACATTTATCATTATAATTAGCTAAATATGTAAATAATTTATGACCTTCATAATTATTTTGAAGTTTAGAATCATTAATATATTTAAAAATTTTCGATAAATGATTATGAATATCACTGTTAGCAATTATTGATTTAAAATATTCTAAATATTCAAGAGTACCTTGATGATAACAAATTTTAATAATTCGTAATAAATCATTAATATTAATTTCTGATTTATTATATGTTAATATTTCAACTAATCGATCTGATTTGTTCTTTGTAAATATACATATTTTTATAGCATTTATATATATGTTATAATTATCTTTAGCAGAATTTTGATATGAGTAATTACCTAAATCATCCAAGATTTCACAAATAGATGCATATGAAGAAATTCTTTTAAATAAATCATTTTCATATTTTTTAATAAATTGATTAACAAAATAATCATCAGAATAAATAATCTGTTTAAATTCACAATCTTGTATTAAATTTTTAACACTATAAATATCAAAATATTTATACATTTTAATTTTAATATATTCCCAAATTCTTTCTTTTTTTTTATATGATGATACTTCAGAATTTACTAGCAACTTACCAATTTCCTTAATTAAATAATCATAAGCATCTATATACTCATCTTCATCATTAGCATTTTTTATCATTTTTTTAATATTATTCTTCAATAACGATACGTCTATTGATTTCGATGACATGGTTATTAAATTCTACTTAACTTTGATATATTTTAGTAATTTGTAATATTTAATGAAATTAAAAATCAAATTTTTTTTAATCAATATTTAATTATTTTTGAAAAAAATAAATTTATTAGAATATATAGAGATTTTCAAGCCAAAGTAATTTACTAATTTTAGCAAAACAATAACTATTATTAATACAAAATGAGTGAAATGGACGTTTGGGGATCCGGATCTTTGATGCGTCAAGGATATATTAAAAATAACTGTATGAAGAATGTTCGACCAAATGGTGTTTGTACATATGGTAAGATGACTGATGCAGTTCAACCAAATTATGGTGGTATGTGTAGTATTGGATCACCATATCTTGCACCAAGTGATTATGTGCCACAGGTCAATAAATTATATATTACAAGAAAAACACAATGTCGAGGAATGAATTATCCTTGCGAACCAGCATGTGGTAATGCTTGTTATAGTAATGGACAAATTTACCTAATGGAATAAGCTTAATGTGTATGAAATGAATGGAATAAGCTTAATGTGTATGAAATGAATGGAATAAGCTTAATGTGTATGAAATGAATGGAATAAGCTTAATGTGTATGAAATGAATGGAA